>OLVT01001122.1_pt1 | contig 24648 bp, 18 predicted proteins | sample 1673241 | NCBI WGS metagenome assembly OLVT01 (sample SAMEA3178936, study PRJEB25190) | human gut metagenome | biome: human gut; feature: human-associated habitat; material: faeces | place: Austria | collected 2013 | reverse complement strand
GTTCCACAACGTGGACGACACCGCCAAGAAGTACGGCCACGAGGGCAACTTTGTCATGGGCGCCAACATCGCCGGCTTCCTGAAGGTCGCCGATGCCATGATGACCCAGGGCATCGTGTAAGGGTCATAACCCATATCACCGCAAAAAAGAAGCGACCCGATCGGGTCGCTTCTTTTTTGGCTTCAACGGAAGGGGGAATCGAAGGCGAAAACGCCGTTAGGAGACGTTAGCGCGAATCGCGCGAACATGCGTAACGCGATACCGGCACCAGCGCGCCATAACGCGAAAGGAGAGGCTGCAATCGATACCCGATCGATCGCAGCATCTCCTTACAGGTTTTCGACACCGGTTCGATGCCGCCCCATCAACAAGGCACGCGTCCCTTACGAACGCTAAAGGTTCTCGCGCACCCAATCGATGTTGGCCTGGACGGCGGCGATGAGCTCGGAGATATCGTCGAAGGCGCGCATCGGGCGGAGCCACTTCATGAACTCGACTTTCATGTACTGGCCGTAGATATCACCGTCGAAGTCGAGGATATGGACCTCGCAGGTTGCCGTGGCGCGATCGGCGAAGGTTGCCGCAACGCCCACGTTCACCGCGGCCTTATAGCGCTTGCCATCAACGTGCGCATATGCCCCGTACACGCCATCGGAAAGCGGGCGCATCTGGTCGGGAACCTCGAGATTCGCGGTGCGGATGCCCATATCGGCGCCCTCGCCGCGGCCGGGGCGCACGATACCCGTCATGAAATACGGGCGCCCGAGCAGGTGATTCGCCTCGTCGAGCTTCCCATCTGCCAACAGCAAACGGATGCGCGTGGCGGTGATGGGGGCGCCGTCCTCGCTTTTCAGGTCATGCGCATGCACCTGCATGCCGTGACCATCGGCCCACGTGCGCAGCTCCGGCACCGCGCCGGCGGCTTTCGCGCCGAAATGGAAATCGAAACCCACGTGCAGATGTGCGGGAACACCGGTACCGAACGTGCGGACCAGGAATTCCTCGGGCGAGCTGGCCGCAAACTCGCGCGTAAACGGAAGGGCGACCACAGCATCGACGCCGGTTTGCGCGAGCATCTCCAAGCGCTCCTCGTTCGACATGAGCTTGCGGAGACGCTGGGCATGGAACATCTCGTCAGGATCGATGTCGAACGTGAGCGCGATGGACTTCCCGCCGTTTTCGCGCGCGGTATCCTGCGCACACGACAAAAGGAACCTATGGCCTCGATGCACGCCATCGAACACGCCAAACGCGCACGAGGCGCCTTGGAAATACCCGCGATCGAACGTTTCGTCGGCCTTAAAGATCTGCGCCACGAAGCACCCCCGTCTGGAACACGCAGCATGCCTTGAACGATGCACGCTTGCTGTCGTACTGATACAAGGCCACAACCTTGTTCTGGCTGATGACCGCGATAACCTCGCCCTCTTGCGGGGCTTGCGTGCTTTCGCGCACGCCGGCGGTGCAAGCGCACATCTCGGCCTGGGCCGTGGTGCGCCTGCGCTCGAACAGCTGGCAATCGGCCGCACGGAGCACGTTGCCGTTACCCACGGCCTGGGCGGCGGCGCCCTCCACGTAAGCGAAGCGGACGCCTAGCAAACGCACCGGGTCCAAGGCGGCACGCAGCTTAAGCTCCTCAAGCGCCTCGAGCGGCACGCACTCGTCAAGCGTGAGGCCGCCGACCTCCAGGCGCCTGAGTGCAGCCAGATGAGCAGGACACCCGATCTTGTGCCCAAGATCGCGCGCCAACGCGCGGATATAGGTGCCCTTCGACACGCGGAACTCAACATCCCACTCGGGAAGCTGCTCTCCAACGCCCGGACGAACGGCGATGAGCTTCGCGGAATACACCTCGATATCACGCGGAGAAAGCTCGATGATATGGCCTTCGCGGGCAGCTTCGTAGGACTTCTTCCCGTTTACCTTGATGGCGGAATACGCCGGCGGCATCTGCTTCTGCTGCCCGAGCATCTGCTCGACCGCCTGCTCCGCAAAGCTACGGTCACCGACTTCCACCGGCGCTTCACCGGTGCGTGTGACCGTACCCTCGCAATCGTCGGTATCAGTCCCAACGCCGAACGCGATGGTGGCCCGATACGCTTTGTCGTGCCCGGTCAGATACGCGCCCAACCTGGTGGCGGGGCCGATGCAGATGGGCAGCACGCCGCTTGCCAGCGGATCGAGCGTGCCCGTATGGCCGACGCGCTTCTCGCCGAAGATGCGACGGCAGCGATTGACCACGTCATGGGACGTCATGCCGCTGGGCTTGTCCACGCCGACTACCAGAGACAGCCCAGATTCTCCTCGCTTCACCTGGCGCACACCGCCTCTTGCAGCGCCGCACGTACCTGATCCACGGCTTCCTGCATGCTGCCATGCATGGTGAAACCCGCTGCAGCAACGTGCCCGCCGCCACCGAACGCCCGGGCGATGGCGGACACATCGGTATCGTCTTTCGCGCGAAGACTGCCTCGGATGCAGTCCTCGTGCTGGCGAAGCATGCAGGCAACGTTGACGCCGGCGATGGAACGCAGCGCGTTGATGACCGGCTCGGCATCCGATTTCACGGCTCCGAAACGAGCGAAGTCCTCAAGCGTGAGGTAACTGATGGCGAACCCTTCCCGCTCATGGAACTCAGCGCGCGAGATCGCCTGAGCTTCAAGCTGCATGGAGGCAAGCGTACGGTTCTGGAACACCGCGCGCGAAATGGATGCCGGATCGGCACCCTCCTCGACCATCTGAGATGCGAGGCGCATGCAGCGGGCATCGGTGTTCTGATACTGGAAGCGACCGGTATCGGTGACCAGGCCCGTATAGCAGCACGTGACCAGATCACCGGAACGCGAGACGCCGAGCTTCTCCGAAAGCTCCCAGATGAGCAAGGTGGTAGAAGCGGCATCGGGGTCCACGTAGGCCGTTTCGCACATACGCTCGTCGACCGCATGGTGGTCGATGGTGAACGAGGCCTGCGCGCGATCGAGGATGCCGCACGCCGCCTGTCCGATGCGCTCGCGCGTGGGAACGTCCACGCCGACGAAGGCTCCGACAGGGCCATCGTACTCGCATGCCGGCACCATATCGGAGGCTCCCGGCAGCAGCTGCAACAGGTTCTCCTCGATGGGCTCGTCCTTAACCAGCACGCAGGTCACGCGCTTGCCGAGCTGGCGCAACGCGGCGGCAAGACCGAGCTGGGAGCCTAGGCAGTCGCCATCGGGGCTCACATGACCGCAGATGACGAAGTCATCGAGCGGACGCAAAGCATCGGCAAGCTGCTCGAGCGAGCAGTTCGTTTGAGGGGTTACGGTCATAGCGGTGCTCCCCCGCTATTCCTGATCGATTTCTTCAGCCGCTTCGATGGCCTCGCGCTCGGCGGCGATGGCGGCAGACTCGCGATTACGCTCGGCATCGCGCTCAAGCGCCGACGCGATGCGCTCGGCCTCATCCACGGATTTATCCAGGATGAATCGCAGCGCAGGCGCCACGCGCCAGGAAAGCTGACGCGCCATAAGCGAGCGGATGCGGCCCGAGGCCTTCTCGAAGGCTTCGGCGACCTCCTCGTATTCGCCACGATCGGCAGTGTAGAAGACGTTGCAGACGCTGCGGTCGTAGCTGACCTCGCAGCCCGTGATGGTGACCAGCGACAGGCGCGGGTCGGAGATCTCGAACAGTAGGATGGACGCGATGACCTCGCGCGCCTGCTGATTGACTTTACGGTTAGTGGAACCTTGCTTCATAGATACAACTCCTCTGAAGGGACAGGTTTGGATACATGAAGTATAGGGCACCTCAAAGGTAGCGAGAAGGGCCCCGGCCTCGAATCCGCCCCGTCGCCGCAAGACGCGTACGCAAGGAAACGTGTCTTGCGGCGCCGGAACCGGATCGAATGCCGGAGCCCTTTCAAACGCCGAGCGCGCTCCGCCTTTGCAGGCGGCTAACGCTGATTACTCGGTGCGCTCAACTTCCTTGATGGTGTAGCCCTCGATAGTGTCGCCGACCTTGAGGTCCTGATAGCCGGCGATGCCGATGCCGCACTCGTAACCCTGCTTGACGGCCTTCACGTCGTCCTTGAAGCGCTTCAGGGATGCAAGCTCGCCCTCGAAGATAACGGTGCCTTCGCGCACGAGGCGGATCTTGTCGTCGCGATGCAGCTCGCCGTCGGTGATATAGCAACCGGCGATGGTGCCCACCTTCGGGACCTTGAAGGTCTCGCGAACCTCGGCGGTACCGGTGTCCTCCTCGACAATCTCAGGCTTGAGCAGACCCACGCGGGCCGCATTGATGTCCTCAATGGCCTGATAGATGACGCGGTACAGGCGGATGTCGACCTTCTCCTTCTCAGCCTGCTGCTTGGACTTGCCGGTCGGGCGCACGTTGAAGCCGATGATGATGGCATCGGAGGCCGCAGCCAGCGTGACGTCGGTCTCGGTGATGCCGCCGACCGCGGAGTGCACGATGTTGATCTTGACCTCGGACTGGTCCATCTTGTTGAACGCGTCGCGCAGCGCCTCGATGGAGCCCTGCACGTCGGCCTTCACGATAAGGTTCAGGTCGGTCTGCTTGCCCTCCTCGATGCGGTTGAACAGGTCGTCCAGGTTCATGTGCGACTTGGTCTCCTGCTCGGCCAAGCGTGCACGCAGCGCGCGCTCCTCGGCCAGCTTGCGGGCATCGCGCTCGTCCTCGAACACGCGGAACTCGTCACCGGCGACCGGGACGCTGTTCAGGCCCAGGATCTCGACCGGGTAGGAAGGCGCAGCGCCCTCGACATGCTGACCGCGCGGGTCGACCAGCGCACGGACACGGCCATAGGACGTGCCGGCGACGACGGTGTCGCCCGGATGCAGCGTGCCGCGCTGCACGAGCACGGTGGCCACAGGGCCGCGGCCCTTGTCGAGATTGGCCTCGATGACGAAGCCGGAGGCCAGAGCATCGGGGTTCGCGCGAAGCTCGAGCACGTCGGCCTGCAGCAGGATGGTCTCGAGCAGGTCGTCGATGTGCAGCTTCTTCTTCGCCGAAACGTTGACGAACATGTTCTGTCCGCCCCAGTCCTCGGGGATGACGCCGTACTCGACGAGCTCCTGGCGCACACGGTCAGGGTTGGCGCCGGGCTTGTCGATCTTGTTGACGGCCACCACGATCGGCACGTTTGCGGCCTTGGCGTGGTTGATGGCCTCGATGGTCTGCGGCATGACGCCGTCGTCGGAGGCGACCACCAGGACGATGACATCGGTCACCTGGGCACCGCGGGCGCGCATGGCCGTGAAGGCCTCGTGGCCGGGCGTGTCGATGAAGGTGATCTGACGATCGCCGATGCGCACGACCGAGGCGCCGATGTGCTGCGTGATGCCGCCGGCCTCGCCCTCGGCGACGCCGGTGTGGCGGATGGCGTCGAGCAACGACGTCTTGCCGTGGTCGACGTGGCCCATGACGGTGACGACGGGCGGACGCGGCTTGAGGTCCTCGTCGCTATCGTGATAGACGATGGCGAACTCCTCTTCGGGGGACACGACGCGAACCTTGCGGCCCATGTCGTCGGCGATGAGTTCGACGAGCTCGTCGGACATGGACTGCGTGAGCGTGAGCACCTGGCCGAGCATGAACAGGCGCTTGATGACGTCGTTGGGCTGCACGCCGAGGAGCTCGGCGAACTTGGCCACGGTGGAACCCTGCGGGATCTCGACGACGGAATCGTCGAGCACGAGGCTCGGATCGAGGCCGCGCTCGATGGCCTCCATCTCCATGCGCTCGCGGGCCTCGGCCTCGCGCTTCTGCTTGCGCTTCTTACGACGGCCCTCGCCCTCATGGGAGTTGGCGGCGGCGACGGCGGCACGCGCCTCGGCGAGCACCTTGTCGCGCTGCAGCTCCTCGGCCTTCACGGCCATCTGAGCGTAACGGTCCTCGCCCGATGCCTGCTGCTCGAGCTCGGGCACGTGCTGCTCGACGTGCATGCCCTTCTTGCCGTGCTTGCGGGCGCCGCGCTGCTGCTTGTTGGCATCGGCGCCGCGTGCGGGCTGCTCGGCCTTCTGCTTCTCAATGCGCTGCTTCTCAGACTCGATCTGGGAGAGCAGGCTGTCGAAGCTGGACTTGCGGGCGCCGAGCACCGGCGCCTGGCGCTTGGGAGCGGCGGCTGCGGGCTTGTGGGCCGAACCCTTGGAGTTGCGGTTGCGCAGGGCCTCTTCGACGGCCTGCTTCTTGGCGACTTCCTTGGCCATGGCGGCGGCGCGGGCGCGCGCCTTGCGCTCGGCGGCCTCGCGGGCCACGCGCTCCTTCTCGGATTCGATCTGGCTTGCCAGGCTCTCGAAGGGGTTATTGGTCACCTTCTTTGCCTGCGGCTTCGCGGCGGGCTTGGCTGCAGAGCCGCCCTCCTCGGCGCGCTTGGCGCGCTCGGCCTCGCGGGCCGCGCGCTCCTGCTCAACGGCCTCGCGACGGGCACGCTCGGCTTCGGCCTGCTGGCGCTTGGCCTCGGCGCGCTCCTCGGCGAGCTGCTTGGCCTCCTCGGCCGGAAGCTCGCCTGCGCGCTCCTTGATCTCAGGGGACAGGTTCTGACGAACCTTCTCCACATCGGACTCAGCCAGCATGCTGGCATGGCTTTTCGCAGTGATCTTCATTTCGTGGAGCTTATCGAGCATGTCCTTGCTGGACATGTTGAACTCCTTCGCCAACTCATGTACTCGCATGCTGGCCATATACCACTCCTCTACATTTCCCTCGCGTCGCGCGCGTGCGCGGCGATATCGGCGGCGATCCGGTCGTAATCATCGCTGCCGAGCGTCGCCTTAAGCGCTCGGTCGAGCTTGTTCCTCTTGCACGCGGCTGCGAAGCATTCCGCGGAGCACACATAGGCGCCCCTACCCGGTGCGCGGCCGGTGGCATCGAACGCAACGGCCCCCTCAGGGGTGCGTACGATGCGCAGCAGGCCCGTTTTGTCGGCCTGCGCGCCGCAGGCGATGCAGCTGCGCTGTCGTTTGCCCGTGTTGGTTGCCGTTGCCATATGTGACGCCTATTCCTCGTCCAAGCCGTCGTGGATGCCGCAGAAGCAGCTGTCGGGACGGGCATGGTTGCGGCAGCGGACGCCGTTTTCGTCAACGTAAGCGCACAGCTCCTCCTCGTCCTCGAGGTCATCCTCGTCGATGAGCATGTTCTCGGTCTTCGGAAGCGGGGCGCCGGTGAAGCTCGCGGACTTGATGTCGATGTGCCAACCGGTCAGGCGCGCGGCCAGGCGGGCGTTCTGGCCCTCCTTGCCGATGGCCAGCGACAGCTGGTCGTCGGGCACGATGACGGTTGCGTAGTTGTTCTCCTCGTCGACCAAGACGCGATCGACCTTGGCCGGGGAAAGGGCGTTTGCCACGTAGCGGGCCGGGTCCTCATCCCACTGGATGACGTCGACGCGCTCGTTGCGCAGCTCCTCGACGACCATGCGCACGCGGCTGCCCTTGGGGCCGACGCAGGCGCCCACAGGGTCGAGGTTATGCTCGCGGGAGGTGACGGCGACCTTGGAGCGGGCGCCGGGCTCGCGGGCGATGGACTTGATCTCGACCAGGCCGTCGTAGATCTCGGGAACCTCGATCTCGAACAGGCGACGGATAAGGTCGGGATGCGTGCGGGACACGACGATGGCCGGGCGGGCCTGCTCGCCGCGCATGCGCGGGGCGTCCGAGCCGGGATCGCGGACCTCGATGATGAGCACCTTGAGGCGCTGATTGTGGCGATAGTGCTCGCCGGCAGGGCGCTCGTTGCGCTCGCCGGGATAGCGCTTCACGTCGTAATGCGGCAGCTCGGCCTCGACGCCGTCACGGATCTTGATGATGGTGAAATCGGGCGTGCCCTGCAGCACGGTGCCCGTGACCAGGTCGCCGACGCGGCCGGCGAACTCCTCGTAAATGGACTGGCGGCCGGCCTCGCGAACGATGGAGCTGATGACGCTCTTGGCGTTCTGCGCGGCGATGCGGCTGACGTCGGCGGGGGTGACGTCGCGCTCCTCGAACTCGGAGTACTCGCCGGTCTCCTCGTCGGGTTCGCCGACCGGGACCAGCTCGTAGACGTAGATCTTGCCCGTCTGGCGGTCGATGGTCACTCGAGCGTCCCACTCGAGGTCGAGGATATGCTGATAGCTTTTGGCCAGGGAGGCTTCCAAGCGGTCGATCAGATAGAACTCGTCGATCTTGCGCTCATGGGCCAAGGCCTGCAAAGCCTCGATCAACTCAGAACTTGCCACGTTTTAGCTTCCTTTCTCCAAACAGCCCCGGCTAGGAGCTGAAATCCACGATGCCCTTCAGATGGGCGCGTTTCATCTGGTCGATCGGCAGGACGGCCTGCTGGCCGTCGACGTCCATGACGACGTTGCCGCCATCGGCCGAGACGATCGTGCCGGTGAAGTTGCTGCGCCCGTCGATGGGATGGGCGAGCTTCACGACGGCCTGCTGACCGGCGTAACGCGCGAAATGCTGCTCCGTGCGCAACGGGCGGTCGATGCCCGGCGAGGACACCTCCAGGGTGTAGGCTCCGGGGAACGGGTCGAGCGCATCCATGATGTCGTTGATCCATGCCTGCGCTTTCGCCAGCTCATCGAAGCTCACGCCCTCGGGCGTGTCTATGAACACGCGAATAGTAGGCGCCTTCTTGGCGCCTACGACCTGCACGGTCACGATCTCAACGCCTTCGGACGCCGCACGGGGCTCCAGCGCGTCAAGCAGCTCGGTTTCCTTCTTGCTGAGCACGCTCATAAGCTCCTTTCTGTGCCCTAACATACAAAAAAGCGGGTAAAAACCCACTTTCCGTCTGCGAAAGTATGGTGCGCGCCGTCGCGCGCTTGCTGCAATGCAAAACTTTTATACCATACGGAACATCGATTTACCAGCACCGGCGTCCTCAGACGCAAGTTCACCATAAAACGCAATATGCGCCGGTTTGAAACATCTGAACCACGTTATATGGTTGCGCACGCATCTGCCAGCCAAAACGTTGCGCCGCCAGGGCATTCCCCGTCGCACGGATCTTCACCGGCAAGCGGTGCTATGGACGAGAAGGAAACCGAGGAAAAACCCGCTTCCAAGCACATCTGCTCGAACACGGCACACGAACGCGCTTGGGAAAAGACATCGATCGAACTCGATTCGCCGACCATGGTCGCATGCCCGCTCAACGCGGAATCCCGCCCTCCGCGATGCGCAAGAGGCGCACCTACTGCGGGCACGCCCACATCATTTCCGAGCGCCGCATCCGCGCCGTCCCCGATAACCGCAGGCCCCCCTTGCGCGTCCAAGTCACCCACGGCGAACACGCCCTGCGCGACCCAGAGCCTTCCCCCGGGCGCCAACACCCGGGCGAATTCGGCCAACGCGACGGGCAACGACCACGCAAGGTTCAAAACGCTGTTGATATAGACCAGGTCGAACGATGCATCTTCTATGCAGGCCTGGGAAAGGTTTTCGGGGATCGCAAGCGAAAAACGAAGGTGACGCTCCCAGGACGAACCAGCCCGATGATTCTTCGGCGCCGCAGCACAGGCGGCAGCAACATTATCCGTATCGGGGTCCACGCCGATGACGTAGCCTGAGGGCCCGACGGCATCCGCCAAAGCGAAAGCCCCCTTGCCTTTACGGCAACAAACATCAAGGACCCGCTTGCCTTCGATATCCGCGGGGATGCTCATAGCGCAACGGCCCTGGAACCCGGCAGCAGGTGAAAGCGCAGCGTAATAGGACAGAGCGGGCGCCAAAGATGCAGCAAACCGTTCATTCATAGCAACTCCCCCCGCCTTCCAGGATTCAGATCCAAATCATAAACATTGAGTAAGAACTCGTAGACCGTTAGAGCTACATAATATCCCACTACTGCAGATATCCACAGTTTACCGCTTGAAATCGACCTTTAAACCAGAATTCGAAGCCACCTGACCGCAGTCAAATGTCAAGGGGTATAAATGATGCTAATGTAGTAGCAATCAGACCTCCTGAACCACTGATTTGGACACTTTGCTTCAGCTGTCCCATATAACAACATCGGGTGATTCATATATCCAACATATCTTCCCCATCCCCCTTACTCATGCTCACCTGGGATTATATGCGGCATGCATGGCTTACTATGCATCGCTTCTATGATTTGCCCGAGAAACCGCTAGATTTCATGCATTAGACCAAAGCATTGAAAGTGCGCAAAATGGGTGGCGTCAAAGGGATTCGGTTGAAGGAACCGAACCCAATTTCCCAAAGGAGGATTTGATGAGCAAATTGTCCAAGGAGCAGTTCGAGGCCTACCTCGAGCAGATCAAGAACCTGGCCGAGGGCCCGTTCGAGGAGATGCAGCCCGAGATCGAGGTCACGAACGTCTTCCCGGAGAAGTTCTACGAGCTGGCCAAGGAGAACGACCTGTACCGCTTCGCCCTGCCGGCCCAGTACGGCGGCTGGGACCTGTCCGAGCTCGACATCCTGCGCGTGCAGGAGCAGTTCTCCCGCGGCCCGGGCGGCATGCGCATGCACCTGCACTACGCCGCCGACCTGAACTGGCGCATCCTGGACGACTACGGCTCGGATGAGCTGAAGGCCCAGTACATGGACAAGTTCCAGGACAAGACCATCTTCACCTGCTTCGCCCTGACCGAGCAGTCCGGCGGCACCGGCGCCGACATCCACACCACCGCGGTCAAGGACGAGAACGGCGACTACATCCTCAACGGCGAGAAGTGGCTGATCTCCCACACCGACTGCTGCGAGTTCGCCTACGTCATCGCCGTCACCGACGAGTCCAAGTCCGGCGACGAGCGCCTGTCCGCCTTCTTCGTGCCCGTCGACACCCCCGGCTACGAGGTCACCCCGATGCCCCACATGATGGGCGCCCGCGGCGCCGCGCACACCGGCCTGAAGTTCACCGACATGAAGCTGGACAAGAAGTACCTGCTCGGCGAGGAAGGACAGGGCATGGAGATCGCCATCCACTCCCTGTCCGTCTCCCGCGCCCACATCGCAGCCTCCAACCTGGGCATGTGCCAGCGCATGCTGGAGATGTCCCTGGCCCGCGCCAACGACCGCATCACCTTCGGCAAGCCGATCGCTTCCCGCCAGATGATCAAGCGCGAGATCGCCGAGATGCAGATGTACACGCACGCCCTGCGCTGCATGGTCTACGACTTCGGCCGCGAGTACGACGCCGACCCCAACGGCAAGTACATCGAGGAGAAGGCCGCCATGTGCAAGCTGTTCTCCATCTACTCCACCCGCATCGTCTCCGACGGCATGCTGGAGATCTTCGGCGGCGACGGCTACTTCGAGGACTCCCCCTACGGCCCGACCGAGCGCCTGTACCGCGACGCCCGCGCCATGTGGCTCGAGGAGGGCGCCCCGAACGTCCAGCGCATCACCATTGCCCGCAACTGCCAGAAGTTCGGCGGCAAGGTCGAGTACCAGCTGTAATCACCCTTTGATCGGCGTCGATCGCAGGAACAAATTCACTTCGAGAGGAGGGTCGTCTGCCATGCGTGGATGGCCCTCTTTTCCTTACCAGCGAAACGCTATCGAGCTGTAAGCGAGCCAGAACGCTGAAACGCTCGAAACCCGGACAACCGGGAACGCATCTAAGCAAGGAGGATTTTAGTATGCAACCTTTGAAGGGTCTGAAGGTCGTCGACCTCACCACGTTCTTGGCAACCCCGACCACCGGCCGTATCCTCGGCGAGTGGGGTGCCGACGTCATCAAGGTCGAAGCGTTCAAGGGCGATCCGTGCCGCACGAACCAGGCTGTCGTTTTCGGCATGCCCTCCAGCGATGAGGAGAACCTGGCATTCGACGTGGCCAACTTCCATAAGCGCTTCGTCGCGCTGAACCTCAAGTCCGAGAAGGGCAACGAGGTCATGATGAAGCTGCTCGAGGACGCCGACGTCTTCATCACCAACACCCGCACCAAGTCCCTGGCCAAGATGGGCCTGGACTGGGAGAGCCTGCATGCGAAGTTCCCGCGCCTGATCATGGGCCATGGCCTGGGCTATGGCAAGAAGGGTCCCGAGAAGGACGCTGCCGGCTTCGACGTGACCTGCTACATGGGCCGCGGCGGCGTCTTCGGCACCACCGTCAACAAGGGCGACTCCCCCATGATCCCGACCAACGGCTACGGCGATTACCAGTGCTCCGTGTTCCTGGTGGCCGGCATCCTGGCCGCGCTGCAGGGTCGCGAAAAGACCGGCGAAGGCGATTACGTCACCTGCGCGCTGCAGCATGCCGGCATCTACACCCTGGCCACCGGCATGATCTCCGCCCAGTACGGCAACCCCTATCCGAAGAGCCGTCTGGAGGTCAACAACCCGCTGAACAACGTGTTCCGCTCCAAGGACCAGAAGTGGGTCGTCCTGTGCCTGCCGGAGTACGACCGTGATTGGCCGCGCGTCATGCACCTCATCGGCCGCGACGAGCTTGCCGAGCATCCGGACTACAGCTGCTGCCAGACCGTCAACGACAAGGGCCTCGCCCCCGAGGTCGTCAAGATCCTCGACGACGGCTTCGCGCAGTTCACGCGCGAGGAGCTGCTGAAGATGTTCTCCGAGAACGACATGCCCTGCGAACCGGCTCAGACGCCGACCGACATCTATGAGGACCAGAACGCGCTGATCAACGAGTACATCAAGCCCGTTCAGTACCCCGCCGGCCCGCGTTGGTGCCCCACCGCTCCCGTCCAGTTCGAGCTTGGCGAGACCGAGGACCTGATCCCGGGCGGCAAGCTGGGTTCTGCCACCGAGGACGTCATGAAGGAGCTCGGCTACAGCGAGGATGAGATCAAGGCCGCCGAGGCCGAGGGCGCCGTTTGCGGTCCCGTCGACCTGGCAGTGCTTCAGGGCAAGTAATATTTCCTTACCCAAAGGCTTTCTTGCATAGCGACAGAGTTGCTTGGGAAGGGGCGACGCCGATCGCCCCTTCCCCATATCATATGGAGGGGTCCTATGATCACCGACGTCAAAATCAACGAAGCTGAAAAGCGGCGCTTTTACGAAAGCGGCGCCTGGGGAACCGACACCATCGCAGACGTCTGGCAGGACCGCAGCACTCGATTCGCCGATCGCGTATACGTTCAGGACGACCTTGGTTGCTCGTTGACGTATCGCGAGGTAGATGAAGGAGCAAGCCGCATCGCCGCCTGGCTCACGGAACAAGGCGTGCGAAACGGCGATGTCGTCTCCTTTCAGGTTCCCAAATGGGCGGAATTTTGCATGATTTACGTGGCGTGCGTCAAAATCGGCGCCGTCATGCATCCCGTTGCCACCGCCATGAACGCCGCTGATTTGGAGTACATCTTCAACCAGGTCGGCACGACGGCGTATATCTGCCCCACCTTTTCACATAAAACGGACTACGAGCTGCAGTTTCAGAAGTTCAGGGATCGAGTCCCTTCCTTGCGCGCATTGCTGCTCTTGGACAAAGTCCAACCTGCGCACGACGAAAACGCTGCAACGCTTTCAAAGGTTTTGGAATCCGTTGCGCCCTTCACCGGCCCAAGCCCTGCGCATTCCGACGATGTCGCCTGCATCTTGTCGACATCGGGCACGACCGGAAAACCGAAAGCCGCGCTGTTCACGCATAACAACCTGCTCTATTCGGAGCGGGTGTTCTCCAGCGACCTCGAACTAGGTCCGGACGACACCGTATGGATGCCTTCCCCGCTCAACCATGCAACGGGGTTTTTCCATGGCCTGATCACCCCGATGCTCACGGGCGGACGTTGCGTGCTGCAGCTTCGCTTCAAGGCTGATGAGGCGGTCGAGCTGATCAACCGGGAGAACGTCAGCTGGTCCTGCGGCGCCACGCCGTTTGTGCATGACCTTCTGAAGTACCTCGAGGAATCAGGCAGGGCCATCCCCACCCTCAAGTACTTCCTATGCGGAGGGGCACCCGTGCCGGGAAGCCTCATCGAGATGGCGAACCGCCATGGGTTTTTGCTCTGCGAGCTGTACGGCTCCACCGAAAGCTGCCCTCACCTGCGCGTTCCCCGCGAGAAGTGCATTGAGTGGAACGGCCGTTTCTCGGGCGTCCCGTATCCCGGGATCGAGGTGAAGGCCGTCGACGAACGCCGTCAAGAGGTGGCGCCGGGCGTCCAGGGTGAGGAAGCAAGCCGCGGGCCGCATATGTTCGTAGGCTACCTGAACGATCCGGAACGCACCGAAGAGGCGCTGGACGATGACGGCTGGTTTTACAGCGGCGATCTGTGCACCATCGATAAGCAGGGCCGCGTGAAGATCAACGGCCGCAAAAAGGAGATCATCATCCGCGGCGGCGAGAACATATCGGCTCGCGAGGTCGACGACGACGTCATGGGGTGGGATCAGATCGTCGATCATGCGACGATCGGCATGCCCGACGAGCGCCTAGGCGAGAGGATCTGCCTGTTCGCCGTGCCCGCCGACCCGAATGGAGAAGAGCTGTGCCTGCACGACTTGCTAGAATACATGGATGGCAAGGGGATCGCTAAACGTCTATGGCCCGAACGCCTTGAGGTCATCGACAAAATCCCCCGCACCGCCACCGGCAAGGTGCAGCGCTTCGTGCTGGCCAAGGAAATCAAGCATCGTATGGGTATCGAGGATTAGCAATGATCGAACAGCAATACAGCATCACCCGCACGCGCGCAACCTGGAAACCCCGCGTTGCAGCCGACGACCTTCCCTTCGTGAAGGATTCGGCCGGAAACGTGCTGGTCGCGCTCAACGGCGACGCAGAGGCCTCCTACACGGGCACCGGACGCACGCTGGTGGGCCAACCTCCGTACACGTGCCTCAACGACGATGCCGGTACCGAAAACGAGCACATGACGTTCGTGGATGCCGATGAGCTGCCCGAGGGCGTCGTGTTCGACTACCACATCGACGGCGGCTTCAACAACAATGCCGTCATCGTCACGTGGAAGATCCAGGACCCATCGCGTTATCGCATCCGCTGGGTTGCCTTGAAAACGTTCACGGGCATGCAGCTTAAATACATCATGCCCAAGAAATTCCCTCCCCTGGTGTTCGCGCTGGCGGCTGAAGACGCTTTCGCTTACTGCAATAAGATCCCCTGCGAGGAATGCGCATTCCGCTGCAAGAGCGGTTTCGAGCTCTATGCGCTGATCGAAGGGGTCGGCATCGTGAAAAGGTCCATGGACCGCATCTCCATGCTGAACCTGGACAAAATCAAATAACGTTACGACAACACCTGCCATCTTGCGCACCCGCAGCTTCCGACAAGGCTGCGGGTGCGCTTTTTCTTTTGGTCGAAATTTAGCCACTCACCTGGGGATATCGAGTATTTCGGAAGCGACTTCGCCAGCGTATCCGCCATTATTCGTTTTGCAAATGATTTCGCCCGAATCGTTTGGGATGCTGAATTGGATTTCCCGAGAACGGGGTCGCATAATCGATGGTGTCGAAAGCCGACAGAGCCTATCGCGACGACGAAGATAGCGACCAGGCGGGCAAAGTCTAAGGAGGTTCACATGAATCCCAATGCAAAGATCACCGACGAGCAGTTCGAAGCGTATCTGAAGCAGATCCGCGAACTTGCCGAAGGTCCGTTCGAGGAGATTCAGAAAGAGGTCGAGGTCACCAACACCTTCCCGGAGGAGTTCTACGAACTGGCCAAGAAAAACGACCTGTATCGCTTCTACCTGCCCAGCGAGTACGGCGGATGGGATCTCGACGAGCTTGAGATCCTGCGCGTCCAGGAAGAGTTCTCCCGCGGCCCGGGCGGCATGCGCATGCACCTGCATCACGCTGCCGACATGAACTGGCGCATCCTTGACGACTACGGCACCGACGAGGTCAAGGCCGAGCTGATGGACAAGTTCCAGGACAAGACGGTGTACTGCAACTTCGCCATCACCGAGCAGACCGGCGGCACGGGCGCCGACCTGCACACCACCGCCATCAAGAACGCCGACGGCAACTACGTCCTGAACGGCGAGAAATGGCTAATCAGCCATACCGACTGCTCCGATTACACCTACGTCATCGCCGTGACCAACCCCGATGACGACAAGGACACCCGTCTGTCCGGCTTCCTGGTCCCCAACAACGCTCCGGGCTTCGAGATCGTCCCCATGCCCCATATGATGGGCTGCCGCGGTGCCGGTCATGCTGGCCTGAAGTTCACCAACCTGGTGCTCGAGCCGAAGTATCTGCTCGGCAAGGAGGGCCAGGGCATGGAGATCGCCATCCACTCCCTGTCCGTCTCCCGCGTGCACATCGCCATGTCCAACCTTGGCATGGCCCAGCGTATGCTCGAGATCTCCCTCAAGCGCGCCAACGACCGCATCACCTTCGGCAAGCCGATCGCTTCCCGTCAGATGATCAAGGCCAAGATCGCCGACATGCAGAAGATGATCCACGTCCTGCGTTGCGCCATCTACGATTTCGCGCGCGACTTCAACAAGGACCCGCACAACGAGTACGTCACCGAGAAGGCCGCTATCTGCAAGCTGTTCTCCATCGACACCGTCAAGCTGGTGTCCGACGAGATGCTCGAGATCTTCGGCGGCGACGGCTACTTCGAGGATTGCCCCTACGGCCCCACCGAGCGCCTGTATCGCGACTGCCGCGCCATGTGGCTTGAGGAAGGCGCCCCCTGCGTGCAGCGCATCACGATCGCCCGCGAGTGCCAGAACCACGGCGGCAAGATCGAATACACTTTCGACTAAGCCATACCCTCCTGGAACCGGAAGCTCCTTTGGGCCGGTTCCGGGTTCCAAGCCTAAGCGCTTGCCTTCAGCTTGTGCGAGAAGCCGTCCTTCGGGGCGGCTTCTCGCGTTGACACGTAAAGCAATCCTGAACCTCGCCGAGATTTGCGGCACCCGAACGCCCGCAATGCATTACAGTTGCTTTATAAGCTCACACGCGAGCGTTACAAGCCGGAGGCGCCTATGAACCTGTCACAGCTGTACTATTTTCGCAAGCTAGCCGAGGTTAAGCACTATACGCATGCGGCCGAAGAGCTGTTCATCTCGCAGCCGACGCTATCGAATTCGATCTCGCAACTGGAAAAAGAGCTTGGCATCCCCCTGTTCAAACGCGAGGGCCGAACCATCAAGCTGACGCGCTACGGAGCCGAATTCTACGAATACGCGACAGAGGCGCTCAACGCCCTTGAGAAGGGCATCGCCCTGGCAAAGGAACATGCGGGCTCGCCGACGGGAAGCATCGATATCGGGGCCATCTACACCATCCAGAGCGACTATCTCCCTGCGCTTATCAAGGGTTATCGCGAGACATATGGCAGAAGCGCTCAAGTCAACGTCTTCCAAGGCTTGACGCTTCCCTTGATCGAAGACCTGGAGAACGATCGATACGAGCTTGCGTTCACCGCCTATGTGCCCGATAAGGCAAACCTCACCTTCATCCCCGTGCTCACACAGCAGCTCGTAGCCGTGGTGCATCGAAGCGATAAGCTCGCATGGAGCAAGAACCTCAAGCTTGAGGACCTGCGCGGGCGCGAGGTGATCACCTACCCGCCCAACACGCCAATCGGCGCCGAGGTGGCCCAACTCATGAAAACCCACGGCATCACGCCCTATCACACTAGCGCCAACGACGAGATCACCCTGGGCTCGATGGTGGATAGCACCGCCGGAACCGTGGGATTGGCTCTCAACACGATCGGGCTCTCCCCTTTTCGCGAGCTTATCACCAAGAAGCTCATCCAAATCGACGACGACTTCCACACGGTGTGCCTGACGTTTAAGACGGCATCCTACAAAACCCGGGCGGTCGAGAACTTCATCGAGTTCACCCGAAGCTTCGAATGGGACTCCAAACGCTGAAAAAGCCGCCCCACACGGGGCGGCTTTTCCGTAGGCAACGGGCTTTGCCGAAGCCTGTGTCGATTTGAGCGAACGCCGATTACTCGGTCCACTGCTCCTGCAGGCCCTTCATCTTGCCGAAGCAGAAGATGCCGAGCAGCAGGACGACGACGAGCAGAACGATGGCGACGGTGAACAACATCGGGTAGTTCTTGCCGAACAGGGCCCAGAACGGAGCACCGATAGCGCCGACGATGTTGACGAACATGGACACGCGGGAGTAGATCTCGGGGTACTCGCGCTGGCCGAACAGCTGACGGACCAGGATGGGAACGAGCACGACGCAGCTAGCGAAGAAGAAGCCGTAGACGGCAGCGCCGGCGTACAGGACCATGGTGGAACCGGTGCCGAACCACACCAGCAGAACGCCGATGATGCCGGTTGCGCAAGCGGCCAGGAAGCTGACCTTGGAGTTCTTGTCAGCGCACACACCCAGGGCAAGCTTGCAGACAGCCTGGGAAGCCATCATGACGGTTGCCATGGTGACGCCCACGGCCAGCATGGTGCCGGTGCCGTCGTCGAGGGACTTGGTGTACTTCGGGAACTGCTGAGCGACGATGGTCAGCAGGTTGATGATGCCGGCCAGCAGGAACACGGCGTAGAAGGCGACGGACTTCATAGCCTTACCGGCATCCAGGCCGGCAGGCTTGCCGGAAGCGGTCTGCGGAGCGCCGTAGGGCAGGCAGCCGCACTCCTCGGGAGTGGAGCGGATGCACAGCAGGGTGAACGGAAGAGAGGTGACCAGAGCAGCGATACCCCAGATCATGTAAATGGTCCAGATGTCCATGCCGGAAGCGTTCAGGGCATTGAACACCTGCAGCCAGATCGCGCCGCCGATGCCGGTGAAGGCCATGCAGGCGCCGATGATGGTGCCGGAGTTCTTGTTGAACCACTTGTTGCACAGCGTCGGGACGGCCAGCCACAGAAGACCGACTTCGCCAAGGCCCATCATAAGGCCGGCAACGTAGAAGATCCAAAGGGTCTTCACGATGGAGATCAAGATGAAGCCGAGGCCGACGAGCAGTGCGGAGACGGACAGCACGATGCGGATGTCGGTCTTGGCCAGCAGCTTGCCGATGAACGGCGCCGAGAAAGCCTCAGCAAGATACAGAACGGTGATGTAGAGCGCCCACGTAGCCGTGTCGACGCCCAACTGCTCAGGCACGACTGCCTGGAATGCGCTCCAGGTCGAGAAGACCAGAGCCGAGCATCCGAACGTGATCATGATGCCCGAGATAACGATGAGAATGTGACGCACGCTCATCTTATCCGTGTACTTAGCGGTTTCGCCCACTTTCTTCCTCCTTAGTTGAAAAGCAAGACGATCGCCTCCGCTTCGAGGGGGCCAGAATTCCCTCAAAGCGGTAAGCGTCTTGGATTAACTTCACAAAAGGTTGCCGATCCAAGAACAAATTCGCTAAGTATAATCCGCCGAATCTGCACATAAGGTTACGGTCAGTATTTCGGATTTGTCCATCTACCTATAGATACTGACTATTGGTTGCTACTTGATGCGGGAAACTTGCATAGGTTTTTCGCCCATTTCTATAGATTAAGGGTTGCAATCCATAGAAATGGCAATCAGCGCACACAGCCACGAGCGAGAAGCGTCGGAAAATCGCTATCGAGCAAAATCTGCCGGCGAACGGTTGGGCGCTTACACAAATAAGGAGCGGGCAAACGCCCGCTCCTTACTGCTAAACATATGTATGCCGCAAACCGTTAACCGTCGATTTCTGAAGCGTATTTCGCCATGATGAGCGGAGCGGCGATGTATACCATGATCTGATCGGTTCCCTCGGCGATCTGAAACCCTCGGCAGTCTTGCCAAATCGAGCTGATGCGCTCATGGGTAGTGTACCCTCGCCCACCGAGGATCTGCATCGCATCGCTGGCAACCTCAGTGGCGGCGCGGGGAACATAACGCTTCATAAGGGCAACAGTCAGGCGCTCGTGGCACCCGTGATCGAATTCCCATGCAGCCTTATATACCATATGGCGCATGTTGGCGAGCTTCACCTCCATATCGGTGAGCATCTCCTGCACCTGCTGGAACTCGGACACGCTCTTCCCGAAGGCCTTGCGCTCCCCAGCCCACTTGACCGCATCATCCATAGCAGCTTGAGCCAGACCTAAAGCCGTCGCACAAGCGAAAACGCGGCCATATTCGAAAAAGGCGAGCAACTGAGAGAAGCCCCGGGCAGGGCCGGACAGCCGCCAGCTTTCATCCAGCCGCACGTTGTCGAATTGGATGTGCGCGAACGGAAGCATCTCCTGACCGATCTTACCTTCCGGCACTGCCGTGATGCCAGGAGTGGAGCAGGGAATCATCCACATGGACAGCGCCGCATGCCCATCTGATTTCGGCGCATCTTCATCAATGGCGGCAACGAGCAACGCTGGTGCGTATTCGCCGTTGTTCACGAACAGTTTCTCACCGCTCATGGTCAGCTGGCCGTCGACGGTGCGCACGTGCGTGCTCATGCTCATGGTGTCCGATCCGGCGGAAGGCTCGGACACCGCAAATGCGAACGCCAAACGCCCCGTATGCTGATACTCCATGCGGATGGGGTCGGTTTGCGCCGGGCTGGCGAACGCTTCGAGGATCTGCAGCTGGAGGAAGTCGTTTTGAAACGGCAGCGTGGTGCCGGAGATGCGGGAGAGCTCCTCAAGCACGAGAACCTGAGCGAGCATGTCATAGCGCACATGATCGCGGCGGTGGATGACGCCGAATCCGTTGAAATCGAGGTTCACGAAATCGCGAACCACCTCATCGGGCAAACCCATATCGGAGCGCCACTGCGCAACCGCATCTTGATTGAAGTATTTAACGCCGAATTCGCGCACGTGCTCGATGAGCACGCGGTCGGCCTCGCTAAGACGGAAATCCATGTAAACCCCCTTACAACAGTTCCGCCATCTGCATACTGCTAGGACAATGATACCGACCAAGGAACCGCAAACCCAGCCCAAAGCTGCAACACAACACCACAGTGTTTCGATTTTGACCCATTTTTGCGCCAAAATTGCACTATGCCGAAGCAGGGATCGATTGCGTTATATGCGAAATCTACTAATGACAAGGCTTGTCAAGGCTATTTACCGAATCGTTCATAGAGGTAGTCTATCGGTTTGCATCACATGCAAGACGCTAGCTATGAACTCATTACACAGGTCTAGGGTTCTGGGTATTCAAATCGCTTTGAAATAGTCAATTTTGACGAATTGAGCAAAACCAATCCCTTGAACTTACATACCATCTCCCCAGTTTGTTCAGTATGTATAGATAGAGGTTATGAATCAACCAGTTTTGGGGATACCGATTGCATTAGACGCAACCAAGAGCGCGGCGCAAAATGAGAACACAAGCTGAGCTGCGGAGATGAAGCGAAAGCCGAAACGAAACAGTTCAACAAGGTAAGCGCTTAGGTAACCTTAAGGAGGGTTCACATGAGCAAATTGTCCAAGGAGCAGTTCGAGGCCTACCTCGAGCAGATCAAGAACCTGGCCGAGGGCCCGTTCGAGGAGATGCAGCCCGAGATCGAGGTCACGAACGTCTTCCCGGAGAAGTTCTACGAGCTGGCCAAGGAGAACGACCTGTACCGCTTCGCCCTGCCGGCCCAGTACGGCGGCTGGGACCTGTCCGAGCTCGACATCCTGCGCGTGCAGGAGCAGTTCTCCCGCGGCCCGGGCGGCATGCGCATGCACCTGCACTACGCCGCCGACCTGAACTGGCGCATCCTGGACGACTACGGCTCGGATGAGCTGAAGGCCCAGTACATGGACAAGTTCCAGGACAAGACCATCTTCACCTGCTTCGCCCTGACCGAGCAGTCCGGCGGCACCGGCGCCGACATCCACACCACCGCGGTCAAGGACGAGAACGGCGACTACATCCTCAACGGCGAGAAGTGGCTGATCTCCCACACCGACTGCTGCGAGTTCGCCTACGTCATCGCCGTCACCGACGAGTCCAAGTCCGGCGACGAGCGCCTGTCCGCCTTCTTCGTGCCCGTCGACACCCCCGGCTACGAGGTCACCCCGATGCCCCACATGATGGGCGCCCGCGGCGCCGCGCACACCGGCCTGAAGTTCACCGACATGAAGCTGGACAAGAAGTACCTGCTCGGCGAGGAAGGACAGGGCATGGAGATCGCCATCCACTCCCTGTCCGTCTCCCGCGCCCACATCGCAGCCTCCAACCTGGGCATGTGCCAGCGCATGCTGGAGATGTCCCTGGCCCGCGCCAACGACCGCATCACCTTCGGCAAGCCGATCGCTTCCCGCCAGATGATCAAGCGCGAGATCGCCGAGATGCAGATGTACACGCACGCCCTGCGCTGCATGGTCTACGACTTCGGCCGCGAGTACGACGCCGACCCCAACGGCAAGTACATCGAGGAGAAGGCCGCCATGTGCAAGCTGTTCTCCATCTACTCCACCCGCATCGTCTCCGACGGCATGCTGGAGATCTTCGGCGGCGACGGCTACTTCGAGGACTCCCCCTACGGCCCGACCGAGCGCCTGTACCGCGACGCCCGCGCCATGTGGCTCGAGGAGGGCGCCCCGAACGTCCAGCGCATCACCATTGCCCGCAACTGCCAGAAGTTCGGCGGCAAGGTCGAGTACCAGCTGTAACCCTCCAAAGGGATTTGATCGCAAGAACAAATTCACTTATAAAAGAACCGCTCCATATGGAGCGGTTCTTTTATTGTCGCCAAACCAAGCATCACCGAACGCGTTCGCTCAACTGCATGAAAAGATGTGCCTCTCAGAGCTTTCCCGCCACGATCGAGCAAGTTCCTAGAAGCTGCACCACTTCTACGGCATGGATTCGATACGAAAAAGGACGCCCAACGGATGAACGTCCTTTTACATGGCTAGCTATGCACCAAACAACGGCTTACAAGTTATCGGTACTGGGGATAGCGTCCTTGGGAGCCACCCAATCCTGCGAGAACTGGATAAACCGCTCAGCTGCGCAGCTGCGATACGCATCTCTTTTATATATCATGTATATCGGATGGAAATCCTGAGGCACTTCTTCGATGCGAAGGAATCGCAGATGATCGAACGCCTTCAAACTGATGGTAAGCGTGGCCAAAGCGATGTCGTTGGGCATAGCGGAGACGATGCCTCCCAACGAGACCTCGTCCTCGCAATCATGCTTCGCCGAAAGATTGTATTCAGCCAAAAGATCGTTGACTTCTTCGCCGATCGGCGTGCCCAGGCGATACGTATGAACGTTATAGCCGGAAAGCTCGGGGATGCCGATGGAGTCTCTCTGCGTGAGCGGGTTGTTTTTGTTGACGACCGCTACCAATTCATGGGAAAGCACATGCTCATAGCAAAGGTTCGGTTTGCGCTCCCCTGCTGCGGCGAACACCACATCGTACTTGTCGTTTTCCAGGCCCTCGATAAGTGGGATGCTAAAACCTTGGAACATGTTGAGTTTGACTTCCTGGCCATAGTTCTCGGAAAAATCATGGAACAACGGCGGCAGATAGTCGCCCTGCACCGTGAGCACCGCGCCCACATTGACCGTACCACCCAACTTGCCGTTGAACTCCTGCGCAAGCTCGACGCCCTTGTCGATCTCGCGAAGGCCCCGCTTGACGTATATGGCAAACTCTTTCCCGAACGGCGTGAGACGCATACGACGCCCCTCACGCTCGAAGAGCTGCACACCCAATTCGGTCTCAAGCGATTTGATCGCATGAGACAACGAGGGCTGGGTGATATAAAGCTCTTTTGCTGCTTTAGAAAAGTGCTCCAACTCCGAAAGCTTCGAAAAATAGTACAGCTGAGACAGGTTCATCGGTAAACTCCGTTCCCTTGCGAACAGCTTGTTCCCTACGAGGATCTCCACCCCTCTCCAAAGTGGCCTTAGCGGCCCAACGCCTATCGATTATACGAAAATGTATGGGTCATTTCATCACTTTCCAACCGATTTATATTCACGAAATGGATATATCAGAACAGCCCACATTCAGCTTAATCTTATGGACCTACTATGCTTCAAATGCCATTATGCCTGATAGATCAACTATTATGCTGTGTCACCGCAGATATGGGAACTGTAAGGGGGGGCAAGAGCGGTGCCAATAGTCCCAGTTTTGCACAGTTTTGCGATATCAGCCATCTTCTTGCACTTCTTAGCGGGGTAAGCTTCCTAACGAGATACCCCACGATCGAGGAGGACCCCATGACAGAACTCACCCCACAGCTGGTCGAAGGCCTTATGAACAACGTTCCGCCGCAACAGGATTTCCGCCAAGCGGTGACCATCGTAAGCTCAGATCCCGGAAGCGTCGTATATCGAATCGACGTGCCCCAAGACCAATGCAACTACCATGGAACCATCTTCGGAGGATTCATCAACTGCATGCTTGAGGCTGCTGCTGGCATGGCGACGTACGCATACGGAATGAACAATGTGGCTATCAGCTGCGCCACGAACTTCATCCGAGCCGTAAAGCCGCAGGTTCTGACCGTAAGCGCGCATACCACGCACAAAGGCCGCACCACTACAGTATGCCACGTGGATATCAAAACGCCCGAAGGCAAGCTGGTAGCCGAAAGCACCTTCACGATGTTCCTTCTGGGGCCGCTGGAATCCGCCTAAGCGCCCTTTCATGCAGTTACCGGCAAATGAGCCGCGGAAGCCCCTCCAAACTGCCGGTGACGAAAAATCAACCACCCCCAACGCAAAGAGAGGGAGAACCCAAAGGTCCTCCCTCTCTTGCTATGCTCCCCTGTTGCCAGGGGGTATGTTAGGCAGATGCTAGCCCAAGCGGTACTCGACGCCCATCGTCGGGCCGGGGTTGACCCACTTCTTG
>OLVT01001117.1_pt1 | contig 24750 bp, 28 predicted proteins | sample 1673241 | NCBI WGS metagenome assembly OLVT01 (sample SAMEA3178936, study PRJEB25190) | human gut metagenome | biome: human gut; feature: human-associated habitat; material: faeces | place: Austria | collected 2013 | reverse complement strand
GAATATTTATGACAGCAGCATTCTGTCTAAGGCCAATACCCAGTATTCCAATATTCTGGAAACGCTGGAAGCGGATATGATGGTGGGTGACCCGGAGGCTTATTTCAACCAGGGAAAGGTGCTGATTGCGGCTGCTAATCCGGATTTGATGGAATACTATATTGAGCCCCACGACCTGGTGATCCTGGGAAACCGTTATGAATCCCAGCTCTGCGCGATTGAAATGGGCGCTGACTGCATTGTGGTGTGCGAGGGAGCGGGAGTTTCTATGACTATTAAGAAGATTGCCCAGGACCGGGGCTGCACAGTCATTGCAACCGCTTATGATACTTACACGGCGGCTCGTTTGATTAATCAGAGCATGCCCATCAGCTACTTTATGACCAGGGAGCATCTGATTACTTTTGACAGCGAGGACTTTATTGATGAAATCCGGGACGTGATGGCCAATAAGCGCCACCGGGATTTCCCGATACTGGATAAGAATGGAAAATATCTTGGTATGATTTCCCGCCGGAACCTGTTGGGCGCCAGAGGCAAGCAGGTGATTTTAGTGGACCACAATGAAAAGAGCCAGGCTGTAGCAGGCGTGGAGGAAGCGGAGATTATGGAAATTATCGACCACCACCGCCTGGGTACGGTCCAGACCATGGCACCGGTGTTTTTCCGCAACCAGCCTTTGGGCTGCACGGCTACCATTGTGTACCAGATGTACCAGGAAAACGGTATTAAGGTGGAGCGGGAAATCGCAGGCCTTCTGTGCAGCGCTATTGTGTCCGACACCCTGCTGTTCCGTTCTCCCACCTGTACGGCGGTGGATGAGCGGGCGGCCAGGGAGCTGGCTGAGATTGCGGGCCTGGATATTGAAAAATACGCCATCCAGATGTTCTCCGCGGGAAGCAACCTGAAGGATAAATCCGACAAGGAGATTTTTTATCAGGATTTCAAGCGTTTTACCAGCGGCAAGCTGGGCATCGGCGTGGGACAGATTACCTCCCTGGATGAGGAGGAACTGGAGGCTTTGAAACCCAGACTTCTGGCTTACATGGAGATTGCGGGTGCGGAGCACGACCTGAATATGACCTTCTTTATGCTGACCAACATTTTAACCCAGTCCACGGAGCTTCTGTGTCACGGCCAGGGAGCGGTGCAGCTGGCGGCCAAGGCCTTCCACAAAGAAATTGAGGAGGAGGGCCAGCCCGTTGTGGAGCTGCCGGGAGTGGTTTCACGGAAAAAGCAGCTGATTCCGGAGCTGATGCTGGCGGAGCAGTCATGAGGGAGATGAAACGCCAGCTTTGGAGACCCGGCAATATGCTTTACCCTGTACCGGCGGCCATGGTCAGCGTCGCCGGGGAGGAGGGGAAAAGCAATATCATCACCATTGCCTGGGCGGGAACCATCTGTTCTGACCCGCCTATGGTTTCCATCTCCGTGCGGCCGGAGCGATATTCCTATGAACTGCTAAAGCAAAGGGGGGAGTTTGTGGTCAACCTGACCACCCGCTCCCTGGCCTGGGCGACGGATTACTGCGGGGTCCGTTCCGGTCGGGATGTGGATAAATGGAAGGAAACGGGCCTGACGCCCCTGCAGGCTTCCGAGGTTTCGGCCCCTTTGATCGGGGAGAGCCCGGTGAATATTGAATGCCGCACCAGACAGATTCTGGAGCTGGGCAGCCATCATATGTTTCTGGCGGAGGTTGTGGCGGTGGATGTGGATCCGGCATATCTGGACGAGAAGGGAACGTTTCATTTGGAGAAGGCGGATTTAATCGCCTATGCCCATGGCAGATACCGGGCCCTGGGAGAGGAACTGGGCCGCTTCGGTTATTCTGTCAGGAAGGATAAGCGGACGGGATCAGGGAACAGGGGGAAGACCAAAGGTGTTCAAAAGGACAGCAGGAGGAACAGAAAATGAAATCAAACGTAACGCTGATTGGCATGCCCTCAGCGGGAAAAAGCACCATCGGGGTACTTCTGGCAAAGCGGCTGGGGTATTCCTTTATTGATGCGGATATCCTGATTCAGGAGAAGGAGGGACGTCTTTTAAAGGAGATTATCGCTCAGGAAGGAATGGACGGATTCCTTCAGGTAGAAAACCGGGTGAACGCTTCCATAGAGGCGAAGCGTTCCGTTATTGCTCCTGGAGGCAGCGTGATCTATGGGAAGGAAGCCATGGAGCATTTAAAAGAAATCAGCACCGTGGTTTATCTGAAGATGAGCTATGAGGAGCTGGAACGCAGGGTAGGAGATGTAGTGGACCGGGGCGTGGCTTTAAAGGAGGGGATGACCCTCCGGGACCTTTACGATGAGCGGACAGCCTACTATGAGCGCTACGCGGATATTACCATCGACGAGGAAGGCATGACGCCGGGCCAGACCGTAGACCTGCTGCGGGCTATGCTGGAAAAAAAGAGGGCTTGAGAGCAGAACGTTGGAGTACAGGAAAAATGTGGGGAGCTGCGGGATGAGACAGCAGAATGAGGATAAGGAAGTGATGGAGCTGGCTATTGGAGCCGGCCATCTTTTATTGGAGAACGGGGCGGAGATATTCCGGGTGGAGGAAACCATGGATCGGATTTGCCGGCACTTTGGGGTAGAGTCGGGGAATGCTTTTGTGCTCAGCAATGGAATCTTTGCTACAGCGGGAAACGAAAGAGAAGGATTTTTCGCCAAGGTTCAGCATATCCCTGTCAGCGGAGCGCATCTGGACAAGGTGGCGGCGGTGAATCAGCTGTCCCGGGAAATCGCTCAGGGAAAGTATACGGTGGAGGAGGCCATGGAGGCGTTAAACGCCATCAAGGCCATGCCGGGAAAACGGAAGATTACCCAGGTTCTGGCATCCGGAGTGGGAAGCGGAGCCTTCTGCTACCTCTTTGGAGGTACGCTGGTGGATGGCTGCTGCGCTTTGGCGGCCGGAACCCTTCTATATTTGTTTGTCCTTTATGTCAGTGGGCCGAAGCTCTCCAAGATTGTGGGAAATATCCTGGGAGGGGCTCTGGTGACATTGATATGCTGCTTTTTATATCTGGCAAGGGGCGGGGGACAGTTGGACTATATGATTATCGGCTCCATTATGCCCCTGATTCCCGGTGTGCCCTTTACTAACGCTATTCGGGATATTGCGGATGGCGATTATATTTCCGGTTCCGTTCGGATGCTGGATGCGCTGCTGGTGTTTTTCTGCATCGCCATCGGAGTGGGAATGGCCTACTCTATGATGATGGGAGCCCTGGGAGGTGATGTGCTGTGATTGGAGAAATTCTGGCCGCCATGATCGGCACCGTTTCCTTTTCCCTGCTCTTTGGGGTTCCAAGGAGGGAATATCCATGGTGCGGGCTTATTGGAGGCGCGGGTTGGGCGGTTTATCTTCTGGCTTCCCAGAAGTGGACAGACTCAGCTGCGGTTTTAACTGCGGCTATGGTAGTTGTATTTTTGTCTAGAATGGCGGCGGTGGCAAAGGAGTGTCCGGTAACCATCTTCCTGATTTCCGGTATTTTCCCACTGGTGCCGGGAGCGGGAGTTTACTGGACGGTTTATTATATTGTAACGGATGAACTGGGCCTGGCGGTACAAAACGGTTATATGGCGGTAAAAACAGCAGTAGCGATTGTTCTGGGAATTGTATTTGTGTTTGAACTGCCCCAGGGACTGTTTCGGTTTATGATGGGAAAAAGGGGAGAGGGGCCGCAAAAGGCGGCGCCGTGACGGAAAGGATAAAGAGGCGAAAAAGATGTTGTTTTCAAGAAAGGATTTAACGAAGCTTTTGATTCCTCTGCTTATCGAGCAAATGTTGGCGGTGGCAGTTGGAATGGCGGATGTGGTTATGGTGGCTGCTGTAGGAGAGGCTGCGGTGTCCGGCGTTTCTCTGGTGGATTCCATCAGCCTGCTGATTAATCAGCTGCTGGCGGCGCTGGCGACCGGAGGAGCGGTGGTAATCTCCCAGTATCTTGGAAATAAGAAGGCAGGAAAGGCTTGTCACGCGGCAGGACAGCTGGTGTTTATCACTACCTTGGTTTCAGCTGCTATTGCGGCAGTGGCATTGATTTTTAACCGGGGCCTCCTGGGTGTGATTTTTGGACGTGTGGAAACGGAGGTTATGAACAACGCGGTGACCTACTTCGCGATTACCGCATGTTCCTATCCCTTCCTGGCTCTTTACAATTCCTGCGCTGCCGTCTACCGGTCCGTGGGAAATTCCAAGATATCTATGTATGTCTCGCTGATTATGAACGCCATCAATGTGGTGGGGAACTATACCTGTGTCTATATTCTTCATTGGGGCGTAGAGGGAGTGGCTTATCCTACCCTGGTTTCCAGGATAGCTGCGGCAGTGATTATGCTGATGCTGATCCGGGGGAGAAACAATCAGGTGCGTGTACGCAAGGTGAAGGATCTGTATCCCAGTTTCCGAATGATCGGGAACATTTTATCAGTAGGGATTCCCAGCGGTCTGGAAAACAGCATTTTTCAGGTGGGCAAGCTGACCCTTCAGAGTTTGGTATCTTCCCTGGGAACCACCGCTCTGGCCAGTTATGCAGTGGCTTCCAACCTGGTAACTTTGGAGTATCTGGCGACGACAGCCATTGGCCTGGGTATGATCACGGTAGTAGGGCGCTGCGTGGGCGCCAGAGAGTATGAACAGGCCAAGTACTATACCAGAAGGCTGGTTCTGCTTACTTATGGATTTGTGATTGTAATTTCTTCTATCATGGTGGCAGGTTCAAGAGGGATTGTGGGAATCTATCAGCTTTCGCCGGAGGCGGCCGCAGAGGCAGTACGAATGATTACGGTCCACAGCCTGGTAATGGTTCTTCATCCTATTGCCTTTTGCCTCCCCAATGCCCTGCGGGCCAGCTATGATCCCAAATTTACCATGGCGGTATCCATTTTCTCTATGTGGGCCTTCCGGGTTCTTTTGGCCTACTGGTTTGTCAGAGGAATGAATCTGGGAATCATGGGCGTCTGGTATGGAATGTATGTAGACTGGGCCTTCCGGGCGTTGGTGTTCGCGCTCAGGTTTCATGGGTATGGAAAGCGGATGAAGGCTAGAGAAGCAGCAATATAAAGGGTACGATTGTAAGTCAGAGGCAGACGCATCTCGCAGGAGGTGCGTCTGTTTTTTTGCAAAAAAAATTTGCAACTATTCAGGATTTTTTCGTTTTTATAAAACCTCCTGCCGTTCTCGTTCGTCTAGTAATCAAGGAGGTGGAAAAAATGAAAGGGATCGGCGGGCGAGATTGGAAAGTGGGAATTTGCCTGAGCGTCATTACCATCCTCGGGACAGCGGTTCTGTATCTGCTGTATCAGAATTTTCTGGCGGAGCAGATGCTGTATGAACTGAACCAGGATTATGAAGATGTGGTAAAAGAACTGGAAGAAAGCAAATAATCAAAACAATCATTTTTTGAAAATCAGGAGGTTAAGCAATGAAAAAATTATGGAAAGAGACAGCGAAGAAGTCAACTGTTAAACAGGCGGGAAAGTATCTGGCAGCCACGGCGCTGCTGTCCTGCGTGATGTGCGGCACGGCTTTTGCCGGAAGCTGGTATCAGGGAGGCAGAGGATGGCTGTATGCTCACGATGACGGAAGAACGGGACAGTCCGAGTGGGTCCAGGACAGCGGAAGATACTATCGGATCGATGATGCCGGTTTGATGGCAACGGGCTGGGTGATGGTGGATGGAAAATGGTATTTTCTGGATACCAGGTCAGGAGGCCCCCAGGGTGCAATGTTGACGGGATGGCAGTGGATTGATGGAAAATGCTATTATCTGGATCCGGCCCAGGGAGGCGCACTGCTGGTATCCACAACGACGCCGGACGGGTATACGGTGGATGCAAACGGCGCTTGGGTGGATGCCAACGGAAATCCGGTATATGAAGCGGGGAGAGGAATCTCTACTGCAGTTTCTCAGGGCTCATCGGGCTTTCGTGTCGGTGGTTCCGGAAGTTCCGGCGGTTCTGGCGGATCCGGAAGTTCCGGTGGTTCCGGCAGCTCCGGTTACAGCGATTCTATGTGGGATGACTATTCTGATTCCTCCGTCAGCTATGGGGCAAATGATTTTGAAACCGGAAATTACGGAATGATGACTGCTGACCAGCGTGCGGAGGTGGAAGACGCCATCCAGGATTTTATAGATGAGTATATTACCGATGATATGAGCGACTTCGAGAAGGAAATGGTGATGATTCAATGGCTGGTGGAAAACTGTAAATATGAATCTGGTGACGGCTGGGAGAATGCTACCGCCTACAGCTGTATTGTCAATGGAAAGGCTCAGTGCGCCGGATACGCGGACGCATTTTTGCAGACGGCCAAGGCCTGTGGAATCGAAGCCAGATACGTCTATAATGCCACTCACGCCTGGAATCTGGTGGAACTGGACGGCGACTGGTACCATGTGGATGTAACCTGGGAAGACCCCATTGGCAGCAGCAATAAGTATGGATTTGGAAATTTGAGAAATAAATACATCAACCTGGAAGACAGCCGGATTCGGGGATACAGCTCCCATCACACCTGGTCGCCGGATTCCATCAGTGCTGACGGCACAGACTATGGACCTGACGTGGTAAAAGAGTACCTGGAGAGCGGTAAGATTGATACTTCATTGGGGGAGAGCTTTGAGGATTCCATGGACGATTTCTTTGATGAAGCGGCAAACGAGGACGGCAGCAATATGTTCGAGTACGATGGAGTGGACGGCACAGCAGACCAGATCATCAAGTACCTGGAACGCATGCTGGATGAAAAGGCGGAGAGCGCTTCCTTTGTCGTGCGGTATCCGGATTCCTACAGCGCCACTGTGACCGGAAATTACAGCAAGCTTGTGGATTTAAATAATGAGATTGAAGATCAGGTAAATAAAGAAATGAATGAGAAGTACAAAGATGTGCTGAAAAGCGATATTAAGGTATCCCTATACCTCCAGGTTGATGCGCAGTCCTGCTACTATGTTCACGAAAGCATAAAATTCTATTATCAGGAAGGGCAGGGCAAGAAGATTGCGTATACCATTCACTTTATCGATATTGAAACAGGAGATGAGGTAGGCGTCCAGACCGGAACAGGGGAAAAGCGTACCAGTATTCCGCTGGAATTCCCGGAGGGCTACAGATGGATTACCAACGGTTCCGAGTACTATGAGGTAAATGAGGGCGAGGCCCGGTACAGCGGCAGGAGCTTTACCATTTTGGGGACAACGGCGGTTGATATGGATGTGAAGCTGCGTTCCCTGAACCAGGATACGGCTGAGAAGGATGAGACCGAGGCAGAAGAAACTGAGACAGAAGAGGCAGCGGAAGCAGAAGAGACAGTGGAGGCAGCGGGAGTGGAAGAAACTGCGGAAACAGAAGAAACTGAGAAACCGCGCTGTTGACTTTGAATTCCGGATATGATAAGGTCATAAGCAGAAAGGGACACCGGAGGCCGGATCATCATGGAAATACGCCAGTTTACTTACGTCAGCATGGTTGCCGAGTGCGGCAGCTTTACCAAGGCGGCGGCAAGGCTGTTTATCACCCAGCCTGCCCTCAGCAATTATATCAACAAGCTGGAGGAGGATTTAGGGGTTCGTCTGTTCGACCGCTCCGTGACTCCGGTGAAGCTGACTTATGCCGGGGAGCAGTATCTGGAGTACGCCAAAAACGGACAGATTCTGGTGGAAGGCCTCCAGCGGAAAATGCGGGATATTTCACAGAATCAGACCGGCCGCCTCCGACTGGGATTTCCCAGCGAGCGGATTATCTACATGCTGCCCCTGCTGCTGCCGGTATTTCAGAAGGAATATCCGGGAGTGCGGATTGAAACGGTAAACGGCTCCGGGGAGCGTCTGACGGAGGCGCTGATGACCGGAGATGTGGATTTCGTTTTCATGCCCGTGTGGAATACCAGAAAAGGAATCGGCCAGTACAAGGTTTCCGACGAGGAGCTGGTTTTGGTTGCGGCCAAAGGATACCTGAAGGATGAGGACCTGCTGGACCGGGAGAGACGGATTTTTAACTGGAAACGGATTTCTCATCTGCCCCTGATTACCCTGGAAAAGGGCCATGTGCTGCGCAACTGTGTGGACACCCTGATGAAAGGTACGGGGACCACAGCGAATATCCGGATGGAGTCCCACAGCAACATGCTTTCCTGCCGCCTGGCCGCTCAGGGAGTGGGGGTGGCGGTGGTGCCAGAGATTACGGTGGACATGCTGAGGGATACGGAAAATATGGAGTGTTATCATCTGGCGGAGTATCCTGTTACCTGGGAGGTGGACGCCCTCTATCGGGAAGATATCTATCTGGGACGGCTGGAACGGGATTTGCTGCGGATTGTCCGGGAGACCTTGCAGTCTCATAAGAAAAAGTTATTGGGTTCATTTTAATTTAAAATTTTACGAATGGGATTCCTCCTCTTATAATGGTCTTAGAACGATTATATAAGAGGAGGTTTTTTGATGCTTGAAAGGCTTTCCGGCTTTTCCACCTCGGAGCTCTGCGACGGTTCTTCCTTTCCGCGGGCCATGGACTATCACATCAAGCCCTGGGTGGGTGATAAGAGAATCGTGGGAAGAGCAGTGACGGTGGATGTGCCGGCAGGAGAAGGCGATCTTATCGCTGATGCTATCCTGCAGCTGAAGAAAGGGGATGTGCTGGTAATCGCGGGGAAGGGCTGCTGCGATTACTCCTACTGGGGCGATTTCAGAAGCTTCTGCGCCAGGACTGCCGGGGCCGCCGGGGTGGTCATCGACGGAGCTTTTCGGGACGTGGAGGAATGCAGGGAAATCGGCCTTCCCGTATTTGCCAGGGCGGTGACCTGCATTACGGCGGCAAAGAAGGGAACCGGCTCCATCAATGTTCCGGTCAGCTGCGGAGGCGTCTGCGTCCGTCCGGGAGAGATCATTGTAGGGGATGAGAACGGCGTCTGCGTCATTGACCCTGAGGAGGCGGAGGTCATCATGGAGAAGGCAGAGAAAAAGCGGGCCGCCCAGGAACAGGTGGTTCGGGAAATCCGTAAGACCGGCATTCTCCGCACCAGGATTAAAAAATAGTTACCAGTATATATACAGAGAAGAGAGGTAGAAAATTATGGCAATGAACATCACAAAAAAGATTTTGTCAACCCATCTGGCAAAGCCATCGGATATGATTCCGGGGCAGGACATTTTCCTGAAGGTGGATCAGACCCTGACCCATGACATCAATGCGGTTATGACCTATCTGGCTTTCGAGCAGGTGGGGCTGGACCGGATCCGGACCGAGTGCAGCGTCAGCTATCTGGACCACAACCTGCTGTACCTGGATAATAAGACGCCGGACGACCACATTTATCTCCAGTCCGTTGCCAAGCGCTACGGCGTGCATGTTTCAAGACCCGGCAACGGAATCTGCCACGCGGTTCATGTGGCCAGATTCGGCGCTCCCGGAAAGCTTTCCATGGGCGGCGACAGCCATACGCCCCACGGCGGTTCCATCGGTATGCTGTGCATCGGTGTAGGAGGAATGGATGTGGCCACCGCTATGACGGGAGTTCCCATGCGTCTGACCATGCCCAAGGTTGTGAAGGTAAATCTGACCGGACATTTAAAGCCTGGCTGCAATGCCAAGGAAGTGATTCTGGAGATGCTGCGCCGGGTAGGTATCAAAGGAGGCCTGGGAAAGGTATTCGAGTATGTGGGACCGGGCGCTCAGACACTGACGGTTTCCGAGCGGGCCACCATCACCAACATGGGCGCTGAGATGGGCGCCACTACCTCCATTTTCCCGGCAGATGAGCGGGTACGGGAGTTCATGCGCTCCCAGGGAAGGGAGAATGAGTTCGTGGAGATTCTTCCCGATGAGGGCTGCGATTACGATGAGGAGATGGAAGTGGATTTAAGCAGTCTGGAGCCCCTGTGCGCATGTCCTCACCAGCCCGACAACGTGATTCCCTTAAAGGATGTGGAGAAGAAAAAGGTTCAGCAGGTATTTATTGGAAGCTGCACCAATGCCAGCTATTCCGATATTGCCAAGGCCGCGCTGGTGCTCCGGGGCCGTCATGTAAACGAGGACGTCAGCTGCACCTGCGCCATTTCCTCCAAGCAGATTTACACCCAGCTCATGCGGGACGGATATATTGAGATGCTGTTAAACGCCGGTGTACGCATGCTGGAGCTGGCCTGCGGCCCCTGTTGCGCCATCGGACAGTCCCCTGCTACCAAGGGAGTGGCGGTGAGAACCACCAACCGGAACTTTAAGGGCCGGGCCGGCAATCCCACTGCGGAGATTTATCTGGTAAGCCCGGAGAGCGCCGCTGCTACGGCTATTATGGGAACCTTCGCCAGCGCCGAGGAGATTATGGGAGCGGATGTTGCGAAGCTTGCCGAGATTCATGAGCCTCAGGAATTCCCCATCGACGATTCCATGATTATCAAGCCCCTTCCGGAAGAGGAGGCCAAGAAGGTGGAGATTGTCCGCGGACCCAACATTCAGCCCCTTCCCATTCCCGACGCGCCGGAGAATTACCTGAAGGCCCAAATCAGCTTAAAGGCAGGGGACAATGTCTCCACCGATGATATTACCCCCGCCAGCGCCGAGTTCTCCAGCATGCGCTCCAACATTCCGCTGATGAGCCAGTATTGCTACCACCGCTATGATCCCACCTTTGCCGCGAGAGCCAAGGAGATGGGAAAGAGCTTCATCATCGGCGGTGAGAACTACGGCCAGGGTTCTTCCAGAGAACACGCGGCCATCAATCCCATGTACCTGGGAGTAAAAGCGGTCATCGCCAAAAATATCGCCCGTATCCACCGGGGCAACCTGATTAACCACGGCGTGATTCCCATGCTGTTCGCGGATCCGGCGGATTACGACAAACTGGACCAGGAGGACGAGCTGGAAATCAACGGCCTGCTGGACCAGATGCCCGGCCGCGTGATTGAGATTAAGGACGTGACAAAGGACTTTACCTTTAAAGCGAAGCTGGACCTTTCCGACAGCGAGCTGGAGGTCATTATGGCAGGCGGACAGCTGCGCCACCTGCAGAAGCAGTTGAAAGAGATGGAACAGTAGGGAACCGAGTGCGGCGGATACGCTGAAAAATGAAAGGGAGAAAGAGAATATGGATGCCATTCAGATTGCACAGGAAAAGTTTGCGGAATTGATTCGTTCGGAATTTGAGCGGATTGAGCGGATGAAAGCGGACAATGAGATTACGGATTTTTCAAAGCTGGATGAGATTGTGGTGGGAGTGCTTCCGGGGGACGGAATCGGCCCCATTATCATGGAGCAGGCCCTGCGGGTTTTAAAGGACCTGATGGCTCCGGAGATTGAGAGCGGACGGCTGAAAATCAAGGAGATTGAGGGGATGACCATCGAGAACCGGGCGGCCAAGATGCAGAGCCTTCCCGATGAGGTTTTCGAGGAAGTAAAAAAATGCAACGTGATTTTAAAGGGCCCCATGGTAACCCCCAGGGCTTCCGACCCATGGCCCAACCTGATTTCTGCCAACAGCCTTCTGCGCCGGGGACTGGAGCTGTTCGCGGCGGTGCGTCCCATCAAGATTCCGGAGAAGGGCATCGACTGGACTTTCTTCCGTGAGAATATTGAGGGAGAGTATATCTGGGGCAACAAGGGAATCCAGGTTAACGAGGATTTGGCGGTGGACTTTAAGGTGCAGACCAAGCAGGGCAGCGAGCGTATTGCCCGGGCCGCCTTTGAGTTTGCCAGAAAGAATGGAAAGAAGAATGTTACCATTGTCACCAAGGCCAATATTGTAAAGCTGGCGGACGGTAACTTTATTAAGGCGGTCCGCAAGGTGGGCGAGGAGTACCCGGAAATTGAGATCCAGGAGCGCCTGGTGGACGCTATGGCGGCCAAGATGATGGATCCGGAGTTCAACAAGGGCATTGAAGTCATTGTCCTGCCCAACCTTTACGGAGATATTGTAACCGATGTGGCGGCGGAGCACCAGGGCGGCCTTGGAACGGCTTCCTCCTCCAATCTGGGCAACAAGTACGCTATGTTTGAAGCCATTCACGGAACGGCTCCCTTCCTCATCGAGCATGGACGGGGCGAGTACGCAGATCCCTGCTCTCTGATCCGGGCCGTAGGCATGATGATGGCCCATATCGGCTATGCAGACCGGAAGGCGATTCTGGACGAGGCTCTGGATATCTGCACCATTACGGAGCGGAGAGTGGTGGTAACTACCATGAAGGAGGATGCCAGCACGAAGGAGTTTACGGACTATCTGCTGGAGACCATTGACCGGCTGAAGGAGAAAAAATAAGAAATCCATAGCCAGGGGATTGCACGTCCGGGCGGTTCAGGGGCGGGAAGCGTCTCTGGCCGCCTTTTTCGGATTTTCATTTTCAGAGAGGAGGAGACAATGATTCATCTATATGACCATGGAGTATTCCTTTTAAAGAACGGAAACTTTGCTTCGGAATGTTTCGGAGCTTCCAAGGAGAAAGCGCGAGAGAAAACCATGGCCTGGAAGATTTTAGAGGCCCATAATCACAGCGGGAATATGGAACGGCTGGAGCTGAAATTCGATGCCCTGGTTTCCCCGGACAACAACTATGTCAGCATTCTCCAGACTGCCCGGGCCAGCGGCCTTGAGCGTTTTCCTGTACCTTACGTCCTGTCCAACTGTCACAATACCCTATGTGCCATCGGGGGAACCATTAACGAGGATGACCATGTATTCGGACTGGGCAATGTGAAAAAGTACGGGGGAATCTTCGTGCCGCCCCATCGGGGGGTTCTTCATCAGTACATGAGGGAAATGATGGCCGGCTGCGGGAAAATGATTTTGGGTTCCGACAGCCATACTCGATACGGCGCGCTGGGAACCATGGGGATCGGCGAGGGCGGCGGCGAGGTGGTAAAACAGCTGCTGGGGAAGACATATGATCTGACCAGGCCGCCAATCATCGCCGTAAGTCTGACCGGCAGCCCCAAGCCGGGGGTAGGCTCTATGGACGTGGCTCTGGCCCTGGCGGCAAACGTGTTTGGGAACGGCTTTGTGAAGAACAAGATCCTGGAATTTATAGGAGAGGGAATCGAGGGGCTTTCTATGGAGTTCCGGATGGGGCTGGATGTGATGACCACCGAGTGCGCGGCTCTTTCCAGTATCTGGTGTACCGATGAGAAAACCAGGGAGTATATGAAAGAACACGGAAGAGAGGAAGCGTATTTTCCATTACATCCTGAAGAAGGAGCATACTACGACGGCCTGATCGAAATTGATCTTTCCCAGGTGGAGTGTATGATCGCCCTGCCTTTCCATCCAAGCAACGCCATGCCCATTCATTATTTTAAAGAGCATCTGGAGGAGATACTAAGCCAGGTGGAGACAGAGGGGCAGAAGATTAAAGGAAGCCATGGAGAGCCGTTTTCGATTATGGATCATGTAAGGGACGGGGAGCTTACGGTAGACCAGGCGCTGATCAGCGGCTGCTGCGGAGGGCTTTTTGAAAATCTGGCGGCGGTTTCCGATATTCTGGGAAACTATACCATTCCGGGAAGCGGCCCTTCCCTGGGCGTTAATCCCGCCAGCCTGCCGGTGATGTCTGACCTGATGAACCAGGGAATTGCCGGACGGCTGGTGCAAAATGGGGTTACCATCCGCCCATGCATCTGCGGTCCCTGCTTTGGAGTAACGGATGTGCCTGCAAACAACGGGCTTTCGATTCGCCATATGACCCGAAACTACCCCAACCGGGAGGGCTCCAAGCCGGGCCAGGGACAGATGGCCGCCGCTTTCCTGATGGACTCCCGCTCCATTGCCGCTACGATGAGAAACGGCGGAAGGCTTACGGCCGCAACTGAGATGGAAGTGGAGTATCACAGCTGGCATCACCAGTTTGACAGCTCCATTTATAAGGGACAGGTATATGACTGCTACGAAAAAGGAAATCCTCAGGAGAAGCTTGCTATGGGACCCAACATTGCCGACTGGCCGAAGATGTATGGTCCGGGAAAGCATCTGCTGTTAAAGACAGCGGGCTCCTACGAAGGCTCGGTGACCACCGACGAGCTGATTCCTTCCGGAGAGGCCTCATCCTATCGTTCCAATCCGGAAAAAATATCCGGATATACCATGATCAGCCGTGATCCGGAGTATGTGGGAAGGGCCAAGGAGATCCGCGGTCTGGAGGAGGAACAGCGTGAAATGGACGGCTATACCTCGAATGAGCAGATGAATCATCTGCTGGACTGCTTAAAGGAACGGCTGGGCTGCCTAGCGGAAGAGATTACCTTGGGAAGTCTTATGGTCAGCGATCAGATTGGGGACGGCTCTTCCAGGGAGCAGACGGCCAGCTGCCAGAGGGTGCTGGGAGGATTCGCCAATCTGGCCAATACCTATTCCACCAAGCGCTACCGCTCCAATCTGATCAACTGGGGAATGCTTCCTCTGCGTACGGAGGAGACACTCCGGATACCGGTGGGAACCTATCTGCTGGTTCCGGATGTGAGAAAGGCGCTGGAGCAGGGAGCGGAAGAGATTGCGGTGCAGGTTTTAAATCCCCGGGACGGCAGAGCGGAGAGGGTTATTTCCTGCCAGCTGGATCATCTGACTGAGAATGAGCGCCGGATACTTCTGGCCGGATGTCTGATGAATTATTATAAAGGAACGGACAGGGAGAGAGCTAGGTGAATCTGAGAGAGTACCAGTATGTATTAAAGGTAGCCCAGCTGCAGAATATGACCAGGGCAGCGGAAGCCCTTTACATCACTCAGCCATCCTTAAGCCACTATATTGCCAGGGTAGAGGAGGAGCTGGGCGTGCAGCTGTTTAACCGCCTGACCACTCCCCTTTCCCTGACCCCTGCGGGGGAGAAGTATGTGGAGACGGCTCAGATGATTTTGGAGCTGGCTTCCGGCCTGAAAAAGGAATTATCAGAGATAGCCAAAGGAAAGAAAGGAGTGATTACCCTGGGCATGTCCCATGCCAGGGCCTCCTTTTTCCTGCCTTATTTTCTGCCGGTTTTTCGCCGGAAGCATCTTTTCAAAATATGTATCATATTTCAGAGAAATGTTTTCTGCACCCATTGTAGCGGCGGACCAGGCCATGATGGAGCAGGCGGGGAAAGCGGGGGGACGAATCGCTCTTCTGTGTACCTTTGAGGGAACAAGAGAAATTTCTTACCAGCTTTTAAAGCTTTACTGCGAATTGAGCGGAAAATCGTATGAAATTGTCCCGTTTGTGCTCAAAGAGGCCTATGAGGAGGCACAGAAATCCAATTTGGAAGTTCATAATCAGATGATTCGGGAAAAAATTCTGGAAATTGAGGGGGATTACGACCAAATCGTTTTAGCTCAGATGTCTATGGCGGACAGCGCTGCCGGACTGAAAACCAGACGGGCCAGAGTGCTCACAAGTCCGGCTGCAGCTTATGAAACAGTGATGGAGGAGATTAAAAAAAGAAAAATTTCATACAATTCATAAAAATGAGAGCCTTTGGAAAACGGCAGCAGCAGTGTAAAGGACTGAGGATGTGGTTTTTCGAGGGCTTTTCGCATCCCCGTTTGCGGAACGTTATGACGCCCCCTTGCTTTCGGAAACTTATGATTGCCTTTTTCATCTGCCTGTGCTACGATTAGGTCAACTCTGATAACAAAATTCTGATTTCTATCGATTCACTTTCGGTCCGACTGCCGGACCGGCCTTTGGTTCTAAATTCCGGAACCGAAATCCAACGAAAAGGAATATCTGTTCCAAACAGCGATGAATAAACACAACAGCGGTTTCCTGACTGCACGGCAGGGGGGCGAATATGGCGCAGAGAGCCGGGGAACAGCAGAGACTCCTCTAGGAGGTATCGTTGAAAGCTACGGACCCAGAGCACCCAGGGGTCTATATTGATCTCATCATTAAATCAAAACGTGAACTATTGACACCATATACGATACCACATATAATATAAAGGAGGAATTTGTTTGTCGCAATGGGATAAACTATTAGCACGTATACATTCCCTGTCGCGAGATCTTCGATTCGATGAGCTTAGAAAGGTATTGGAAAGCTATGGTTATGAAATGCATGCGCCAAGAGGCGGCAGCAGCCATTACACGTTTCGCAAACCGGGCTGTCAACCGATCACCATACCGAAGCATGAACCCATCAAGAAGGTCTACGTAGAACTTGTGAGACAGGTCGTAGAAAGTGAGGCGAAAAATGATGAAGACACTGAATGACTATATGGAAATGTCTTACCGCTTGGAACTAGTAGAAGATAAAGAAGAAGGCGGTTATGTAGCCTCTTATCCGGATCTGCCTGGTTGCATCACTTGCGGCGATACCATTGAGGAAGCGGTCTCAAACGCGAAGGACGCGAAAAAGGCATGGCTCGAAGCCGCGCTGGAAGAAGGGATAGAGATATACGAGCCGGATAGCCTGGAAGGTTATTCAGGACAATTCAAGCTAAGGATACCTCGGAGCCTGCACCGTTCTCTTGCAGAACATTCCAAAAGAGAGGGGATCAGCATGAATCAATACTGTGTTTATCTCCTTGCCAAAAATGACACGCTGCACTCAAAATAAGTATTGAATGTACGAAGTATATATTTATGTGAGAAATCTTATTCCGGCGAGGTCCGGCGCGGAGCGCTCATGAGCAGCGAACGCCATAAAAAGATAGGCCTATGCACACTTTTGAACGTGTGTAGGCTTATTTTTATGGGTCGGATAGACCAAGTTGAGTACGTTGGAGTTTCTCAACAGGGAAACGGAAACGTGCGAAATATACTGGAAGGGGATGTCAATGCGATTAAGAGGCAATTAGATATTGCATAAGAAACAGAGAAAACCTCCGCAGGGGGCCGAAGACGGCTTTCCACGGAGGTTTTTTGTGTATACTGCCTTTAGAAATATTACATCTTGATTCCGGATTCCAGAGCCAGTTTAAACATATTGCCAAGATGGGTTGCTCTGGCCTCAGGGGACAAGGCTTCCTTGGTCCACTGGTTATCGGTTACGGTTACCATGCAGGTAGCTCTCTTGCCAAGGGCCTTGGCGTTGCAGAACAGGGCATAGGCCTCCATCTCCAGTCCCTTTACCTCGCTCATGTAAGCGGGGGTCTCTCTAGGCATATCCTCTTTGTAGAATACGCTTCCGGAGCGAACGGCGCCAACCACAATATGCAGGTCCGTATCAGCGGCGGTCCGGATAATGATACCGTTTAATTCCTGGCTGGCCGGCAGGCAGTTCCCGGTAAAACCGTGCTGCTCCAACGCATAGCTGCTTTCGGAATAGGCCTTATCGGCAAGAATCACATCCATAATCTTGATGTCCTGAGAACCGGCTCCGGCAGTGCCGATGCGGATGATGTTTTCTACTCCGTAAAAGGCGAACAGCTCATAGGAATAGATTCCCATGCTCGGCATACCCATTCCGGACCCCATAACGGAAATCTTCTGTCCCTTATATTCGCCGGTATATCCCAGCATTCCCCGTACCTGATTGACGCAGACAGGATTAGTTAAATAATTCTCCGCAATAAATTTGGCCCGAAGGGGGTCGCCGGGCATCAGAACCGTTCTGGCGAAATCGCCGGGCTTTGCCTCATTGTGAGGGGTAGGTGCTCCTCTGTGAAAACCCATAGTTGTCATACCTTCCTTTCATTGGTGATAATCTCTATTATAAACGTTTTTGAGGAAAAAGGGTAGTAGGAAAATGAAAAAGAATAAATCATTGACCATTATTCCTATGAGCTTGGCGTTATGGACTGTTTCTGCGAGATGACGGCCTCGGGCTTAAAGAGTCTGGCAATGAGCCATCCCTGCCCGGACCGGAAGGAGTGGGAGGCCAACGCTTACGATGAGAAAAAGCGGTATGAGATTGTCTGGAGACTGGGAAAGCTTCTCTCCTATCCGGATGAAGGAATCCAAAGGTAGATCAGGCGGACCCGGGAGGAATGAGGAGATGAAAAAGGCAGTTGTTTGTGAGAAAGAGGAAAGAAAGCGACAGCGAAAAGCTGCACTCTGCAATCTCAGAGCGAAAAAACGATGGAAATTTTGGGAAAAGCGTTTGTGGATTCTTTTCTGGCTGGCGATTCTGCGGAATGCTAGGACTGCTTCTTCAACGACTTTGTGGGGATGTACTGTGGCTGGCTGCACTGACTATGACGTTAGCGATGGCTTCTCCGATTCTAATACTGATTGGAAAATATTACTATTCAAGGAGGAACGAACAGCCTCTTGCAAACTCTATCCCCGGTCATTCTGTGATTTTTCATCGGGCATAGGTGGCGATATTATCCGCTTTGCCTCTGCCGTTCTGGGTTTAAACAACTGGGAGGCTTGCCGTTATCTTATCGAGGCGTTTTCTCTGCCCTTCTCTCTATCAGGTCATACAGACAACCGGGAGCAGATACGCCGCCGTGAGCAGGAGAGACAGCGGCAGCAGGAAAAGGAACGGCGATTTAAAGCAGCGTGGGTGGCAGAGGTGGACAGGCTCAAGACATGGGAGAACGTTTATCAGCGGGCCATTACAGAAAAGGTATTCCCTCCCCTGTCTGATCTGCAGACATTCACAGTCGGAGAATTGCAGAAGGTATCTTATGAGCTGGATGTGCTTTGCATATATGGCAGCAGGAGGGAGCAGGAGGCCATATTGATTTCGGAGGGGTGGGAATTATGAATGACGAAAAGAATAAGCCTCTGCTGGTTCCGCTGTCAGACGTACAGGAGAAAACGGCCGAATGGCTGGTTCCGGGCTATATGCCGAGAGGGCAGATAAACATTTGGGCTGGAGATGGCGGGAGTGGAAAAACGACGGCAGGACGCAGAGAAGTTTATAATTGATTAGCTGAAAAACGGTAAGCAGAAAACCGGTGATCTGGATGAGGCGGCGAAAGCAGCAGGGATAAGCAAGAACACTTTGGGGAGAGCAAAAACAAAGCTGCGGGACCGGAACATTTTAGGCATGAAGTCCGTGGGATACGGACAAGACAAGGCGTTTTATTCATTCCTGATAGCCAATGATTTCTCTTAGAGAGGTTTTTCCTTGGGGTAGTAAATAAAAAAGCTAGTATTTATAAGGGTTTATCAAGAAATTTCAGGAGCCAAAACAGAAAGGAAGGTGCAGAGGTGACGGCAACAAATAAGGAGATGTCTACGGAGTTTCAGTATTTCGGGGATGTCTGGACATTCTTCAAGAAATATTACCATGTGCGCCCGGATGATGATTATTGGGAGGCGGTCGTGGAAGAAAGCAGCGCCATTGTGCAGAAGTACAATAATTTGCCATTGTGTAAAGATTTGGTTCTGGCGGTCATTGGCGAGTTAGAGCGCAAGGAAAAGGCTATGAGGGGGGCAGAGGACGTGAAGCAGTACAGATTTTCGATAGAGGAATTAAAGAAGCTGACAAAGAGCCTTGTTATATTGGTGGACAGCCGGGAAAAGAAAAACGATCATATCTTATCGTACTTCACGAAACAGGACATAGCCTATCAGGAAACGAAACTGGACTATGGAGATTACAGCTTTTCTATTCAATATTTCGCAAGGGAGGCACTAAAATATCCCCTCCGCCGGGAGCAGGCGAACTCAACAGCAGCAGGGGCGGCGGTCTGGCCTATTTCGATTATAAGGGATAGGAGGACGGGACGCAATGCAGGAAATCATATTGGAGCATAGAAAATATGCAAAGGGGAAATATCTGCGGATTGAATATGTCACGGTGGAGTGGGACAGGGAGCGCAGGGCTTTTACTGCTATGGTTATGTTTCATTGGACACGGGATAGACGGGACAATAAGCCGTTGGGAGTGGAACTGTATGCGAATAATGTGGAAACGCTGGAGCGAATGCTTCAGGAATATAATTTGCTCTATCCCGTCCGGGAAGAAACGGTGATAGGAATACCAGAGCCAGGGGAGGAAATAAGGTGCATTTCACATACTGGTTATACTCATGCCCGTGTGGAGGACTTACGGAAACCTACGGATTGCCCCTAAATATCCCTAAAGCAGCAGGAAACGGGCCAGGAACTTAGTAAAACTTAGATGTTTAGTAAAATTTAGTACGGGGTTAGTGGTAAATAGTTGCAATGGCGGCATGATAGGCCCTTTATTGTAGCAGGAAACGGAGCAAATCAGGAGTTTATGGACACGATACGCGCGGGGAAAAAGCGTACAAAAAGAATTTATAAACACGATATGCGCGGGAGCATGAACCAAGAGGAAATGGAGATTTGAGCATGGGAAAATATCATCAATCAAAGTATGAGCAGGAAGTAACCATAGGTTTTAATGCGGCAGAGGCTACAGCAGAGATTTACACGGCTGACCCTGTATGGATTCGGAAAATGGACAAACTGGTGCAGCAGAACCCGGAACAATTCAAGCCGGGAAAGGTAGAAAACTATCAAGGTGAGATTGTGGCGAAGCGGTACACGTTCACGAAAAGGCTTATCTCTATCAGGTCAAAGGAAAGACGATTGACGGAGGAACAGAGGGCAGAACTGGCGGCAAGGTTCAATAGAGAGCAGCAGGACGGCGTTTAAGCTGAAAAATCCCCTGTGGAATGGGGAGCGGAGACATTGAAAGTTATTTAAGGGAGAATTTATAGGGCAGAGGGACGAAAGCGTCATTTTGTCAGAGCAGACAGGGAAAATAGAATAATGTAATTGCAGATATAGGGGCGGCATGGTAGAATAAGAGCAAGGAAAACAACTGTGTTGCAGGGTGGCTGACCTCTATTCTTACATAGAATGGGGGTGGTGCTGATGAAACATTTTGATTTTAAAGACCTTATGGCTTTTGGAATGTTCATCCTGGCATTACTGACATTCGTATTTACGTTTATCAAGTAGTGTTTTAAGCATAGAAAAACCACCCCGAAACTTTGACCGAGCCGAAGGGTGGTAATTCTATTTACTCTTTGAGAGGTCAACCCCTTGTGGGCGGTTGTTTTCCCCTTTTCTATGATCAATATAGCACATCTAACGGCGGGGTGCAAGAGAAAAGCCCAATTTTGAGACACCAATATGAAATTCTGAACAATCCGGCCTCTGCCTCTGCCCTCATACCTGATAAGGGAATATCTACACTCGGTAATCCAATATTGGACAGTCCGGCGACTCATTTTTGAGCAATCGGAGGTCCTTCCCATAGAAGGAATGGCCCAGGGCTGCCATAAAACACAGCATCCCCACAAGTGGGGGAATATATGACGCTTTTCCGGGGGGCTATTCCTTTTCAACAAATTTGATTTTTCTTCCAGTAAGTTCCAATAGAATCAATAATTTGCCAAAGGTTAGGGATGATGGGTCTGCTCTTTTATCACGCAAAGTTCTATCTGACATTCCGGGATATGCTGCTAATTGCTCGTCGTTAAAGTTGTTACGGATTTTTGCTTCTTCAATAAGAACTCGAATATTATCAAGTTGCCTTTTTAATGGGTCTTGTTTTTTCATTGGGAGGCTCCTTTCCTTTGTGTTGGACGTGATTAATAACATACCTCGTGGAAGCGGTTATTGCGAATTCCATCAGTCATAAAGTGGCAAATATTGTAATCGCAGTTTTTGCATTGCGTCTGGAAATGCTTGTCAATCATAGCGCGGTACATGTCAACGTTCAGGCTCTCATCCTCTATCACATCAGTACCGCATTGAATAGCAGTAACAACATCATCCATAGCTTTTTGGATAAACGCGGGTGTTCCTCGTGAAAAGTATTCATGTAGGCATGATAATAATATTTGATGATGTCTATATATGGCTGTGGATTTTCTGCAGCTGCTCGATTGCAAGCGCCTATAATTTGTTTTTCCAGGATAGACCAGTCAAAAGCCGTGCTACGCTTTGGCGTTGCACCCTATACAAGGAGCAGTATTTCAGGGAAACGGGATGTTTACAGTCTGAAATCATTCTGGATGGGGCTGGGAACCTGATAGACGGATATACAAGCTATTTACTGGCAAAGGCCCACGGGCTGGCTTCTGTCCCGATCAGGTATGGTCGCAGGCAGATTATAAGGGTCTCACATAAGAAAGGCGGTAAGGTGTACGCCTGGGAGCTGCCGGGGCTTTTGGTAGGCCGTGTGAGTGTCGGGGAAAAGCTGATTGTCAGGACTTCCAGAGGGCTTAGAACGGTCACGGTGGCAGAGGTGGAAGAATATGCAGAACAGGATCCGGAACCGCTTAGAATGGCGATTAGAAAGCCTAGGGGCAGAAGGGAGGCGGCATAATGGCAGCAGGAGAAAGACATGGGAGCCTTGCAACGGACTGTATAGCAGAGGCCGGACGGGAAATAAGACAGCTTAGGAAGCTGTTATTCCTGTCGCTGGCGGTAAATGTGGCTTTGTCCGGGGCGACAATCATAGCAATCGTTTTGAAGTAGAGCAAAGATGGCTGCAGCCCTTATGGGCCTGCTGCCTGCTCCTATACATGGAAAAGGTGGTAAAGCTGATTGATAAGAGCGGCTTTATAATATGCCCTATATGTAAGGGCAAAACGAGGCAGAAGGCCACAAAGGAAACGTATCTGAAGAATTTCCCGCTGTTTTGCCCGAAGTGCAAGTGTCAGAGCATAATAGACCTGATAGAAGGAGAAGTCACGGTCAAGGAAACGGCATATAGGCAGATAAAGGATAGAAAGGCGTGATTTTATGGCGATAGATAAGCGTGGGCGAAAACTTCCCAAAGGAATACGGCAACGGTATGATACGTTTGAGGGGCGCTTTCAGTATCAAGGAAAAAGGTGGTTCTGTCTGAATGGTTCATAACCTGGATGGAGCAATACAAGAAAAACCGAGTAAAGGCCGGGACATACTACAATTACAAGAAGTATTTTGACAGCATGATAAAGGGCCGGTTGGGAGATAAAAAAGTTTCGGATATACGAGGTGAACATATTCAGCGGTTCTACAATGAACTGGAGAAGGAAGGATATGCGCTTTCCAGTATCAAAATTGTGTCTGCTATCCTTAATGGGTGTATGCAGCAGGCTATGACGAAAGAACAGCAGGCGCTTTTCATGGAATATGCAAAGGACAGCTATTTATATAATCTGTTTGCTGTTATGCTGCGAGCCGACATGAGAAACGGAGAAATAAGGGGCTTGAAGTATTCGGACGTGGACAAGAAAAAGAATGTAATCCACATACAGCGTACACTGAAATACATAGAGGGACAGGGGTATTTTGAGGATAGACCTAAAACCCGGACTTCTAAAAGAGACATACCCTTAACCGCCGATCTGGCGGCGCTGCTGGACGCACAGCGCAATTACTGGGATTTTAAAGTGGAGCGTTTAGACCGCTATCTGTTTTGCAATGAGAAGGGAGAACCCTTGAGCCGGGACAGATTACAGGCAGAGATAAAACGGATTGTAAAACGCATTCAGGCAGAGAAACATGATTTCCCACGGATCACACCTCATATCTTCAGGCACACATTCGCCACACGGGCCATAGAGGCAGGAATGCCGCCCCAGGTATTAAAAACCATCCTGGGCCACAGCTCCCTTGCTATGACGATGGATTTATACAGTCATGTACTGCCGGACACGAAAGCAGCAGAAATGGAGAAGATTGCAGGAGCATTTTAAGAGGGGCGGCGGTCTCTCTTTTTTCTGTTTCCGAATACCTAATAATGCAAAGTTGGACTTTTCTTGGACTTTGCTGGCCTTTCCTTGACAATCCCCCATTCCATCAAAAGAGAGGCCGCCCCTGTCACAAAAGGCACTGCAAAAGAAGTTCCTGTTACAGAAACAATTCCCCCTCCCGGAGCCCGGGTTGATATATTTACTCCAGGAGCTGCCAGATCCGGTTTGGTACGATATCCTTCTCCATCTGCACCCCGTCCGGAAAAATCTGCATACGTAAAAGTCAGTGCATTATAGGCCCCTACGGTAATAACCCTGGAAGCTGTTGAGGGGATAGTGAAGGTTCTTTCCTCAATAGGGAAAAGAAAGCCTGTTCCCCGATTGAGAACTTCCTCCGACGGAAGCCACATCTGATAATTTCCGTCCACTACCTTTCCCGCTGTCAGAACAACAGTCCACACTCCTGAAGCAATATAACTGTCCACCGGAAGAAGATCAATAAAAATCTCCTGCACCAGACTATAAGGACTTGGCTCTCCATAATATATCAGAATTTCTGTAGGCCCCACCTGTATTCTCTGCGTACCTATCACCTCGCGGATAGGTTCTGTCCGAACGCCGGAAGGCGTAATAATAGAAAAGCGCACTTCATCAGCGTAAGTCTTCCAGATCTGGATATTTAAAGTAGGCTGGCTTTCCTGGACCGCCAGCTGTACCTTCACTTCTTCTCCGCTTCTGATCTTTCCGGAGGTGTGCCCGGCGCTGTTTCCTTCGTTGCCTGCCCCTACACAGATGCTGGTACGTCCCAGGTTCGCAATGTCATCCATATATCGTTCCAGAAGCGAACTTCCGTCATGTGCTCCATATGTATTACCAAAACTGATATTCATTGCCATAGGCATCTGATATTCCAGAGACTTTCGGACGGCATAGTCAATTCCCATCAGCAGCTCTGTTGTCCTCGGGAAGCCGTCTGCCCTTGGAGATGCCAGTTTTACAACTAACAGGCTGCTCTTTGGCGCAACACCTGCATACCTGTCTCCTTCACTGCCTCCGCCTCCGGCTGCGATAGCTGCAACTGCCGTCCCATGACCTGACCGGTCTTCTTCCGGTACTAATTGCCTTCTCTCCCCTTCCGTTTCCGCACGGATAGCGCGATCAATCTGTTCCGCCGGATATTCTGCTCCTATCTGGTAGCCTTCCGGCGGCTTTGCCTCCTCTGTCCCCCGGGC
>OLVT01001113.1_pt1 | contig 24836 bp, 20 predicted proteins | sample 1673241 | NCBI WGS metagenome assembly OLVT01 (sample SAMEA3178936, study PRJEB25190) | human gut metagenome | biome: human gut; feature: human-associated habitat; material: faeces | place: Austria | collected 2013 | reverse complement strand
TGCTCTGCTCTGCTCTGCTCTGCTCTGCTCTGCTCTGCTCTGCTCTGCTCTGCTCTGCTCTGCTCTGCTCACAAGTTTATTTTCCGTTGCCAACATTGTCAACCTCTTTCTGCTTTTCTTTATCCAGACTTTCCATATATTTTTTTGCATCTTTCATAAAACTCACTGCAATCATCACGATTACCGCACCAATCGGGAATGCCGCAACAATACTCACTGACTGAAGATTGTTCATGGAACTTTCAGCAAACAGCAGAGCAATCGGAAGCAAAATAAGCAGAATACACCACATCAACTGAATGCCCTTATTCGGTTGCTCACCATCTTTCAACGTGTGATAGCTGTAGCAGGATGCTGTCAGTGCGATTGAATCAAAAGAAGTCGCGTAGAACGCAATCATTGTCAGCAGAACAACTACCATGATAACAGGTGCACCCGGCATTGTTTTGATGATAGACACAATCATGCCATACAGATCTCCGCTTTCCAGATACTGTGCAATAAAGTCAGCCTTTCCAGTAACCTGCATTCCCATAGAATAGTTACCAAGTACGATAAAACTCGTCAACGTAGAGCCAACACCAAATACATAGCCACCAAGGATTGTCTGACGTACTGTTCTGCCACGAGAAATGCTGCCGATAAAGAACGGAGCAGCTACGCACCAAACCATCCAGTAAGCCCAATAGTAGATTGTCCAGTTCTGCGGGAAGTTCGATGTACGGAGCGGGTCAGTGAACGTAGACAGATCAACAAAGTTCTGGATCATTCGTCCAAGGGAAGAAAAACCGGTTTCAATAATATACCGTGTTTCTCCACCAAACAGCAGAACAAACGCAATCAGGCCAAAGAACATATAAATACAAATGTTTGCCAGCTTGCTGATTCCCTTAAATCCATGTAGCAAGGAATATGTATAAACAGCACAGGTAATCAGAAGAATAATAATGTTGATTACAGTACGGCTAACAGCAACATGGAACAGCTCACCAATAATGGTTGCCATCAGCGGTGTTGCCACACTAAATGTTGTAGCAGTGCCGGCAAGGAGTGCAAACACAGCTAACAGGTCAATAATGCGACCCGCCCAGCCATCGGTATACTTTCCAAGAATCGGACGGCAAGCCTCTGAATACTTCTGACGGTTTCTTTTTCTCACATGGAGCATAAAGCCAAAGGCAACAGCCAGCACCAAATAGAATCCCCACGGAATAAAACTCCAATGGAACAGCGGATATACACCTGCCCAATCCTGGATACTACCCATCTCTGCCAGATGCGGATCAGTTGCATACAGCACCCACTCCGAGAACGAATAGAACAAAATATCTGCTGCAAGACCACAGGTGAACATCATTGAGCCCCACGCAAAGAAAGAATACTTCGGCTTCTCATTCTGCTCGCCAAGGACGATGTTACCATACTTAGAACCGGCAATATACAGAGAAAGGATGAAAATCCCCAATCCAATTACCAAGTAATATGTACCAAAGGTATCACCAAAGAAAAAACGTATCTGACTTAGTACGGCATTCGATTGTTCCGGCGCAAAAAAGAATAGAACACATAATGCAATCACGATTGCCAAAGGCACCAGTGTTATCATCCACTCTATTTTCCCATGTTCTTTTTTCGTATTCATTTACTTTTCCTCCACATATTTTTTGTAGCTTTCATCCAAGGCAATAAGTTCGGATAGATTATCCACTTCGATAATATCCGACGCATTCATTGGACGAATTCCCAATTTGAAGTCATTAGGATGGCAAAACATTGCAACATCATCCCAATAAATCTGCCGATTTTGTTTTTCATCAAATTCTACTTCCAAGAAGTGTTTTAACTTTCGACCATCTTCCTCTGTCCATCTTGAAATACTGTACAGTTGCCATCCTCCTTTGCCTCCGGTTCGGCTACAAGAGGTCACAATTCCGCCTTTTACGGTTTGAAGCCATTCATCAGTTTCATCGTCTGTCCAAACACTGTTATACCCTGAGCGTTCGAATTCTGGCGAAAGAATCTCAGAATTATAAATAATCTGATCTCCATCCATAATAATCGCATTTTCAATATGGTCTCGTGCAACATAAAGCGAAGCTATATTGTTGCATGTATCATAATACGGATTTTCAATGAGCCTGACTCCCGGATATTCCTGCTCCAGTTTTTCAAACTGCTCTTTCAAATATCCTACTACTACATAGATTTCATTGATTCCGTTCTTGTGCAACCCCTCAATCACCGTATCAATCATGCGAACTCCATTCACACGAACCAGCGGTTTCGGAGTGGTTAGGGTAATTGGATGCATTCGATTGCCTAGTCCTGCCGCCATGATAATTGCTCTTTCCACTTTGTGCATTTATTTATCCTCGCTTTCTTTTTGCTTCTTTAATTCATCTTGAACAATCCGATAGTATTCCTTTGCATACCGATACTGGCGTAACGAATACTCCCCAAATTCCACACCCAAATTTCGTTTATACTCGCACCAGTTGCTCCACAATAATCCGCAAACTGCAATATAACAGTAAATTTTAATTTTGATTGCAGCGTCACATCCTTCTGTAAAATATGCGGCTATCAAACGATCTACTTGCCGTTTGTTATAAAGCGAATAGATACAGAACATCGCCACATCAACATGTGGGTCTTGCATTCCTGCATATTCCCAGTCAATTAGCCTGATTTCCTCTTGGCCATCTTTCTCAACAAAAAGGAAATTATCTGGCACAGCGTCAATATGCGTCAGTACCTTTTCAGACACATGTGCGTCTATATATGCTTTTAATGAAAGAACATTTTCTTTCGTCTTTGCATAGTCTTTGTAAACAGAAGGCATACCATCCCATAGAGACTCATAAAACTCCATCTGACCAAAAATGTCAAACTCATGGTTTACTTTTAGCTTCAATTCATGGAAATTTCTTAACCTCTTCATGCATTTTCTAACATCTTCGTAATTTGACGGATCACATACCCTGGCTCCCTCCAGAAACTCCGTAATTTTATACCCGTTTTCAGGATTAATATAGGCAATATCATCGCAGATTTTTTTACCATCTATTGTGTGATATACTTCTGCTTCCTGTCTGCGATTAATTAACTGATCTGTTCCTTCGCCTGGTATACGCATAATGTACTTTTTACCTTTACAAGTAAAGAGGAAAGAGCGATTTGTCATACCTTTTTTCAAGACGGCAATATCTGTGATCTCATCTGATTTTGCATTCAATGCCTTACCAATCACTTGAATTGCATCTGTTTTTAGCTGATTCGAATCACTATCAATTTCTCGGAGCTGTTCATAAGTATTGATTTCCACAACATCTGCCGAATGTACAACCCGCGCAGCAACAATCATACGATCTTTGTGATACAATGCCTCTTCCCAAAAAGAGCCATCATATCTTTGATTTCCGCATAATTCTTCAATACGCCGCTCTACAATATCTGCGTCATCCTTAATCAGATAACAAATTCCAATCATCGCATTACCGCCAGATGCCTCCGGCACAGTGACGAGTTCCATTTTCCGATTAACACGAACATTGCTCTCATTGTCTACGAGGTCACTAACCATATACCATGAATAAAGCTCATGCCGATGGAATGGATTTCGGTCACACCAGATGTCGCACGGAACGATATACGAATTTTCCAAATGCTCCTTAACCAGTTTCAAAGAATGAAGATTATTCTTAGCTGCATACTCCGTATTTACAATCAATTCAACCCCATAGTCATCAATCAAGTATTCATACTTTTCTTTCATGAAACCTACAACCACATAGATTTCTTTAATTCCCACTTCATGAAGCTGCTTTATGATACGCTCAATAAGAGGTTCTCCATTGACCTCAAGAAGTCCTTTTGGCATTTCCGTATTAATAGGAACCATACGCATACCGAATCCAGCAGCCAAGATGATTGCTCTTTGAGGGGTCTTCTCTTTGAACTCCGTAATCGCTTTCACTGTTGGTCGGATTGAATCATCCAAATAATCCATCTTGATGAGTTCTTTTAATGATCGATTAACTACTCCTAACGAATGACCTGACACTTCCGCTAAGATTCGTTGGTTAATAAACGGTTCTAGCAAAAGCGCGTTCAAAATATCACTTTCTTGCTTGTTCATAAACAGAACGTCCTTTCTTTTCGTGAACTGTCATTTACTATAAAACCACTCCCAAAGTTAATATGTCCTATAAAGAGTGGCCAGCCATCATTTATAATTATATTTCTTTCCAAGAATCCAAGGACATCCCTTGTTGATTAATATAGAAAAAGTTGCGCAAATCAAACATACATAGGCTGTTTCAACAAGAAATCCGAACAGATTCTTCGGCACTATAACTCCAGCTTTTCTACTGATAATGTTTATAGTTTTTACCGCATATGGATTCAACATATAAAATACCAGCGTATTTTGTCCTATAAAACTTAGTATTCTATTTCTTACAGATAATCTTGAAAAAGACAAGAACAGTGCAGAAACTCCTATTATCACCATACACAGCAGAAGTGCGATGTTATGATAAGTATTGGTATGAACATCCATAGCCTTTCCTGGATAACACATCATACTAACACATCCCAGAATAATATACACTGCCATTAATATGACTGATTCTTTGGATACATTATTTGCTCCTATTGCTTTTTGAACCCACTGCTTAAGTAGCGTTCCAATCTCAATATATATCTGCACGATCATTGCCGTATTTATTAGCATGAAATCGCCAATACCAAAACTGGACAGCCCAAATCCTGCCACGACCAAAACTGCTGAATATAAAACCTCAAATTTTGTTCTATTTTTGGAAACTTTCAAAACAGCAAAATGTAGCACTTCAGCTACTATGCAACAAGGCATATACCATAAAGTTTTTCCAGATATAAAAGCGACCACATAGTTCATACAAGCTGTCACATCACCCTTTATTAGAGCAACAAACACCTTAAACCATACCAACGATAGAATCAGCCATGGGAGAACTAGTTTTCGTAATATATTCCTGATCCATGATAAGGCATCGCCATCTCTGAAATTAAAACAATATCCAGTGATTGCAAAGAAAAGTGGAATCTTAATTGGACTTGTAAACACAAAATACTCTGACCATTCTGGGCAAAAGTGTCCAAAGATGACTAGAATCATTGCAATTCCTCTTAGTTCATCCAGCCATAATTGACGCCCCCCCCCCGAATTTTATTTGTATCCACGTTATTTCTCCTTTCTTTCTTCAATGCCCGCCCAAACTTTTCTTCCATTATTAGATATTTTTTTCGCGGGGACACCAGCTATTGCAATATTTTCTTCGTCAAAGGATTTATTAACAACGGCATTTGCTCCAACAGCAATGTTATCTGCCAACCTCACATCACCTAACACAACTGCACCAACACCTAGGACAACACCATTTCCGATTGTTGGGACCCCCCCCGATTTCCATGAGCTACAATTGCCGTATTTATGTGCAGTGATACATTTTCTCCTATGGTTGCCTTCCCATTTATCAAAATGGGGCCGGTGTGCATTATCTTCAGCCCTTTTCCACAAGTATTCACAGGTATATGTATCCCATACTTCACGGATATGCGTTTATGCCATATGTTAAATAACTCAGCCATAATATGCCGACCTGTATTTTTATAATATTCAGTGTGACGCAATATCCACTGATACTTCCAAATAAAATCCTGTTCTGCCACTGGAAATATCAGCCATAGCATATGTATATTCTTATATTTTGCTTTCTCTGCCTTCAAGCAATCTTTGAGATCGTCATGTGATTTTATCATTTAATTTCACCTTTCAAAGTGGACACTTCGTACTCAAAAAATTATAGTGTCTTTTAAACTCTGTCATTCTGCTTTCAAGCGAAGGAACACTCATGTAATTCCCATATTCTTTTTTCAGAATACAATCATATTCCCTCGGAATCCGAAATTCTCCCATTGTCGTATTTTTCAGTATGGTATCAAACACCGTGCAACTCGGAAAATCATACCAATCCGAAAATCTATCTGCGAGGCAGTACCGTTGAGAATTTTCTATAGGGTATTGTGTAGCAATCCTGTTATACCTGCTCAAAATATCATCTGTTTTTTTTAATGTGCCTTTAATCCGATATGCCACCATATTGCATAATTCTTTTTTGGAGCTTGTTTTTTTATTTCTAAAATCAAACTTCTTCGCTTTATACAGCAATGTTAGCTCCTTAATTTCATGTTTATACTTTTGGGCCTCTGTCTGATTTTCCGGCAGCCCTGCAACGTAAAAGACATCGACATGAAGAAAATGTGTATCATATCCCTTTGGTGCTACTCTTGTTATAAAATGTTCGCAAGCGCTATCCTGTTCAACACTGTAAAAATAAAAATTCTGTGGCAAGTTATGTTTGAGACAATCTATAAAGTTTTCTCTTTCTTGTGTTGGGATAATTATATCCACATCATAATCCCAAGGAATTTGTCCATCATCTCTAATTGCGCCAAGTAATGATCCAAAAGCCAACTGATAATGTATTTCATTTTCCTCGCACATTGTATGCAAAATTTGCAGTGTATGTGCCACTTTTTTCTGATAAATTTGAAAATTCTTATATTCCTTCTCAAATTCTTTATAGTACTGATTTGAATTTTGAACTTCGTTTACAAATTCTTCCGCAGTCATCCTATATTCCTTTCTTATTTCTTTATCATTCTCTTTACAATGTTAAAAGCCTTAAATAAATCTTTCCGGTAGAAGATAACTGACATTATGCCTGTTACGGCCATTGCAACCGCAAAATCACATATACCAACCGCAATCCATTGGCTCCAATTTAAAATATCGCCATACGGAATGATTTTCAGAATCATATTAATAACAATAACATTAGTCACCAACCAACCACAGCGTTTTATAAATTTCCAAATAGATCTTTGCGGCAGCATCTTCTGAGAAATAAACACTGCATACTGTATAGTTCTAAAAACATTTGCTGCCAGTGTTCCAAGGGTTACACCAATTAGCCCAAACTTAAAGACCGTAATAAATGAAATTACGAAATTCAGTCCAGCTTCTACAAATGCACCGTTACGCGTTTCTTTATATTTGCCAGCGGCTTGCACTGCCGTCAAATAAGGTGCTCTCAAACAAAAAACAGCATAGGCAACAATCGACAGCCCTGCAAACACTGGCAGAATATACTCTGTGTCATTAACGCCTCTGGTATAAATTTGTACAAACGGAAGAATCAACACCGCTGCACTTGAAAACACAACAGATACGAATGAAAAGATCAAATACTCAAACGTGTTGAAGTTTTCCTCAAACTTTTTTATTTCTCCCTTTGCCCATAAATCTCCGTATGCACCTTCCAATCCGCTTGTGAAAACATTTTGCAGTTTTCTCAAACTCCCCAGAATAAGTGTATATACTGAATAAACTGAAACCAACTGTGGCGACGTGAACAGCGTCAAAAGGAACACATCCGTGTACTGATGAACACAATTTGCAATCGAGTGAGCCATCACATCTCCACGCTGCTTCAGTGCCGATCCATCCGGCTCAATATTTGAAATAATATGATACTTTTTTCTTACGATATAATTCAACGCAATAGGTGTCGCCGCAAAGCAAATTGCACTTCCTAATTTAACAATTTGAATGCTCTGTCCTGCATTTATCAAGAGAATGGAGACTATTGTATTTGCAATTTTAGAGAATATCTGAATTATATTGTAGATGTACATACTTTGGTTTGCCATTAAAAATGTTTTATATGTAATTCCAAAGAAGTACTCAGCAAATGTTCCAATTCCAATAATTACAACTAGCGATGCCGATTCTGCCCAGCTAAAATCATTCCTGACGATATACGGATAAACCATTGTTAGTGCGAGCATATATACAATGAACGCTATTGCAACTTTTCTCATATACAGTTCAGTTGCTTTCAATACCGCGCTAACTTCCTTGATTCCACCAGAAGCATTCGCCTTATATATGGCCACTCTCGTCGAACCACTAATTCCCAGAGTCAAAATGGAAATATAGTCTAAAAACTGTGTTATGGACGAAATCATACCATTGTAACTGGAGCCAAACGCTGCTAATATAAACCTTGGTAAAATCAGCCCACATATCATAGCTACAATTTCATAGCTCATTTGTGCTATGATATTGTATAAAGCTTTTTTTGTTCTCATGCTTAATATTTATCTCCAAATAAATGATATTGCTTATACTCTCAATAATTTTCCCAACCACGCATCTGTATCTTCCGGTTCCAATGCACCAAATCCACTTGCCGGATAAAAGGTTATCTCCCCAAAGTACATTTTTCCGTTGATCTCATAAAAATCCACTCTTACAAACTTCATTTTTTCTGCAAGAACTTCCGCCATCTCTTTCATTTTTATAAATGTATGCGGACACTGAACCGGAAGAATTGAATGTGGTTTTAACGGGACACCAATCCCTGTGAAGTTCTGGTGGTGCCACTCCATATCAAAAAAATCAATCGTTTCGTAAGAAGATCGGTTTTTTATGACTTGGCAGTATTGTGGAATTCCATTAAAGCAATAGAATTTATAATCCATTAAATCCATTTGCCTTTTTTCAAGTATAATGATTAGTTGCTTTGTAATTAGAAGTTGCCCCCCCCCATTGGTATCCAACTTCCAAGTAATTTATCCCATTCGTCATCTGTAAACGCTCCGAATCCAGAAGCAGGATAAAACGTCATTTCGCCAAAGTACACCTTACCATCAACATCATAGAAGTCAGCCCTTAAAAATGGATGTTCTTCAGCCAGCTTCTGTGCCAACTTCTCCATTTTTCCTATACTCTTTGGTAACTCTATTTTTTTATTATAATCAGGAGGGCACATAACCTCGCCAAAATTCAGTATGTGTGATTTTTCATCATAATAGTTTGCACGATGTTCTATAAAACGGTCAAAGTCCACCTTAAAGCATCTTACTTGCCCACCGAAACAGAAGAACTTAAAATCTCTTAAATCCTCTGTTTTAGAATCCACCATAAATTGTTCCGCAATAATACGCGGTTTCACATTTTTATAAGGCCATTCTCTACCCCAGAGATAATAATTATTTTTTAATGACTTTTCAATTTTAGTTCTTGCTTTATCTTTATCCAGACTTTTCTTGTCTTTACAGATTACTAATCCTCCACTATCATGAGTACATTTCAAAACGAACTTATCCGGCAGACTTTCAAAATCAATTTCATCGAATGAATCCCACACTCCCAAAGTAGGTATAATATACTCTTCTCCTATTTTATCCGCAACATACTGCTTGGCCTCATACTTATCAACCATCCTGCTATACTCAGGTTTCCGATCATGTAACTTTAGCCATTGCAATTTTTCTGTAAATCGACTTGGATTTTCTAAATCCAACTTTCTTCCAAATGCCGCCCAATATCGAAGTTTTAAATACTGCTCATCTGGCAAAAAATTCAGCACTCCTCGTGCTGCCAGCACATTAACAACCCTCTTGGGGTCTTTCAAAAATTTATTCATTGTCTTATCCTTTGCATTTTAATATGTTGAAGATTACTAAACGAAACATAAACCAATACTAACATTAACTGAGAGAAAATATCAAAATATGTAACCATACCGTAATCACATATAATCATACTCAAGAGCATTCCCAAGAACATAAGCTGTTCTTTGTCCATTTTCTTCCAATTTAAAATACCCGTCCATAGTAGCTTAATATGTAGTGAGTAATAAATCAATGTGCCAACAATACCGCAATCAACCAGCAATTCTACATAGTTATTGTGTGCATAATAGACACTTCCCCAAGATCTATACACCGCGCAAAGTGCTTTAAAATTTGATAGCCCATACCCAAAAATCGGTTTTTTAGAAAACCATGATAAACCATCCTCAATCAAACCCATTCGTGTATTTGTACTTGCATCTACTACACCCGTTCCTAAGAACGCGTTAATCATTCCCTCCACACGATATCCCATCATCGTATACAAGAAGTCCACGTTCAGCAACAGTGCAAGTATTATCAGCACAGCCAAAGCTGCCATAAATATATTTTTAATCACAACCAATGGGTTTTTACTTTTTGCTATCCACATAATAGCTACTGGAATAATTAGAAACATGATTGCCTTTCTTGATGCTGATAAAATAAGAAAAACAACATTAAGAAAAATCAATCCGCCGTAAACACCTCTATGATAACTTTGACTTTCTAAAAAATAGAAACAAATCACACAGGCAAATGCACAATAATACCCAAGTGTATTGGCACTTGTAGTTTCTGTAAAACGTGCTGTCAAGAAATAGAGAAAGCCATATTGCAAATAACACACTAACGCTTTACACGTTGCCGAAAGAACGATTGCATGTAGAACTGCCCTTTTTAGTTGCTCATCTCTTGCAACAGAAAGCAATACCGCAATGTCACATATTACCACATACGTCAAAGTGATTGAGAATGTTGTTGCATATGATTTCGAATAAGCCGTAATACAACCAGCGTAAGCATAAAACAGAAAGGATACTGCCCATCCAATGTAAAACTTAGTAGTCTTTTTTATAACAACGCGCTTTAAATTCACAGCTAAAAAGGCCAAAATTAAAATAACACGTCCAACTTTTGTAATTGTGTCGCCTGATGATCCCGCCATCATTGAACAAAAAACATATATTAAAACTGCATATTCTAATAGTTTATTTTTTCCAGACGCCACCATTCTATTTCCTTCCATCACTTTATATAATTTTTCTCCATTCTCCCACAATAATGTCTGTCGAAAGTTTACTCCGTATCTTTAGAGCTTCCTTGCCAATATTATGCGCTATCTGCGAATTATCAGCCACCTGTTGCATTGCTGCCGAAAGCTCGTCTTTATCTCCAACAGGCGTTAATAACCCATTTATACCATTCTCGATTACCATTTTTGCTCCTCCACAAGGACAGTCCGTACATATAGTCGGAATTCCCATTGCCATTGCTTCAAGCATCGAATTAGATAGACCCTCAAAGTCAGATGATGAAACAAACATATAAGCATCTTTGATTCGCTCATGAACATCACTTACTGCAGGATGAAGTCTAACTTTGTTTTCCAATCCCTTTTCGCTTATATATTGCTGCAACGAATCATGAAGTTCACCATCACCATAAATCACCAGAGAAAAGTCCGGATGAGTATTAGAAAAATCCTCAAAAGCGTCAATCAGTAATCTAAGATTTTTTTGTGGATTAAGCCTGCAAAAATTAACAATTTCTTTCCGTCGCGTGCCTTTCCATGGCTGTGGCAAATCGCTTTTTATTGGATTCGGTATAATAACCGTTTTCTTCTGTATATTCTTCGGGAAATATGCCTTAGCATCAGGGGTTTGACATACTAAGCAATCCGACTTTTTATAAAGCATATCCCGAAGTTGCTTGTATCCAAATTTTCCGCCCTTTTGTGCAGGATCATTTCTTTCCGATACAACAATTCTCACATTTTTTATTCCGAACATTGCCAACAACACTTTCATGTTCATATGATACTCAAATGATACTATTGTGTCCGGTTTTAAACGCTTTACTTTTGTCCGTATGGCCTTAATTATTTGAAATGTCTTTTCTTCACAGCCATCTAATTCTATGACATTTATTTGGGGGGAAATTTCGTACTTGTTTTTGGCCCTATGAATCGCCAAAATACTCACATCATTCCCTTCTGAAAACTTATTTGCAAGCAGCGTTAGAACTCTTTCTGCGCCTCCACCGCCCAACTGATTGATTACGAATAAAATTTTCTTCATCTTCCTCACCATTTTATGAAAACAGCAGTGTATTATATCTTTTTTTCAATGCTCCCATGCTGTAATTTTCTTTTACAAATGACAGATTTTCTTCACAAATATCTTCTATGTCTTCTGTCTTCATTTTCCTTGCTACATATCTAATTCTTTCTGAAAGTGCTTGAGCATTATCAGGTTCAAATAGCATTTCCGAATTTACGACACAATCCCTGTTCATTGGAATATTTGAAGCCACTGCCGGAATTCCGTATAAATACGCTTCCAACAGAACATTAGGCGTTCCTTCTTCATATGACGGCAGCACCACCAGATCTGTCATCGCATACAGTTGTTGCATATTTTTTACATAACCGCAAAACTCTATTTTATCCAATATTTGTAGCTTTTCTGATTCGGTCTGCAATTCATCGAAATATCCTTGATCTTCAACCCCGCCTGCAAGATAAATTTTAATTGGTATATCATTTAAATACTGTAATGCTCTAACTGCCACCATTTGATTTTTGACTCTCGTAATCCGCGCCGGAATAAGGACATTAAAACCGCTGTGTTCTTTCTTTTCTAATTTCTTATCTTCAATCCCATTATTGATTACGGCAACATCTATTCCTGTCGCATTTTTTACATATTGCGCAGCATATTTTGAATTTGCGACTACTCTATCGCATTTTTTTAAGAGTGCTTTCTTAAACTTTTTGTCGCAAATCTGTCGTCCAGTATTTCTTTCATTAAAAACGGTCTTAATTCCGTATCTTTTGAATATCGGTACTAAAAGCAACTGGGTGACATAGCTAAACATCACTATATCAACTTTGTTTTCTCTTAGAAACTTTCTTATCCATTTTTTTTGTTTAAAAAAACATTTGAGTTTTTCATATTTTATAGTCAGACCCTTTTTTTCGGTTGACATTACTCTTCCGTCTAACTGGTAAAACTCAATATTAGGATGCTTTTCAATAAACTTTTCTGTGATTTCTTTTTCACTTTCTGCTGGGGAATTCAGAAGCAACACTATTACTCTATTTTTAGAACCAGACACCTCATTCATTATGTATCTGTACTGCTTTTCTGCACCGCCTGAAAACAAGGCCGGCATAATAAGTATACACGTCTTTTTCTCCATTCTCCCAACCTCGCTTTCTTTTACATCGTTTACCTGTACTTGAAGATAAGTTTTACAATTTTTGTATCATCAACAAAATATCTCTTAAACATCCGCTTGGGCTCTTGCGTAAAACGATAGAACCACTCCAGACCATGCTCACTCATCCAGCGTGGTGCACGTTTCACATTTCCGGCAAGGAAGTCAACCGTTGCGCCTGCGCATACTGAAACTTTTGCATCATACTTTCCAATGTTCTCATAAATCCATTTTTCCTGCTTAGGACAACCAAAGCACGCAATCAGCAAATCCGGTTTCACTTCAGAAATCATTTGATTAATATGATTTAACTCTTTCTCATCCTTTTCAAAGCCAAATGGGGGCGCATAAGTTCCGACGATTTGAATCTTCGGATGTTTGCTTTCTAATTTTTCTTTTGCCTGTGCCGCAATACCATCTTTTCCGCCAATAATAAAGACTTTATAGCCTTTTTCGGCCGCAACTTCACAAAGTAGTGGAACCAAATCAGACCCCGAAATTTTCGCCTTCAACGGTTTCCCATGCAGTTTAGAAATCCATACCAATGGTTTTCCATCTACCAGAACCATATCAGCGTCGTCTACAACCTTTTTCAGGTAGGGATCATCCTCAATTTTCATAACAACGTCAACATTGATTGCCACAACGTAAGACTTCTTATCCGCTGCAATCATCTGTTCGATAGCCTCTACCGTTTCTGACATCGTGACATTATTTATGTATGTATTAAGCAGTGGTTGTTTTTCCATCACATCAATTCTCCCCAAAAAATTCATCTTCCAACATCAGGCACAAGCAGTGGTATACTGGAAGATGCAATTCCTGAATCATGTAAGTTTCAGTCTGCGGCACCTTGATACATACATCACTCATCTGCTCCAACTTACTGCTTTTTGCTCCTGTCAGACCAATCACTTTCATCTCTTTTGCATGAGCGGTTGTCGCTGCATACAAAACATTTTTGCTGTTGCCACTTGTTGAAATGCCAAGGAACACATCACCCGCCTTGCCATAGCCATTCACCTGCTGCGCAAAACAAAGAAGCGGCTCACAATCGTTCATATAGGCCGTAGACAAAGCCGGGTGGCCATCTAAGGCAATCGCAGGGAGTGCCCCCTGCAAATTTTCAGCCAAAACAGCTCCTAATTCCGCATTTTCTCGAATTAGCTTGTCTGCAAAATCCGACTGCGGTTTTCTTGGAAGCTTGAAGCCCTTCATCAGCTCTCCAACGATATGTTCTGCATCCGCTGCAGATCCACCATTTCCAGCAACCAACAGTTTTCCGCCATTTTTATAGGATTTCTCAATAATTTGATAAGCAGCGATAATCTCAGCTTTTGAAGCTTCTAGCACTGGGTATCTTGTGACTAATACTTCAATATGTTCTAAAATTTTATCTTTCATCTTTTCTCCTCATGATGTTTTATCATTGCAGGAACCCCTACTGCTAACGAATCAGATGGGACATTATGTGTTACAACTGCATTGGCTCCGATAATTACATTATCCCCAATAGATATATTTCCAAGGATTACCGCACCTGCACCAATCATCACATTATTACCAATACGAGGTGCCTCACCTAAGCAATTTGCACCCGACCACTTACTCCCAATGGTCACGCCCTGAAATATTTTGCAGTCTTCACCAATGATTGCTTTCGGATGAACAACGCAACCAATTCCTCTATGGTAAAAAACAGTTCCGTTTCCAATTTCTGCTTCTATCGAAACCGAACACGAGCAAAGTATGTGATTTATAATCTCAATTATCCTTGATATTTTATGTGGTCCCCCCCCATTTTTGAGAGGCGGTTTCCAAATCTCCATAGTTTATTCATTTACAATTTCCTCACGCTAAGGACTTCATGAATTCGAGAATTGAGCTTTTGCTTTCTGTTTGGCCGTAGTTTTCATTACTATCTCCAATCAACACAGTCTTACAGCCCGCATTGATACCAGCCCTAACATCGTTTTCTCCGTCGCCAATCATCCAAGATTGGGATAGATCAATATTAAAGTCTTCGGCTGCTTTCAACAGCATTCCTGGCTTCGGCTTTCGGCAGTCACAATCAATCTTTAGTTCCGGACGCTCTCCCTCATATCCCTTATGAGGATGATGCGGACAATAATAGATTGCATCCAGATATGCCCCCTCTTTTCCTAGAAGTGTTTCCATCTTGTTATGGATTTCATCTAATTCATCAAACGACACTTCACCACGGGCAATTACAGGCTGATTGGTTACGACGATTGCGAGATATCCCGACTCATTGATTTTACGAATTGCCTCTGCAACCCCATCTATCAATTCAAAATCATCAATGTTCCGAAGAAAGCCAACATATTTATTAATTGTGCCATCTCGGTCAAGGAATATCGCTTTCTGCTTATTTTTCAGATTTTTTCCTGTAACGCGTCCTTCTCGATAGTCAGCGCATACAGAATAGTACCTGTCCGGCGTACCCATATCCTTAACATACTCCGGGCTATCGTAACAGAACATCTTTCCCGTTCCAGCAAGAGACTTCAACAACTGGCGATCCAAGTCCACTTTTACGGGTTTTCCGTCACCGCCAATTTTTCCAACAGCTTCGGCATCAATCTTGGAAAGTGCTAATATCTCCGGGTTAATAACATGAAGCCCTGCATTCACACGGTTTCGATAATACTTCGGCCTTTCATCCTCTTTTGCAAGCCATTTTTCGACCGCACCATTTTTATCTGCAATAATCAGCCCGCTATCATACGGATGGCTATTGGGATGGGTAAAAAGTGTAACAAGTCCACCATGCCGCTTGTGATACTCAACAAATCTGTTAAAGTCCACATCAAACATAGCATCAGCGTTCAGAAGCAGAAAATCTTCTGTCAGTTTGTCTTTGATTTTGAACAGCGCACCGGCATTACCCAGCGGTTCCTGTTCAAAATAATATTCAATATGTACACCAAACGGCTGCCCTGTCACTGGTGAGTTTCCAGAACCATCGCCAAAGTAATCCATGATAATATTCCCAAGGTGACTCACCGTAATAAGAATGTCATTGAAGCCCTGCTCCTTCAGACATTCAATTTCTCGCTCCAAAACAGGAATGCCTTCAATTTTTATCATCGGCTTTGGAATGTCACTCGCCACATAGGAGATGCGCGTTCCCTTTCCACCCGCCATAATCACTACTTTCATATTGTTAATCCTTCGGTGTATAGTCTTCTGGTGTATAGTGAATTACTCTTGTGCCACCATCTTCAAATTTGAACGGAATGTACAGCAAATCTCTCATTGCCCAACGCACAGCATCCTGACGTTCCGGCTGCACATAAAACACGAGGAAACCACCGCCACCGGCACCAAGCAATTTTCCGCCTAGAGCACCAGCAGCCATACCCTTTGCGTACAGTTCGTCAATACTGTTTGTAGACACAGCCGAGCCAGTCTGCCGTTTCAACTTCCATGTATGGTCGAGCAACCGTCCGAAATCATCCAAATCGTTTTCTTTATCCGTCAAGACACGTTCTGCATCATCTACCAAAGAAAGCATCTCTTTCAGTTGTGCTGTTTTATCCGTCTTTCCTGCTGCGTTTGCCTTCTGTACATCAGAAGAGAACCGGGTAAATCCAGTAAAAAACATCATCAAATTTTGATTAAGCTGCTTCTTTCTCTCCGGCGAAATAATTACTGGAAGGACTTCATATCCATCTGCATTAAAGTTGATACGATTAAATCCACCAAAAGATGCTGCAATTTGATCCTGCCAACCACCGGCTTCCTGGCAGAGATTTCGCTCCAGATAAATAGCTTCATCTGCAAGTTTCTTTTTGTCGGCATATTTTCCTTTTAGTGCGTAAAAGGCATTCAACATACCGACCGCAAAGGAACTTGAAGTACCCAAGCCTGAACGTGCGGGAAGATCAGCCTCATAGGTAAGACGAATCTCATGCATATCCAACATCTTCATTGCATTTCGGATTGCAGGATGCTGGATGTCATTAATGTCAGTTACTCGTTCCGTCTTTGAATAGGACAGCTCTGTAGAGTAGTCAAAAAAGCGCGGCAGATGACGCACATTCACATAGCAATATTTATCAAAAGTGGTAGAAAGAACTGCACCACCATGTTCCTTAAAAAAGCTTTCCATATCTGTTCCGCCACCGAAAAACGACATGCGAAACGGTGTTTGTGTAATAATCATTTATTTTCTCCATCCGCCTTATTAGTCTCTACCAAACAAATCTCTCGTGTACACTTTCTCTTTCACATCATCCAGACACTTATCATAGCGGTTTGCAATGATTGCCTGACTCTGCTTTTTGAACTCATCCAAGTCATTCACAACAAGACTGCCAAAGAATTTCTCGCCATCTTTCAGGGTCGGCTCATAAATGATGACCGTTGCACCTTTGGCCTTAATACGCTTCATAACGCCCTGAATAGAACTCTGACGGAAGTTATCACTGTTGCTCTTCATCGTCAACCGGTAAACGCCAACCACAACTTCCTTTTCCTTGCTCTCATCCCAGCTATCGTTTGCTTCATAAGCACCAGCAATTTCAAGCACACGATCTGCAATAAAGTCCTTACGGGTACGGTTCGATTCCACGATTGCTTCAATCAAATTTTCCGGTACATCGGCGTAATTTGCGAGCAGCTGTTTAGTGTCCTTGGGCAGGCAGTACCCGCCGTAACCGAAGCTGGGGTTATTGTAATGAGTGCCAATGCGCGGATCAAGGCAGACACCGTTGATAATCTGCTGAGTGTTCAGCCCCTTCATCTCTGCATAGGTATCCAGCTCATTGAAATAGCTGACGCGCAAAGCCAGATAAGTATTAGCAAACAACTTAACTGCTTCTGCCTCGGTAAAGCCCATGAACAAGGTATCAATGTTTTCCTTGATTGCACCTTCCTGCAGGAGTTCTGCAAAAGTGTGTGCTGCCTTTACCAGTCGAGCATTGTCCACATCAGTACCGACGATGATACGAGAAGGATAAAGGTTGTCGTACAATGCCTTGCTCTCTCGCAGGAACTCCGGACTGAAGATAATGTTGTCGCAATGGAATTTCTCACGAACACTTGCTGTATAGCCAACAGGAATCGTACTCTTGATAACCATAATGGCTTCCGGATTGTACTCGATAACCAGCTTGATGACTGCTTCTACAGCACTGGTGTCAAAGAAATTCTTCTTGCTATCGTAATTTGTAGGAGCTGCTATCACTACAAAATCAGCATCACTGTATGCTTCCTTCGCATCCAGAGTCGCAGTCAGATCCAGTTCCTTTTCTGCCAGATACTTTTCAATGTATTCATCCTGAATGGGGGACTTCTTGTTATTAATCAGTTCCACTTTCTCAGGGATGATATCCACAGCAGTCACCTTGTGGTGCTGAGATAACAGCGTAGCAATGGAAAGACCCACGTAACCAGTACCAGCCACAGCAATTTTTAAATCTTTAAACTCTCTCATTTCTCTATCCCTCTAATTCTTTTATTTATAAAACTCAGCGTACCACTCTGCGAAGTTCCTCAGACCAGTTCTCAGGCTGGTGCTCGGCTTGTATCCGAAGTCACGCTCCAGCGCACTCGTGTCTGCATAGGTCACAGGCACATCGCCCGGCTGCATCGGAACAAGCTCCTTGTGCGCCTCAAAGTCATAATCTTCCGGCAGAACCTTTGCACGAACCAGCTCCTCGCTCAGAATCTGCACGAAGTCCAGCAGATTCTCCGGGTTCTGATTGCCAATGTTGTAAACGGCATACGGCGGAATCGGCAGACCATCCTCGCCATTCTTCTTGTCTGGTGCCTTCTTCATCACACGGACAACACCCTCAACGATGTCATCCACATAAGTAAAGTCTCGCTTGCAGTTGCCGTAGTTGAAGATCTTGATTGTCTCGCCTTTGACCAGCTTATTGGTAAATCCGAAGTAAGCCATATCCGGGCGACCTGCAGGACCATAGACCGTAAAGAACCGCAGACCAGTGGAAGGAATGTTGTACAGCTTGGAGTAAGCATGAGCCATCAGCTCATTGGATTTCTTGGTGGCTGCATAAAGGGAAACAGGATTATCCACCTTATCCTCTGTGCTGTACGGAACCTTTTTGTTTGAACCATAAACACTTGAAGAAGAAGCATATACTAGATGCTCCACTCCTGTCTGTCCGTCATCATAAGAATGACGGCAGGCTTCAAGGATATTAAAAAAGCCGACCAAGTTGGATTCCACATAGGCATCCGGGTTGGTGATGGAGTAGCGCACACCAGCCTGTGCCGCAAGGTTCACCACTACAGCCGGTTTATATTTTTCAAACAGATCTGTAATTAATGCCTTATCAGCAATGTTGCCTTTTACAAAAGTAAATGTGGGATACTTAGCCAGCTCATTGAGACGAAACTCCTTCAGAGCTACATCGTAATAGGCATTCATGTTATCAATACCAATCACTGTAGCCGAAGGAACTTCCTCATATATTCTTTTCACCAGATTTGAGCCAATGAAGCCCGCTGCACCAGTGACTAAAATCGTCTTATTTTCCAAATTTACTGTACTCATTTGTATTCCTCCGTTTTTGTTCATTTCCTAATCTATGTACACATCTGCTCATCGCGGATAGTATTTCTCTCTAATTTCCGCTGTGTGATAACCACACTCGGCTAAGTGTTTTCTTATGCTGTCGTATCCAATTACCTCAGCAATCGTATTTTCTACTTCATAAAACATCCGTTGAGTACACTCGTCTCTATTTCTCTATAGCCTAAGTGTTGATTTATACAGTCGAACCCCGTATACCCTGCAATGACGTTTTTTCTAAGTGTTGGATTGTTGAATCGAACCCTGTCGGTGCATGAGTTTTGTTAAAACTGTACATATCATTCAATCCACCTCTCACCATTCATTGTTCGTTATGAACAAATCATTCACTCTCACTGCACAAAACATGTATTTATCATCACCATTCATGCTCTACTCAACAGCTGTTTTATGAAGTAGAAATCATCTGTTTTTCTCTAATTTTCATGACTCAACAAACCGTTATGATGTAGGTGTCATTAGCGGGTCAGATAGTGTACTCAACAGCAGTTTCAGACGTTAATGATAAACTCATGGATTTTTGTTGTTTTCTCCTGTTTTCCGCCATTTCTATGATTCTTCTGAAAAAGATGTGCCAAATTTGTGCCACAGAGGTCAAAAATTCAGCGTTTTGTATAAATATCTTGCATTTGCATTTCATATGGCTGTGAAATACAACCAATTTCAGCACCCTATATAGTGTGCAAAACAGGTTCTTTTCGACTATGCTACGTCAATATGGTTTGTTGAGTAGACATTAGTCGGTGCCGCTATTACAACAAAATCTGCAATACTATACGCCATTTCTGCATCAAGTGTTGCGGTCAAATCCAAGTCATGCTCTGCAAGATATTTTTCAATATATTCGTCTTGTATAGGTGATTTACGCTGGTTAATACTTTCAACCTTAGAAGGTACAATGTCCACAGCATAAACTTTATGATGCTGAGACAGTAGTGTGGCAATTGAAAGTCCTACATATCCAGTACCAGCTACCGCAATCGTATACCTCTTATCCATAACATACTTCTTCTTTTTCTCCGGCAAAACCGGGATATTTCTTCTATAATCTAATCAATGTAATCGTCATCCTACGCAACATTATACCATCACACAATTGGTATAGTAACCTCATCTCCCGATTTGTGTCTCCTCATTTCTCATCCCTCATCTTAAAACACAGCACCATCCTCATCACTCCGCTCCATCCCCCGAAACCATATTCCCAACCGTCTTCAAAATAATCTTAATATCCAAAGCGAAGCACCATTCCCGAATATACCTCTCATCCAGCTTCACGACTTCCTCAAAATCCGTAATATTGCTCCGTCCGCTCACCTGCCACATTCCGGTCAGACCCGGCTTCGTCGCCATACGGATCCTGTGTCTCGGAGAATACTTCTCCCATTCATCCAAAGTCGGCGGTCTCGTGCCGACCATACTCATATCCCCTTTCAGGACATTCCAGAACTGCGGGAACTCATCGATGGAGGTCTTCCGGATAAAATGCCCGATTCCTTTGATGATCCGCGGATCATCGTCCATCTTGAACATCATTCCGTCTTTGACTTTGTTCTGTTCCATCAGTTCTTTCTTCCGTTCCTCCGCATCCATATACATGCTCCGGAATTTGTAAATCTTGAATTTTCTTCCGTTCTTTCCAATCCGCCACTGAGAAAAGAAGATCGGACCCGGAGACTTGAAATAAATCAACGGCGCTACGAACACAAAAAGGATCGCAGTAAACAGACAACCTACCAGTCCTCCGGCAAAATCCATCGCACGCTTCAGGATCGCCTGCCCGTTGGTCATCACATTGACAGAACTGGTGACGACCACATATCCCGCGATATTCTGCACGAAGCGGTTCGTATTTTCAAAGTCCTCCATCTTCGCCATCCGAATATGTACCGTAATTCCCATCTCTTCACACAGGTTGACCAGTTCTGCCGGCAGCTCGATTTCCGAAGGAAGCGTAAAGAATACCTCGTCCACCCATTCCCTGCACAGATACTCTTCTGCCGTGGACGCATCCGCAACCACCGGCACGCCTTCATAGGACCAGCCTTTTACATTTTCATCCATCAGGATAATTCCTGTCAGCCGGAGTCCGTAATGGTTGTTCTCCTTGATGGTCCGCACCACCTTCTCAGCCATATGGGAAGAGGTAACAATAACGAAAGAGCGGGTTCCGTTTTCACTGAGATGTCGCTGCACATACCTCTTCCATCCCAGCCTGCACAGATATCCCAGTAATAAATAGAAAATCGTAAAAACTACATAGACCAGACGCGAAAGGTTATAGGCGTCTTTCATCAGATATAAGACAACCAATACACCCACCGAGACTTCACAGGTATGCAGAAACGTTGATCTGAATTCCTTCAGATACCCACGACGCAGTACATTTGCATACGTGGAAAAAAAGATGCACGTAAGCATATCAATAAAAAAAAGCAAAATCGCCGTATTCACATAAATCTTATCGTAGTATGGGAATCCTCCGTGCCGCCAGAATGCCGCCGCAAAAAAAGAAAATTGCACACAGAGCAGATCAATCACTATGAAATCAAAATGTTTAAACCAACCCTGACTGAACTTCCGATACATTGAATAGTTACCCTCACTTTTATCTTATTTTTCGATACAAGTTACAACCATGCTGTTCGGTAAAGAAATGAAACTTTTATGTAACGCTAATATAGCTTATTTTACTGCAAAAAGCAACCGATATTTCATATTCTGTTCACTTTTTATTCAAAAAAACAAAATCCAACAATTTTTTTCTTACAAATTTATTTAATATTTTTCCTGTCCAAATTCCTGTCCACAATTATGCACGTACGTCCGTTCGGTCTTTTGCATTTTCTTTACTTTTCTATTCGATAAATCTTACTTTTTGCTTCTCGAAAAGAAAAACGACGAGGCCTCCTCCTATGTCATGCCTCGTCGTTTTTTCTTCTCCCTGTTCTTCCTTTCAAACATACGCCAGCAGCTTTTCAAATTCCTCCGCCGGCATAGGCTTGTAATAAAAATATCCCTGTGCCTCTGTGACACCATGTTCTTTCAGATACCGGTACTGCGTCTCTGTTTCCACTCCCTCAGCGATGGTCGCCATGTCCAGCGCTTTTGCGAGTGCTATGGTCGCGTCGAGGATTTTTTCGGTTCTCTCCCTGCCGATTCCCCAGGTAAACTCACAATCCAGCTTCAGGACATCAAATTCCAGTTCCTGAAGAGACTGCATCGAGGAATATCCGGTTCCGAAATCGTCCAGCAGCACAGTGAATCCTTCTTCATGAAGCGCCCGGATCACCTTTCTCAACTGTTCCCTGTCTCTTTCGGCAAAGGTTTCCGTCACCTCAAACTGTATATCTTTCGTGCTCAGCTGATGTTTCTCCAGATATGCGCTCCACTCCCTGGCAAAATTTTCCGAATATAAATAAGTACGCGAAAGGTTTACCGAGACCGGAACCGTCCGCAGTCCCCGCTCCTTCCATTGACTCTGAAATTGACAGACCGCTTCCATCATCGCCCGGTCTACCTTTTCGATAAAACCATTCGTCTCAAAAAACGGAATAAATTCCCCTGGCGGAATCAGGCTTCCATCCTGCTTTTTCCATCGTACCAGCGCCTCTGCTCCACAGATACTTCCATCTTCGATCCTTACCTTCGGCTGGAACCACGGGACAAATTCTTTTCGCTCCAGCGCCGGATACATCTGATCTTCATATATTTTTTCCATCAACTGCCGGTTTCTGAGGGTCTCATCGCTGAAGCAGAACGCCGTCTCATGTCCGTCTTTCAGTGTCTGGTTCGCCTGCATCGCACTGCCGCAGATCCGTTCCATTTGGACACTGTCGATCTCTTCCCTCTCTTTCTCAGTGATCTCATATACACCGATCGCTGCCTTGAAATGGATATTGCCCATATTCTCCGAGAGTTTTTTCAGACACTGCTGCATTTGCTCCAGGCGCTCCAGCAGTTCCTCATACTCCCGGTACAGCCACAGCACGGTAAACCGGTCCGCAATGCGATGTCCCACCAGCTCGTCTTCCCGGCAGTTTTCCCTCAGCGCCTGCTCCAGCCGGCAGATCGTCTCATTCCCCGCCTTCACGCCGAGCAGTTCGTTGATCAGCTTAAAATGGTTGATATCCACCGCCAACACTGCCGCCTTGCTTTCTTTCTGTTTTCTCAGAGTTTCGACCGCCGCCAGCATAAAGCTGGTATTGTTCATTCCTCCGGTCATCGGATCCACATAGGCATAATATTCCAGCCGTTTATTCTGCTTCTTCTGCTGTCTGACGATCAGCGCTGCCGCCAGAAAGAAAATCACACCTATCAGGACATACATCCATCTGGTACTGTCCATGATCGGAGCATACCGCTGGTTCGCCGCTTCCACGGGCACAACGGTTACAAGAAACCAGTCATTGATCCCCAGCGGACAATAATACGCGTATTTCTTTCCATCGGAATCACAGGTGATCGTTCCTTCTCTGCCCTGCAGCAGATCCCCAGCCATTTTTTCTGCTTCCCCCAGATTCTCTTTGTTGTCCTGTTCCAAACCTTCCATAATATTTTGGTAGTTTCCGTTTTCTGCCATCATAACTTCCCCGCCGGAATCCACCACGTAAGAATAGCTTCCGCCCTGAAACGAAGAAGAAAGAAGACTGATCAGATGATCCGTCTCATATACTGCGTAGATTGCTCCAGAGATTTTTCCCTGGATCGCTATCGGGGCGCTGTACAGATTGATCTTTTTCCCGTCCTTCTGATCCGTCATCGTCGGTGTAATCTCCACCTGTCCTTCCATCGCGCGCTGAAAAAAATCTGTTTCCGAGAAATCATAGGTATCTCCTTTTACACTGTACGCCTTTCCGTCCTCCAGGATAAAACCGACATCCTTAAAATCATACAGTTCCAGCAGCGGCTCCAGTTTTTGAAGCGTCTCTTCTTTGTCAGCATCGATCTCCGCCCGGTATTGGCCCGCAATCCTTTGAAAAAGAGTCATCTTGTTATTGATCTCATACACCAGGATCCTGCTGTTCCGCTGAGAAGAGCTTTGCAGGACTTCCTGTGCCTGCTTCCGTATCGTAGTTCCGATTCCTCTATAATAGAAGACCATAACGATACAAAACAAAAGACTAAGAAAAAGCAGGCAAAACGTTGCAGGCAGATATCCATATTTGGTTTTATATCCGTATTTCGGATTCTCATGTTCTTTCTTCATTTTTTCTCTCTGCTTTCCTATGTACTCAAAATGAAAAAGAATCCTGCTTTGCAGGATTCTCCGCCTGCGGCGGGGCGCAAAAGCGTCATTTTT
>OLVT01001112.1_pt1 | contig 24845 bp, 20 predicted proteins | sample 1673241 | NCBI WGS metagenome assembly OLVT01 (sample SAMEA3178936, study PRJEB25190) | human gut metagenome | biome: human gut; feature: human-associated habitat; material: faeces | place: Austria | collected 2013 | reverse complement strand
GAGGGCACAGAACCTGCCAGCGGTCAGTTTTCCTATGACGCCGCCACCTTCACCCTTACGCTGAATCAGGCGGAGATTTCTTACGATAGAACCTTAGCTCTTGGAACGAAGGAATATTACGGTAGTGTGATCGCTTATAGTCCGTCTGCTGATGTTTCTCTCAATATAGTAGTATCCCAAGGAACGAGTACCATAACAGGAAACGGTGGGATTCGTGTAGAGTCCACGACTGGAAATGCCTCCTTGTCTATTAAGGGTCCTGGCAGCTTAGATGTCGAACCGAAAGGGAGTAATTCAGGAATTACGCTTTGTAGTTCAAAGAATAGGAACCTGGATATCGACGGTGCGGATGTTACAGCTTCATCTCCTGCCCTGTATGGAGTTTATCTAATCTCTAGTACCGACGCATCATCCACTTCTACTATTACGGTAAATAATGGAAGCCTGACCACCGGTGGCAATGGTAATGTCGGAATTTACTATTATTGGTCTGGCACGAGCAATGCTGGCACTTCCAGCCTGACCGTCAGCGGCAACGCAGTGGTGGATACAAGAAACAGTCAAATAATGGCTCAGAATAAGGAAACGGTTGTTCAGGTTGGTGCAGGCAGCGATGGCAACGGAGGTATCGTCTTTAACGGCAAGAGCGGCACTGTCTACGGCGATGTGACCTTGCAGGAGGACTTGGAGATCGGTAATGACGAAACCCTGACCATCGGAAAGGACGCCAGCCTGACCGTCCCGGATGGAAAGACTTTGACCAACAACGGCACCATCAATGTAGAGAGCGGTGGCAAGCTGGAAGGCACAACGACCGGCAATGGCACGCTCAAAATCGCCCCCACTATTACCACCCAACCACAGGATGTGGAAGTAAAAGAAAATGAAACTGCCACCTTTAACGTGAAAGTCACCGGCACCGAGCCGTTGTCCTATCAGTGGCAGCAAAGTACCGACAACGGCCAAAGCTGGACGGATATTACAGGCGAAACCAACGCCACCTATACCATTGCGACTACCACAATGGACATGAGCGGCACTCAATACCGTTGTGTTGTGAAAAACAGTATAGATGAAGTAACAAGTGACGCCGCTCTCCTCACGGTAAAACATAATTTGGTAAAGACCGAATATAAAGCACCAACCTGCACAGTGAATGGAAATGAAGAATACTGGATTTGCGAAAATTGCGGTAAATACTTCAGCGACGCCAACGGTGATACCGAAATCGAAAAGGATTCGTGGATTATTAGCGCAATCAATCATAGTTGGAACGATGCGGTTTACACATGGAGCGATGACGGAAGCACCTGTACTGCTACCCGTACCTGCAAAAATGACAGCACTCATACGGAAACATCCAAGGCAACGGTAACAGGCGCACAGACCAAAGCGCCGACCTGCACAGAGAAAGGCGAAACCACCTATAAGGCTACCTTTGAGGCTGATTGGGCAATGACACAGACAAAAGTGCTTGCAGACATTCCGGCCACCGGTCACAGCTATGGTGAACCGGTCTGGAGCTGGTCGGAGGATGGAAAAACCTGCACGGTGACTTTTACCTGTGAAAAGGATGAAAACCATAAGGAAAGCCCGAAGGTAACTGTAACATCGGCAGAAAAGGCCCCTGCCACCTGCACGGAAGCAGGAGTAACCACTTATACAGCAACTGTCAAATTTAACGGCAAGACCTACACAGATACGAAGGATCTGACAGATATTCCGGCCACCGGCCACAGCTATGACAATGGCAAATGTACTGTCTGCGGTGCGATTGCTTCCGATTTTAAGGTCATCATCGCAGCCGGGGCAAACGGTAGCTGGCAAAAAGGCACAAAGGACGGTCTTACCTTTACTTCCAATGCAGCTTATAAATACTTCCAGAAGGTACAGGTAGACGGCAAAGACCTGGATGCTTCCAACTACACAGTAAAGGAAGGCAGCACCATTGTCACTTTGAAAGCTGAATATCTGGAAACTCTGTCTGTCGGCAAACATACGCTGTCCATCGTGTCGGATACCGGTACTGCTACTACGGAATTTACCATCAAGGCAGCGGCTGTTACTGACGATACCCAATCGCCGCAGACCGGCGATGACAGCAATATCGCCCTTTGGATTGCGGTACTGCTTGCAGCGGGCACTGCCCTGACCGGCACAGCCGTTTACAGCCGCAAGAGAAAATATAGCAAATAAATCCATATATAACATGCGCTCTGTGGAAGAAAGCCACGGGGCGCATTCTTTATGTATGCACCGCAGGAAGCCTGCGGTGTTGTTTTCGATGTGAAAGCTATCGTTCCCTGTCGTGGGTTTTGGGCTTTGGCTTTTGCCTTCTGCCCTCCGCCTGAAGCTGGCGCAGGCGCTTCAGCACGCTCTCCCGCCGGGGCGGCTTTGCCTGCTCTTTTTGGGCGGGTTTCTGTTTTTCCCTGACTGTGCGTGGTAAGGTGATTTTACAGCCACAGGGTAAGGAGTTTTTTACATGACGCGGTAAGAACTTTTTTACATCATGCGGTAAGGAGTTTTTTACATGAGTTGGTAAGAAGTTCTTTACACCGTCCGGTAAGAACTTTTTTACATCCTCTGCGGCGAGTTTTATCACAGGAGGAGTCAGCAGTTCATCCGATTTTGTATACTGTAAGCAGTACACAAGAGAGGAGACCTTTATGCTGACAAAAACAAAAATGCAGGAAATACAGGATTTAAAACTGCAAGGTTACACAAAAGCTGATATTATCAGATACTATGAAGCGCAGGGACGCAAGCCTCCCAGCCGGCCCACAATCAGCAAGTATTATGACATGGATGTGCTCCCGGATGATCCCGGCGCTAAGCTCGCAAAACCGAAAACCTTTGATGCGGAACCTTTCCGCAGTACGATTATCAGGATCCTTGAAACAAACAGCGGAAAAACGTTCTGTATGTCATCAGTTTACGATGTTCTGGAAGAAAAATTCATCGAAAACGGAGACTATGAGAAACTTCCCGGGAACCAACAGACGCTCCGGAACTACATCCATTATCTTGAGGATTCCGGACAGATCAACAGGGAGCCTGAGCACCGCCGTATCTATGATTATGTTTTTGACACCCCGCCCGGAGAACAGATGCTGATTGACTTCGGTGAGGAGACTCTCTCAAAAACAACGCATATCCATTTCATGTGCCTTTTGCTGCGTTATAGCCGTTTTTTATGCGTCTATGCACAGGATCACAAGTATAACTCGGAAGAGGCCTGTAAGGCGATCTACCGTAGTTTCTGCAGGCTTGGAGGGCGTCCTAAAGAACTGGTCATTGACCAGGACGCCGTGTTTGTCGCCAGTGAAACCTATGGTGAAGTCATCAAGACCAGGACCTTTGAAGATTTCTGTACTGAACAGGATATCCGGCTCTGGGTGTGTAATAAAGCGGATCCGGAAAGCAAGGGACCTATCGAAAACTCTGTCGGGTTCGTGAAGAAAAACTTCTTCAGTGCGCGGAAGGTCACCTGTATCGATGATGTATGGCGTTCCCTGCCCGGATGGCTGGAACGCAAGAACCAGCGGATCCACCGTTCTACCTTACGGGTCCCAAAAGCAGTCTACGACAGCATTGAAAGGTCAGCCATGCGGCCTCTTCTTCCATCCGTGTATGAAACATCTCCGAATACATTCCGCACTTATGAAATCGCGGCAATACCTTACGTCCTGTATAAATCATGCAGGTATTCGGTTCCACGTGATTATGCTTTCAAAACGGTACAGTTCAAAGTTGTCAGTGGGAAGATCCACATTTATGATGACCAGCTGAACTATATCTGTTCCCATAATCTCAGCGAGAGGAAGGGAAGTGTTAATCAGCTCCCGGAACACCGGAAACAGGACTCCGGAGACTGGATCGAGATCATGGAGCGTCTCCGTGGGAAATGGAACTGCTATGACTTCCAGCACTTCATCAATGGTGTGAAAAAGGAAAATCCACGGCATATCTCCAAACAGCTTCGGGCAATTGAACAGTTCCTTGATTCTGAGAATCCGGATAAATCCCTGGTAGCGCAGGTGATGAAGGAATGCTGCCAGAAATACCGGTATCAGTTCTCACAGTTTAAAGTTGTTTACAGCCTTGCAAAAGCCGGCCGGGAACTGACCACAGACGACTGCCGCGCCCAGGTTCCATCCGGCAGTGTCAGCTACACGGATCTTTCTGTTTATGCAAAAGCCTTTCAGGAACGCACAGAAAGAAAGGAGGCTGCTGCTCGATGAACCGTGAAATCTTAAAAAGTATGGATACCGGCCATATCCCTGTACAGCGGCTCACAGCGTTGCTCGAAACATTTACCTTAAAGCACGCGGCGCGCATGCTTCCGGATCTTCTGGAAACTGCGGATCTGCAGGACTCCTCCTGCAGGGAATTTCTTCTGGCCGTTCTTGAGACCGAAGTCAAAGGGCGGAATGAACGGCGTCGGAAGCGTAACTATTCCGCGGCGCATTTTCCACCAAATATCCGGCCGCTGGAAGAGTTTGATCCGGAAGAGCTGGAGTCAGGTATCACCCACGCACAGCTCTCCGTTTTGAAAGAACTGTCCTGGCTGGACAACTGCGGAAACCTTGTCTTTGCGGGGCCTCCGGGCCTCGGCAAGACCATGGTTGCCTGTGGCCTTGGTCTGCAGGCTGTCAACAGCGGCTATACTGTATGTTTTGAGAAGATGACCAGTCTGATCAAGATCCTTGATACCGCAGAGACAGAGCGTGCAGCCGGATTCCGGCTCAAAAATATCAAGAAAGCACAGCTTGTCATAATTGATGAGATCGGCTACACACCGATCAGCCGCGGACAGGCAAACAGATTTTTCACATTTATCAGTGATACCTATGAAACCAGTTCTATCATCTTTACCACCAACAAAGAGATCGTTGACTGGGCTGAGATGATGGGGGATCCGGTACTTACCACTGCAATGCTGGATCGGATCCTGCACCATGCCAAGTGTTACTCTTTCCGCGGGGAATCGTACCGGCTGAAGCACCCTGACCTTTACCCACAGGGAGAAACAGGGATGTAAAAAACTGCTTACCGGGTAAAGTAAAAAAGTGCTTACCTTACGATGTAAAAATCTGCTTACTAAGGGATGTAAAAAACTCCTTACCATACGGTGTAAAAAACATCTTACCTAACAAGGGTAAAAAAGTGGTTGACATTTGCACATATGATAATAGTTCCCTCTTTCCAGCCTTCTCATAATAATGTCACGGAGCTTTCCCGGATTGTCTGTGGCATTGGCTCACTCCGTCATCTCAAAATGTACCTCCACCGCATAGGACACATCGCATAAAAGAATAGATAACCACTAAACCACATCCGTTTTATTATTTACATACAGCGACTTTTCAGAACTGTTGTATACCTGGAGATCAACTATTAGCAGAAAGCTTACTTCGAATCCCATTACACCAAACCATAGTGAGGCGAATAGGATTTATGACATATATCTTGTCAATCACCCAGTATATTCCCGGGTACCAGTAAATGCCATCCTGGATGCCTAAGACGACGGAAGAGATGACGATGTTGTAAGCACAACGCCTACCTTTAGTTCGGGGCAGGAGGAGAGGGCATAGGAATCCCAGAGGGAATTTTTAAATTCAAATGGGACCTCTTCTCTGTTTGCAATTTGCATTAATTATATATACAATGGTAACTGTTCACGAACCTTGACAACCACAACCCGCTTTAAAAGTTGTTCAGGTGACATCTGCACTTTTTTAGGTATTCACCAGTGTACAGAAATGGTCAATGTGGTTGTTCCAACTATCACAGCGATTTTCTCTAATTCTTCAATAGTGATTACACTGCCGTGAATAATTCAGGTTAATTATCAAACCATTTCCAAATATGGCTTGTCATTTTCAAAATCTCATCTTTACTTTTTGTCTTGATAACCAAATCAGGAGATTGTCCAAACACAACAGAATTATCCGGAATCGTTTCGTTAATTAAATATGAATTCGCAGATATTATCACATTATTACCTATTATTGTATTCCCTAGTACAGTAGAGTTGGCATACAAGACAACATTATTACCTATTACAGGATATGACAATATACCATTTCGATAGTTTCCACCGATTGTAGTCCCTTGATACACAAATAAGTAGTCTCCATATTTTGCTTTCCCTAAAACACTACCTAACGGGTGCTCTGCCAAAAAATGAATTGGCAAATCAACCTGATAAAACCAATCATTAGAATGCATAATCTTATTCAGATAATACAAGCAATCAGCTGTGGTAATATCTCCTTCTAAATATGCAATTCTACTCATTCGATATAGGAATATCATCCATGTCACAGAAAATAGTGGATTAAAAATCATTTCTCCGTTGTACATTCGTTTCGATGAAGACATTTGATAATTCTCTTCCATCTGCCTTAGAGCAATTGGAATCCATTTTTTTAGATTATCTTTAGAATATAAGTTGAGCTCTTCATTGAAATGACTGTCCAATTGCTTTTCAAGTAATTTGTATATTGTTGATTCATTTTTTCCATTCATTTTATATTATCAGCAACTTCCTTAAATTCAACATTATTTCTAAAAAGATACTCTGCTATTATGGCCATCAATTCCATATCATTCTCATGATCCAAATCAAGTATTCCAGTATCATACATTTCTATGCATTCAACATATCCCTCAAGGACACCTTTTCCCGTTCTCAGGTAATCTGGTCTATAAGCGTAAATTGATGCATTCATATCAAAAATATCAGGAGCTTGTTGCCTAGCTGTAAAGTTAGAATCTATGACTTTTTTAAATCCGTGTTCTGTCCTCTTCAACTGATTAAAGTACGGGTTTCTTCTAGCTGGCACAACAGAAGTAGTTACATCCGCGCCATTCTCTATGTGTCTCATAATAGTATCCTTGATATCTTTCTCTCTTCTTAGCGGCGAAGTAATATCCAGATCTACAACTACATCATATCGTGCGGATTTTCTTTTTTCCATTATGTCTAAACAATTGTGAATTACATCTATCTTTCCTATCGAATCTCCAGCCAGTTCAGGATTTCGCTCTATAATATCAACTGCGCGGATTCCCGAATTTTGCATCAAAGAAAGCAATGCATGACTATCTGAATTAACCACAATATCATAATCAAATTCTTTGTTATTTTTAAGGAATAAATCTATTGCAGACAGAGTGTAATATGGTAGAGGCCTCCCAACAAAAGGTTTTATATTTTTGTTCTTGATACCTTTTGATCCTGCTCGGCCGCATATTGTGAATAAAATTCTCATCTTATTTACCCCCTTGTGCTAATTCCAATACATCAACAGCATGTTGTATTGTACTATCCTGGATTTCTTTTCCATCAATCATTTGGAGAAAATGTCTTAATTCTCTTCTCTGATAGTCATCTCTTCCTTCATGAAAATTTATTTGTTTTCCACTCTTAAGAAAAGAGATTTTATTATTTGCAATATCTCCAATAATGGTATCATCTTCTGTAAATATCATTACTTCTCTGATTGTATTCCTTCCAAAGTAGTCCAAATGCAACTCAACTATTTTATTATCATATTCGGCAATATAAATTGCGTAATCATCGCTATCAATTTCTAAATTAGATTTTTTCCCTATGAGAGCCTTTACTATATTTGGTTTTCCAAAAAGGAAAGTTAAATAATCCCATTCGTGGATCAAATCAATAGAAACACCACCCCCTAAATCTTTATGGGCGCTATAAGTATCTCTATAGTCCTGCTTTGGCCTCCAGTCTGGCAGATAACTTGATGAAATACCTCTTACAGATATAATTCTATTTAGGTCTACATTATCTTTTATATACTGAATTACAGCATTATACCTAAGCGGGCAAGCAACATAATATATAGCGTTTTCCTTGCATTTATATAATCTTGCTTTTTCTAACTGATTCAATGATGCAACCGGTTTTTCTATAAAAAAGTTTTTACCGTATTGTGACATTTTCTCTAATGTAATGATATGAAGTTCGGTAGGGTTTGTAATAAACACAGCATCATAGATTTCATTTAAATCATCCGCACAAGAATATATTGAGCTTATATACGGAGCTATTGCATCGTCCTTAACTTTCCCACCACGAGAAATAGTATCAATTGTGAGTAAAATACCCTCTTCTTTACACACTGAAGTTAGATTTCTAATATGCCTCTTGGCAATAGATCCAACCCCAACAAAGCACACTTTAATTTTTTCCAAAATTATTCCTCCAGTTTATCAATAAGCTCAAGGACCTTTAGATCTTCTGAAAAGCCATATACCTGGGTTTTTCCATTCACAACAACATCTATAAACTCATTGATCTCATTCTTATACGCATTCTCAACTATAAATGCTCTGTATCCATCCTTATGCTCTTCTTTTTCAAATAAAGAAACCTTGCGTAAATCTTTTGATTCAGAGCAATACTCATAAAGTCTATCTGGTGTTCCGCTCCAACGATAATATTTATTTTCGCCATAAACTTCCAAATGCCTTACAGCCACAGGAGAAACAACATCGACTATTAAAGCACCCTTATTTCCATTGTTGTGTATAAGCTGAATAATGTAGTTATCTTTATAATCTATCTGTAAATCTGTCATTTTATCTGATTCAACAGAAAAAGAGGAAACTCCGCCAAATGTTTTGATAATCCAAGGGAGTTCAATAGCCATGATTTCTCTACAACCATTTGTTCTTTTATCACCAACAAAGAAATCTTTATAATTCTCCCAAGGATGCCAATCCGGCAAATATTGACCAATGTGGTATATATAGTTCCATTTTTTTTTAGGAGAAACATGTTCTTTAATATATTTGATTTCTTCTCTATAGAAAAAAGTTGAAGACAGGAACAGCACACATCCGTTCTTTTTTGCTAGTTCAATATTCTCGTTGTATCCATCAGATACAAGATTAAGTTCTGTAAACACATTCCACTTATTTTTCAAGCATTCAGTAATAATGGAATTATGTGATAATGGGGCTGTGCAAACAAATACGGAATCAATAGAAAAAGAACTTGCTGCCTCTTTTATTGATTCGGTACATTCAATATTAAATAATTCTTTAACTTCATCACATCGATCTTGTCGACCATCAACACCATAAATTACAAATTCTGGATACAATTCTTTAATTAGGCGGATTCTACGTTTTCCCATAGATCCTAATCCAATAACTAAAATATTCATAGTTTTACCTTCTACACTTCAAAATCATAAAACTTCTTCTTTAGATTAATACTACCGTTAATTACAGTCTCACATATTTTAGATGCAATTTTTTTAGCTGCATGTCCATCACCATATGGGCTGACCACCTTTTCACACGCAACCCTAAAATCCATATCCATTGCTCGGTTAATCGCGTTGCATATCTCTTCCCAACCCACTCCACAATTAATAACGCTCTCCGACTGTAGGCGACCCCTTTGCCTATCTCCAATATTGATTGTAGGTATTCCAAACGCCGGTGTTTCAATAATACCGCTAGATGAATTACCTAACACAAATTCTGCAGATTTCATTAAAGAAAGATATCTCACAACACCTAGCGATGTATAAACATGGAGGTTTTTGATGCCTTCTTGAGCAATATCAAGTAATTCATTGATATGAGCACCACCCTGGTCTGCATTTGATTTTGTGACAATAAATTCTATCTCTGGAGTACGCCTTATTGCTTCAAGAAAATTGTGAATCAATTCATTGACATCACCCTCATCCATCGTAACAGGATGATATGTGCAAACAGCATACCTACATTCTTCTAATCCGATACTTTTTAGAACATCAGATTTTGGCATATTGGATAGCTTGATGATATTGTCTATGCTTGTAGAACCATAGTTAAAAACACGTTCTGGATCTTCACCTAGCTGAATGATTCTCTTATAGCTTTCCACATTCGAAGGAAAATGAAGATAGCTCATCTTCGTAATTGAATGACGAATCCATTCATCTAATGCTCCTTCCGTTGTATCTCCCCCACAAAGATGAAAAATCGGAGTATGAGTATTCCCCGCGGCAATGGCTATCGCCAGCATTTCATACCTATCTCCAAGAATTACGACACTGTTGTATTTCTTCTCCATAAAAAGTCCAGTGAACTTTTCCAGGGTTATAGCCTGATTATGGGAGATATCACCGGCATCTTTTGAACAAACAGGTATTTCTACAATTGAGTCAATTCGAATATCATTTCGATATATTTCATCAATGGTATATCCATATTCATTTGAAAGATGTGTTCCTGTAACTACTACTTCAATTTTAAGATCATTGTTTTCGTATTCTCTAAGAGACTGAATTACAGGCATCAGAAGTCCAAATTCAGCTCTTGTCGAAGTTACTACCGCAATTTTTTTCATAGCTCTATTATTTCATCTTCAGAAAAATCTCTAACCGCAACCTGCCCTATCACATCATACCACTTCATAGGTGAGATACCTGTTCCGGGTCGTTTTGTTGTAAGATTATCTTCTGAGAATACTTCTCCTTGTTTAATACCTCTGCTGGCTACAATACTTTTTCTAGCTACAGCCTTATTTGCCAGTTCAGAAGAAGAAGGCTCCTTTAATCCGTTCCCAATAGCCTGTTCAATATTACGAATAGCCATAACCATTTGTTTTAACTCTATCGGATTTAAGCTTGCTTTATGATCAGGACCTTCCAGATTTTTATCCAGAGTAAAATGCTTTTCGATAACAGTGGCTCCCATCGCAACAGCAGCAATCGGAACTTCTATTCCCTGTGTGTGATCAGAATACCCAACTTCTTTATGTAAAGTATCTCTAATTGTATTCATTGCACTTAAATTAACGTGTTTATATAGGGTAGGATACTGTGTATTGCAATGTAGCAGAGTTATCTCTGATGTTCCGTTTTTCTCCAATACTTCTATCGCATCCTGGATTTCGTTCATATCGCACATTCCCGTAGACATAACAACTTTTCTTTTTGTTCTGGCTATTGCCTCCAAATATGGTAAGTTAGTAACTTCGCCAGATGGTACTTTCCAGAAATCCATGTCAAAGGTTTCCAAAAAAGCAATGCTATCTAAATCAAATGGAGTTGAGATGAATCCAATGCCAACTTCCCTACAGTAGTCACGCAATGAAAGGAAATTATCCTCTGTCAATGTAAGTTTCTGTAACATCTGAAGCTGGGTCTCATCTGACCCAGTTGTTTCCTTTTGATACTCAGCTTTTTCAGCATATTGGGAAACCAGTTTTTTCGGATTAAATGTTTGAAATTTTACATAATCCACTCCTGCTTCTTTGGCAGCATCAACCATCTTCTTTACAATTTCAAAGCTACCATTATGGTTCACACCAGCTTCAGCAATAATAATTACATGTTTCATTCCTTCACCACCCTATCTAATCGTAACACCGGCAGGAACAATTTTCCCGGACTCGATTTTTCTACACTGAATAACTGTTGAATTAGCTCCAATAAAAGCTGCTTCTCCAACTTCAACTTGCCCACATACAACAGCTGCAACCGCTACGTGTGAAAAATCACCGACAACACATTCATGTTCTACGAGCGACATTGTGTTAATAATTGCCATTTTGCCAATCCTGGCTTCTGCATTCACAATAGCTCCTTTACCAACGAATGTTCCCTCACCAACAACCGCTGTGCTTGATATGATACTTGATGAGTCCGTAATTACAGGTAAAGTATAACCAATGTCTTTTACAAACTTATATAGTTTTTGACGTATTTCTCCATGTCCTAAATAGCCCTGGCAAATCGCAACATTTCTGATTCCCTTAGAATAATAATGTTTGAGAACTTCATCTGTTCCTAAATAAGGATATCTAGATTCTACTTCGACAGGTTCTGTATATCCTATAATTCTATATTCTTTTTTTCTTTCGATGCAGTCAGCGACGCTTTTAGCATGCCCGCCATAACCTACCAAAATAATATCTTCCATCATTAATCAGAAACTATATGTAGTTTCTCCTCCATTCTTTTCATTTCATCCAGTTCACCCATATCCAGGAACGAATCCTCACTGACCGGGTATGTTCCTACCTTGCCGCCTTTTTTCATCACTGCCTCAACCAGATGAGTCATATGGAACATTGTATCATCAGGAATCAAGTCGATGGTCGCCGGATTGATCACATACATTCCAGTATTAATAAAATATGACAGCTTTGGTTTTTCTTCCATTGATTTAAGAGCACCGTTTTCTCCAGTATGCATTACCCCATAAGGAACCTGGATATTTTTGAGTGCTGATACTACAGTTATATCATTACTTGCATCTAAATGATGCTGATAGATATCATAATAGTCCGCCAGGATAAGTGAATCGCAATTGGAAATAAAAATTGGTCTATCAAATCTATCTTCAATCAGTTTGATACTGCCGCCAGTACCTAGAGGCTTGTTTTCCTCTACATACTTTATTGTATAGTCTTTCTCTACCTCATCAAAATAGGAACGAATCATTGCCTTTTTATAATTAACAGTCATATAAAAAGACTTCATTCCAAAGTTTGCGAAATAGTTGATGATACGTTCAACAATAGGAGTGTCACCAATTGGGACAAGAGGTTTAGGTAGTATCTTTGTATAAGGATAAAGCCTGGTTCCTTTACCCCCTGCCATGATTACGGCAGGTACATCTGACAACTTCCTCTTTGATACTTCACACTCTATCGAGTCTGATTTGAATACAATATCAATGACTCTCATATCATCATCAAGCACCGGAATCGCAGTGATGGCTTTTTCGTTCATAACCTGTAAAGCTTTATGTTTTTCATCAGACTTCAGGTACTTCGGTGACTTGTTCATTGCACAAGAAACGGAAGCAGAAACTTCTCCTGAACTTAGGATCCATCTTCTTATATCTCCATCTGTCAAAGCCCCGACAAGTCCTTTATTATCATCGACAATAAAAAGTATTCCCTTTGTATTTGCATCAATCTTTGACATTGCATCAACAATTGACATTAATTGATTTCCTACATATTTACTGATTCTCTCCATTTCCATCAGCAAATCCCTCCAATACGTCTTTTATCTGTTCAGCTACATACTCAATTTCTTCTTTTGTGATCTGAGTACTAGAAGGGAAATTCAAAATTCTAGTTGCATAATAAGGAGCCTTCTTCATCTTATATGCAACTTCGCCTTGGTAAGGTACCTGTTCATTAATCAAGCCCCAAATTGCACGGGTCTGAACTCCTCTTTCTTCAAGGGCTGTGATGATTTCACGCATTGTAGCTTTTACTTTATCTCTATCGATTTCCAAAGAATAGAACCATTTGTTTGAAGAAGTACCTTCTCTAAAGCCAATCATTTTACCAAGTTCAAATCCCTCAAACAGCTTGCAGTACAAGTCATAGTTAGCCTGTTTTCTTCGGATGAACTTAGGGAGCTCTTCCATCTGAGCAACACCAAGAGCTGCCTGAAGATTTGTCATTCGATAGTTATATCCGACTTCATTGTGAATATAGTAGTGAGGGTCATTCTTAGCTTGGGTTGAAAGATAACGAATATGATCTACACTCTCAGACTTGTTAGCTGTAACCGCGCCACCACCACCGGTTGTGATGATCTTGTTGCCGTTAAAGGAATATGCACCAAAATCACCAATGGTTCCTGCGTATTTTCCTTTTAACTCTCCCTCTGTGTAATATGTACCAAGTGCCTCAGTCGCATCTTCAATAACTTTCAGGTTGTATTCCTTAGCAATAGTCATAATAGAAACCATATCAGTCATATTGCCAAAAACATGGACTACTACAATTGCCTTAACAGTCTGGCCATTATATTTGAGAACTCCATCCTCAAATACGCATTCCTCTTCACAGAACTGTTTAAGTTTGGCTGGATCCATACAGAAGGAGTCATCACAATCGATGAACACAGGAGTTGCAAACTGATACTTTACAGGATTGACAGCCGCAATAAAAGTAAGAGGTGGAACAATAACAACATCTCCTGGCTTAACACCAGCTTCTACTAAGGAAAGATGAAGTGCAGAGGTACCACTCTGACATGCAGCAACATTATCTGTATGCAGAAACTCTGCCATCTGCTTTTCCAGTTTAGAAATATATGCGCCTCCTGTGGATACCCACCCCTGTTCTAGGGCATCATCCACATATTTTTTCTCGTTCCCTTCAAAATTCGGGATGGATAACGGAATAAACTTGTTCATATTCTACCTCCTACTCATAATTATTTTTCTGAACCATTATATACATTTACAATTTTTATAATGTAATCTTTATAGAAATTCTTCTGTCGAATTCTTTTAATCAAGAAGCTTGTCAACTTATGCTCGATTTTATAAAAAACATATCCACCAAACAAACATACACCAATGCATATTACCAGCTGAAGCCATATATTTTCGATAATCTTATATACCACTCCTGCAAGTCCGCATCCATAGAAAACCATTTGGACTAAAAAAATATCAAACGATGCTTTCCCTATTTCCTGTAACGGAAGAATAGAAACTTCACTTGCATAAAATTTCTTAATTAAAACATATAACACCGGCATTACAAACAAAGAGGATAAATAATTCACCCTTGCCCAATCAAAGTTCATAAAAACCGGATGTAGCGGCATATAATTTAATGCTGTCTGCCATATAATACCTATGAAAAACATCGATCCTAGAATTCTAAAATTTAGCTTTTTCCTTCCAATTGCAATAAAACAACCAAAAGCTACGACGCTTATGTATCTAAAAGCAATAATCTTGTATGATTGACCATCCATACCCCAACAGTATTGAATCATCTCCCACAAGGCTGTTAACACAAAACAAAGAATTACACCAAACCAATCATACTTTTTAAGCAATATATAGATGAGTGGAACCAAGAATACTAGTTGTATCATAATTGGCGTATAGTATGCTCCTGGCCCTATTCCACCTACAACGATAGTTGCTATTATTTCAATGATGCTTGTTTTATTTTCTAATATCATATATGGGAGCTCCAAAAGCATGATAATGAAAAAAGGAACCAAAAACCTTAATGCTTTTGGAATAATAACTTCACTAGAGTATGCTTGTTCCAAAGACTCTATACCTCTTTTTCTGTATGAAATAGACGCTACATATCCAGTAATAATCATAAAAACAGGAACCGCCATATCTATATAAAAAAAGAAACCATATCTCTTGTAATCATCAGGATACTCAAATCGAAAATGTGTGATGATTATAAAAATAATCATCAGTCCTTTAATTATATCTAGTACATTTGATCGTTCCTTTTTCATTCAAGTACCCACCTTTACATTTTGCTATCTAATGATCTGCCGGTCTCAATATGTTCAAAGTTAGGAAGATATGCCTTCATAATTGAAATAACTTCCTCTTTTTTTGTTTCTTCTTTTTCAAATACTGATGTCAGTTCATCGAACAGTACTTTAACTTTATCCGGAACTGGTTTTTCCGTAACAACACCAAGAGCTTTTAGTCTTTCTAAATCAACAGACTCCGAATCTGTGTAAAACTCTTCATATGCTTTTTCGCCAGATGTATCAGACCCCGAATAGTGGACCGGATACTTTAAACCTCCCTTTTTCAAATCCTCAGCTTTCTCTATTGCTTCTTCATCGCTTGAACACTCCACAACTTCAAAGCCATTTTCCTGTAAGAACGCTGTGGCAATCGTATCGAAGGTCATCATCTGTTCCTCTTCCAGTCTTGGGAAGAAGATTTCTCTGTTTTTTCCGAGCATACATGCCAGCATACAAATCTGTCCACTCTCTTCAGGAGAGACAAAGTATCTTTTAACATCAGATGGTGCAGATATAGGCTGCAGCTTCTGAATTCTAGCAATAAATCCCGCTGGAAGAGAACCATTGGAGAAAGCAACGTTGGCAAAACGTGCAGTCTTTACAGGGAACTCATCAGAATAGGAAAAAATTACATCCTCCATAATTCTTTTACTTGCTCCCATAATATTAACAGGATTTGCAGCTTTGTCTGTTGATACGCAGAAATACTGTTCAGGTGGAAATTCTGCCAGTAAATCAAGTAACAGCTTAGCATGCAGTACATTGTTTTGCAGAAGTGCTTCTACAGAGTAAATATCCTTCTCTGATCTAACATGCTTATGTGCAGAGAAGTTTCCTACAATATCAAACCCATCTCGCTTACGAAACATCTTATCAAATACAGAAGATGCAAAGTCCATTGGATAAGGAACATAATCCTCCGGTACATACATACCTTTTGTTGAACGTAAATCCCTAGTAAGTTCTGCAAGTGCATTTTCATTCGTATCAACAACCACTAAAGTGGCTGGTTTGAAAGGAAGGATAGCTTTGATGAATGAGGAGCCAATTGTTCCTGCACCACCAATGACTAAAACTGTCTTCCCTTCTATTTTCCTTGTTAATTCTTCCTTGTTGTCCTCAATATCCTTCAAGAACATACTCTGAGGTCTTTTAGTAACATATTTTCCTATGAAGTAATTTAAATCAAACATTTTCATTCTCCCTTTTTCTAATTTTTACTACCTTCAGAATTTGATTTTTAAATTTGAAGAATAGCAAAGACAAAAGCAAACAATAGACTCCAATTATTATATACCTTAAAACGGGCATAGAGTATGCCAGGGCAATCAGTATCATTGCACATAATCCAACCAACATAGCTCCCAAAACAAATCTATAGCTATATACCTTGTTAAATTTAAGTCTATATACAAGATACATATGAATCCAAAGCAAACTTAGATATCCGGCTAGTGTCGTATATGCCGCCGCCAGATAACCAATCTTTGGAATAAAAATATAGTTTAATGTTAAATTAACTATAGCTGCTATTGCACTTGCAAACGCCATGCCTAAGGTTTTTTTCTTAAATTGTTCGACATTTACAAACAAAGTATATAAGAACTGGCAAATGCACCCCATAGACACAGGAGCCATTACATAAATAGCCTCCATATAGCTTTCACCACCAAGTATCCAAAGAACTTCAGGAGAAACCAACATTATTCCAATTGCCAAAAACACAAATGCGCTAATGTACACTTTCGTAAATTTTCGTATTTCATCCGTTCTGTTCTCTACAATCTTTTCTCCAAGCCAAGGGGCAAATGCACTATTCATCGATGTAAGTAGTAATGTTATAATTGCACCACAATTATATGCCAAACTGTATAAAGCTGTTGCCTCTGATCCGCACCACTTGTCAATCATTACTCTATCCGTGGAGTTTAGTAATGTCATTGACAAAAGATGAGGTATATATGGAAGACACACGGGAAGAGCGTATTTCCAATATTCAATTTTTATCCTTTTGCCTTTATTGATAAAAAACAGATAAAAGGCAACCCCCAATACAACCGTTGGAATAACTGATCCTATGATACGGCCAGTTAGTCTGTTATTCATACTCTGAACAAGTAAAACAGAAATTAATGCAGTTCCAATAGATAGAATAAGACTTGTAATGACTGTCTTCTTATACTCAAAATAATATCTTTCTCGGGCTTGGAACAGATTCACAGCCGGTAGGAATACTAAGTATAAAAGCATCGCATTTATATATGATATATCCAAACCTAAAAAAGAAGTTATTCTATCAATAAAAACATTAACAACTATAAACCAAATAGCCGCTGATATTGAGCTCAAAGAAAGAACAGATAATATATATTCATCAAACCTGTCTTTATAATCATATCTTGCGCTGATGAGGGTTGACTCAAGATTCAATGTAACAAAAATCGTTATAATGCTAAGCCAAGATGAGTAGTTATTAAATGCACCAAATTCTTCTTTTGTTAGAATTCTGGTAAATATAGGAGTAGTAATAAACCCAATACCTTTTACTAAAAAATTGGAAGCTGTATACCATATTCCTGATTTTAGTGCTTTTCTATAGTTATTTTTCACGGCCTTATTTATCCTTTTTTTTCATGTTAATAAAATGTATGGCTTCTTTTAATTCTGACAACGTTTCAGGAACAATTATTCTTTCGGGTTCATAATAAACTTCTTTTAGATGCTGAAGCATTTCATCCTTTGAATCTATCCACTTTTCGCTTTTATACAATTTATACAAAAAAACAAGCCATGGTTGAGTATTATACAACATTACAGGGCTAAACTGTGCCGTTGAAAACCATGAAATCAACACATGATTATTATTGATTTCATACTCACAAACCAGTTCCCACATATTGCTTATATGGTCTTTTGAAAACAATTCCTTATCTACACACTCTCGTGGATGTGGTCTATGTAGAATCTTAAAATTATATGTATTTGATTCCTGCAATAGCAATTTTTCAACAGAATCTATATATTGTTTATTATCAAGATTAAAATTCCAATCATTTGGTTGTGTTAAATAAACCCATTCATAATTATTGTATAAATAAGTTTTTTGATAATTGAATACTTTTTCAATCTTTTTAGTTACTTCCAAATTGCTAGAAGGTATTTGAATCAAATTGTTAGACACACTCTTCAAACAAAATGACGGATTATTTAAAAATATAGCAATAGGATATAGTCTGCTAGGATTGCAACCTGCTAATCTAAAAAGTAATGTTCGCCTGCCATGAGCTGTTTCAAGTTTAGGAAATCCGCCAGTATAGCTCGCCATTCCGTCATCCATCCAATATACCATTATTCTCCTATTCAAATAAACTAATGCTTCTGCTGGTAAGAGAGTTGTACTAAAAATAGCAATATCATAACAAGTATTAATATACTTTATATCGTCATCCAATACTTTTCTAAGGCGTTTGTAAGGATTTAACATAATAAAAACTTTTTTGATAGGAGACATTTCCTTATACCTTTTGGGGTCATAGATATATATATTATTGAAAATTCCCAATTGTTTAATTCTGGATACTATGTCTTCTATATTATCAAAAACTCTACCTATATATATGTCGCATTCACAATTTTCAAGCAGTTCGGAATAACGAATTTTTATACTATTCATTACCTGAAATGGTGTTTCTACAACAAAAAAACATCTTTTTCCCATAAATCATCCCTACTTCAACTTTCAAAATCATCATGTGCGCAACCAGCAATAAATATAAATGTAAAAAATATAGCTATCACAAATAAATCTTGAGCAAATAGCCCAATCCCCATTGCAAAAAATAATAACGCAAATAGTGGCAATAACTTTGCACTCATTTTTTTAACGTAAACATTTTTTCTTATCCAATTTGTAACAGTAATGTAATACACAACTATCAATGAACTGCCCACAATTCCAAATTGATAAAGTATTTCAATATAGGTATTATGAGGAGCAAAAGAAGAAGTCGGTAGTTGCTTATAAGGCATTCCCCACCCAAACAATATTGTTTTAGCAGAAGACTTCCACGCTTCCATATAATCTACCCAAATATCTGATCGACCAGAAGTCAAAGTACTAGCATCTGATACTGTACTAAAACGGTCAAATGCCATTTCAAATAACATATTGTTTGTTACACTATTACCAATATATAAGCCCGTAATAATTACTGCCAATGCAAACAACACTTTACCGAAACTGTGTCTTAGATTAAGTGAAAAAAAAGACAACCATAACACTAACATTCCAACAACATATGTTTTCGACAACGACATGAACCCAAAAATAGAATATAGTAAAGCCAAAAAAACTATTCTTTTATTATTCAAATCCATCCTTCGTGTATTAGACAAACAATACAAAAGTACTGCAAGAATAAATAAGCAATTAGCGCCATAATAATTACAATCATAATTTGCCCCACCAAATCTACGAAGTGTCATATCACCTATTAGTATGTAGTCCGCAAATAGTGTTTCTTGCAACCTAGCGCTATTCATGCAAATCAAAGACACCATCGTCGCAAGCATATGTCCTATTACATAAAAATCAAAATATTGCTTCCATGAGTTTTTATAGTTTATGAATACAAATGTGGCGACCATTAATAATCCAAAGTTCATAATTGTTTTAATGTCAGTTATAGATCCTACTCCTCCTATAACAAAAAAACAAACCAGCACAAAATAAGAAAAATATACACGTTTGTGAATTTTTAAAGTAATAATATGCCTAATCAAGAATACTCCTATAAGCAAGAAATGATATGATGCTTGATAGTTTGATGATAAGCAAACTAGTTTATAAAAATTGGTAACAGCAAATAGGAAGCACAAACCTTTATTTATAGGAAGAGCTAGTAGATTGACTACGCAAAATAGAAGATACATGTATATAAATAAATCGGAAGATGTAATATAGCATGCTAATATTAGGAGAAAAGCAAAAAAAACTCTTCCAAATAGGCCTATCTGTGAAATATCTACTTTGTCTTGAATCAATCCGTTGTAAAAGTTCTTAGATAATATCAATTTCAATAGTATTTTCTCCCATCTAAAAGAGAGGGTTTTCGTTATTTCCCATCCGCCCCACTCTCATTTTCAAAAAACATTTTTTAATATGTAGTATATCTCAATGTCTGATTCATGCAAATCTGTGTGCCAATGCTTAGACTTCTGTACGTTTACACCATTTTATATTTATTCATTCTATTTCATACACACAGTCATTTTTCTTCGAATTTATATCAGGACAACGATACTAATGTAGACTTAATGTACATGTCAAAAAATACAAATAATGGAATGGTGAACATTTCTATACATTAATATTCAGCAAAACTTCTTTTCCAGAATCGACCATTTCTAATTCATTAATAACTAGATCAAAATTACAATTTTAGTTTTATTTCTTCATTCTTATTTGATATATGGAGTCAATATATGTATCATTGTTACTCCTCATTCTATACTGTGCCTATTCTCAGACAAGTAAAGTATCTTCTCTTTAAAACTATCGATAGCTTTCTTTTTTCCATATGAAGTGAATAATAGACATTTTATTATCAGGAAAAAGTACCTTAATTTTCTTCCATTACTTTTCGCGTCAATTGCTCGTTGTGTAATAACATAGTATTTCTCGAGCTGTATTGCTTTATGTTTTCCTTCTTTTGAAAATGGATATATATTTACAAATTCTTCATCCAATTGTGCAACTGTACCATAATTTTTTGCAAGATAATCTGCAATACATCTTTGGTTAACCTTGTTATTTCTAGAGATACTATTTTCAAATGTATATCTGACGAAAACTAAATCCTCTTTTGTATTCATGATCTTTGCTCCACTTTCAAGAGCTCTTAACAAAAAATCATAATCCTCACAAAAATTAATTCTCCTATATCCATTTAATTGTTCATACAATTCTCTCTTTACTAACCACGTTGAATGATATACGCAATTTTGAAATCTCAATGTAGCAGCAACTGTCTGAAATGAACTATGCATTCTTTCTGAACGACCAAATAAACCATTCCCACTTTCGTCAATAAATGAAATACATGTTCCAATAAGATCACAACCATATTTTTTTACATATTTTATTTGTGTTTCTATTCGCTCCAACGCACATACATCATCTGCATCCATTCTTAAAATATATTGTCCTTTACAATACTTAAGACCTACATTAAGCGCACCAACCAAACCTAGATTTTGTTCATTAACGATAACCTCAATCCTACTATCTCTATGTGAATACTCTTCTATTATTTCACGCAAAACAATATTCGTCGGGTCGTCAACTATCACAATAAATTGTATATCATGATAAGTCTGATTTAAGACAGATTCAATAGCTTCCCTCAACCATTCAGGTCTTTCTCTATATGTGCTCATTATGACAGATACTAACTTCACAGTTTTACTTTCCTGGTATATTGTAATTGACTCATCTAACGGTCACTTACAAATATACCTTCTCCTTTCTATCAACCTTTTAATCCGTGGTTGATTACGGTATTGTACATTTGTATGATGTAAATATGTGATGTGGATTTGTATTTTTTTATCCTGTGGCTTTGACTACTTGTAGGAGGTTCTCACCACACCTTATTTCTAAATAATGATTAGTTAGATGAGTCTTGAATTCCTATCTTGTACCAGGTTTTACGAAGTAAGTGCTGTGGATAACACATTGCATATTTTTACGAAAGGAATGTATTATCATGATTTTAGTCGGAATTGACATTGGTAAACATCAACACATCTTCTCCATCATTGACAAACAATCCGGTGAAATACTTTCTAATCCTTCTGTTTTTCATAACAATCAAGATGGTTTTTTGTTACTCATCGGAAAACTAAGCTGCTATGCCAAATCACAGCTTCTTATTGGCATGGAAGATACCGGGCATTATCACTTTGCCTTACTCAAATATCTTCTTAACAGGCACTATACGGTTGCTCTGATCAACCCAACCACTACTGACCTTACCAGAAAACTTCAAGGCGGCATTACCAAAAACGATCCCCTGGATTCTCTTACCATTTGTGATGTCATCGGCTCAAATCAGCGTAAAAAGCCTTATCGCATTACAAAAGTAAACCGTTTCGACCTTTATGAACAAAAGCAGCTGACACGCCATCACCACAATCTGAAAGAGGAATTAAACCTCTACAAAAATCGGCTTCAGAAATGTATTGATATCGTATTCCCTGAATTTAATTCCTTATTCCGTTCAAAGTATGGCATTGTTTACATGAATGTTTTAAAATCGTTTGCTTCTGCTGAAAAGATTGCAAACTCTGATATCCGGACCATCCGGAAATGTTTTGAATATGAGGGACGCGGAAAACGGATTCGACTTTCTGCCGAACAGCTTAAAACAGCAGCCAAAGCTTCTGTCGGCATCTCTTCTGTTGCTGAAGAAATCCAGATCAGACACCTTGTAAGTCAGATTGAAATGATAGAAGAACAACTTTCTGAAATAGACAAAAAGATAGAAGAGTTCTCCCTGCAAAACAACTCTCCTATCCTCTCCATACCAGGAATTTCACACTTCTCTGGTACTTCTATTTTAGCGGAATTAGGAGATGTTTGCAACTATACAAAAGCGTCTCAAATCATTAAATTTGCCGGTGTTGCCCCATATCACTATGAATCCAGTCAGTTTATTGCCCGGCATACTGCAATCACCAAGAAAGGTTCCCGGTATCTGAGAAAAACACTGTATCAGATTATCTTGCCGGTTATCAATCACAACAGGGTCTTCGCTGCTTATTACAACAAAAAGGTTGCCGAAGGCAAAGGTCACAGATGTGCTCAAGGTCACTGTATCAGGAAACTCTTAAGAGTCATCTATCATCTTTTAAGTACCGGACAGAGTTTTGATCCTGCGTTACTGATATAGCTATAATTACACCCCAGCTTATTACAATGAACCTTCTTGGGAAGGTCTGTTTGTTGTACCACAAAATCCATAATTATTCACATATTTTCAAAGTACATACTTTTACTAACTAAAATTCAATGTTTTTAAAAAACTACTTGATTTTTATATAGTTAGCTCCTATATCATTTTTCGAAATATATTAAATACATTAAATAACTTCCATTTTAGAAAAGCTTTAAACCGTGTAAACAAAGAGATTAGTACATACCATCTATGTCGCAAAGAAAAAAGTATTACATTATCTATTTTACTATTAGGTATGATTTCTAAACTCGGCAAGTCAATATCCTTATCTTCACTACATTTTTTTATATATGACACAGATTCTTTTAAGCTATATTTTTCATTTGAAATATAATTTGAAAATGCATTTCTTAATAACACAACTACCAAATTATTAATTACCGGCTGTTTCTTTTCAAGATCTGAATCGTTGTCATATATCTTTTGATATTCTTTAATAACCAATTTCATATCTTCCCAATATCCCAGACGCCTTCTATTTGACAAAGAAAAACTATTATCGATAGTGTATTTATATAAGCAATCTGGAATTACTATTACACTTTTAGAAACACCATAATAACCAGCATTAAACATCATATCCTCTGCACAATGCCTATCGAAATATTTTAAATTATTATGAATTATCAAGTCTCTTTTAAATAACTTATTCCATGCAAAATAAAGAAATGAGCTTCCTTTTGCATATTCCAATAGTATTGCTTTGAATTCATTATCCCGATAAACACCTGTCAACTTCCTTGGAGAATAGTCTACTTCCTTTCCTTTCCTAATCAAGCTATAGCCTGAAATAACTAAATCAACATCATTCTCTACCAACGAATAGTACATTTTTGATATGTAATCTATTTCTAAATAGTCATCACTATCAGCAAAACAAACATAATGCCCTTTTGCACTTTGAATACCAGCATTCCGTGCAGATCCAAGTCCACCGTTCGCTTTGTGAATGACATGTATATTGTCTCTTTCAGAAGCATAATCATCGCATATGCTTCCAGACCCATCAGTAGATCCGTCATCTACTAAAATAATTTCATAATCAGAAAAGCGCTGATTAATGGCTGTTTCTATGCATCGATGTATTGTCTCTTTTACATTGTATACAGGAATAATCAAAGATACCTGTGGACTATTATTATTCATGGTATAATCCTTTCACACGATTAACTATAGCTTCGACACCCATTCCGTATTGCTGTCTTAAATACTTCTGATTGCCGACCCTTATTGAATACTCATCATTCAGCCCAATCCTCGCTAACACAGCCTTCTTATCCTTCATCTCAGCCATTACTTCAGCCACAGCACTTCCAAATCCACCGACAATATTGTGCTCCTCACAAGTGACTACCAACTCAAATTCCCTACTTACTTCTTCGATAGTTTCTTTATCAATTGGTTTTACTGTCGGGAATGTGTAAACAGCTGGATTAAAGCCCTCTTCCTTCAACTTTTTATACGCAACAGTCACTTCTTCAAAGATTGCGCCAGTCGAAAAGATGGCCTTTTTTTCTCC
>OLVT01001100.1_pt1 | contig 25075 bp, 15 predicted proteins | sample 1673241 | NCBI WGS metagenome assembly OLVT01 (sample SAMEA3178936, study PRJEB25190) | human gut metagenome | biome: human gut; feature: human-associated habitat; material: faeces | place: Austria | collected 2013 | reverse complement strand
CCCACGAGTATACACTCACTGCCACCTGAAGACAGCGCGTCTACCATTCCGCCACACTCGCAGACAATCGCCTAACTTACACCCGGCTGGGTAATCATGCAATCTTCGGCGTGTCGCATGGGAGGCAGGGATATATCGCTCGTGGGTCTTCTGCGGGTGCCGTGATCTTTGACGGTGGCGACACTCCCCTCAGTCACTTCGTGGCAGCACAAGCCGCAACGAAGGAGAAAAACTCACAACCCTGGCCGGCGCTCGCCGTTGCCGTAGAAGTGGGCCAGCGCTTCGTCGCGGAACTCATCAAAGTATCCGCCGTCGATCGAGGCGCGGATGTCGTCCAGCAGCTTCACGAAGAAATGCTCGTTGTGAATCGTGGCCAACGTGAAGCCGTTGAATTCGCGTGCGCGAAGCAGGTGGTCGACGTATGCGCGCGAGTAGTGACGGCACGTGTAGCAGTCGCATCCTTCCTCCAGCGGGCCGAAATCGAACTTGTGCTGGGCGCGTTTGATGTTGTATCGGCCCGACCTCGTGTAGATCGCGCCGTTGCGGGCGCAACGTGCGGGGGCCACGCAGTCGAAGGTGTCGCCGCCGTTCTCCACGCAGGCGAAGATATCGTCCACGGAGGCGATGCCCAGCACATGGCGCGGGCGGTTCTCCGGCATCGCGTCGCAGATCCACGCGCAGGTGTCTCCAATGATGCGCTTCTCGATTGCGCCGCCGATTCCCACGCCGTCGAAGTCCAGAGAGGCGATTTGCGAGGCCGCACGTCGGCGCAGATCCTCGTAATTCGCGCCCTGCACCACGCCATACAAGGCCTGATAGGGCTTGCCCAGCCGCTCAGCCGTCAGCCGCTGGTGCTCGTCCACGCATCGGCGGGCCCAGCGGAAGGTGCGCTCCACCGAGTCCTCCTGGTAGGAGCGGGTGTTCATCAGCGTGGTGAGTTCGTCGAACGCGAACATGATGTCTGCGCCGATTTTGTGCTGGATGCCCATCGAAATCTCAGCGGAGAAACGATGCGCGTCACCATTCAGAGGCGACTTGAATGTCACGCCGTCCTCGTCCACCCAGGCCATGCGTTCCTTGCCCTTGGCGATGATGTCGTCCGACTTCATGCCGGTCACGTCCATCGCCAGCGTCTTCTTGAAGCCGACGCCCAGCGACATGACCTGGAAACCGCCGGAATCGGTGAACGTGGGCCCATCCCAGTTCATGAAACGCGCCAGGCCGCCGGCCGCGTCCAGCACGTCCTCGCCGGGACGCTCGAATAGGTGGAAAGCGTTGGCCAGCAGGCATTGTGCGCCTAGATCCTTCATCTGCTCGGGCAACACGGCCTTCATCGCGGCTTGCGTGCCCACCGGCACGAAGGCAGGCGTGCGAATATCGCCGTGGGGCGTGTGAATGATGCCGGTGCGACCGTATCGAGCACCGTCGCGCCCAAGTCCGCTGGCCGTGGATGGCAGGCGGGTGATTGTCTCGAAGTGGAAGGCGCTGCGGTCGCCGGGCTGTCCGGGCTGTGCGCCCAACGGATGTTCAAGAAGGCTGATCGTCATATGTTCACTTTAGGCAGAAGGGCCAGAAAAGGGCCGGAAATTGTGAAGAACTCGGTTTCGAGGGGCGGATTTCGCCGCTCCCGAACGTCTACTTCCGCTTCAAGGGGCTCCCGGTCAAGTAGGCCGGCTGCAAAAATGGCGGAATGGCGTTAAATGAGGGCCCTTGATACTCGGAATTGACCGCGCGAACAGCCCCTTGAAGTGCAAGTAGATGTTCCCGAAACAGGAAATCAGCCCCTCGAAGCCGAGATGCCCATAAGACTCTGCGATGATTACGCATAGACTTTCAATCAACGTTCAGAAAACCTCCAGATTGACTGCCTTTACTACTGAGGTAGCACACGAGAAGTGGCAATGGGCAAGTGCCCGAATAGCCGCCGAACAGACGTGATAGGAATTTAGGAAAAGGAGCAGCAATGGCTGACGAATTTAACCCGCAGGGCGTCGACCAGACCCCGCGGAATAACGAAAACCCCAATAGTACTGCCGATACCGGCAACGCCGAGCCGAAGAACCCGTTTGTGGGTGGCGACTCGGTTGATGCCGGCAACGCCAGCGATTCCAGCGAGCAGCAAGCCCCGGTTTCCTCGGCCGCCCTCGCTGCCGATCAGCAGCCTACGCAAGCCGCTACCGAGCCCATCCCGGACTACGCCTCCGCCAAGGGCGAGAGCACGGTGGTCTCCTCCTCGCCGGCTTCTCCGGCAGCGCCGGCCGCAGACCAGACCTCGGCCACAACTCCGCTGTACCGCCCGGCCCCGGAATACGGCGCTTATGGGCCGACCCCGACTCAGGCACAGGGCCAGCAGGGCGGCCAGGCCGGCAACAATGCCCAGCCCACGCAGCAATTCCCGTTCGGCCAGCCTGCACAGCAAACCCCACAGGGCCAGCAGGGCAACCGCAACCCCTACTACACCAATAACCCGCAGCCGCAGGGTAACGGCAATCCGTTCAATCCGCCCACGCAGCCGCAGCAGAACAACGGCAACCCGTTTGCCAGCCAGTCCGGTCAGAATGGCCAGAATGGCCAGCAGCCCCAGCAGGGCGGTCTGTTCGGTTTCGGCGTTCCCGGTACCGGTACGCCGAACGGTCAAGGTCCGACCCAGCCGGGACAGCCCGGTCAGCCCGGTCAGCCCGGCCCCGCCAAGCAGGGCATGTCCAAGACGGCGAGCAACATCCTCATCGCCGTGGTCGCCGCCGTTCTGGCTGCGGCCCTCTGCCTGGGCCTCGGTTACGGCGCCCTCACCAGCGGCCTGATCACCTTGCCGACCAGCAATTCGCTGTCCAACGTCAGCTCGAATAAGTCCGGCTCCGGGTCCGCCACCGCCAAGAGCGGCGAAGCCCCCGACTGGCAGACCGTCGCCAGCGATGTCTCCGGCTCCGTGGTCTCCATCCAGACCGCGTTGAGCAACGGCACCGCCAAGGGCTCCGGCGCCATCATCGACACCGAAGGCCACATCATCACCAACAACCACGTGATCTCCGGCGCCCAGCAGATTCAGGTGACGCTTGCCAACGGCAACATGTATTCCGCCACGCTCGTCGGCACCGACACCACCACCGATCTTGCGGTCATCAAGCTCGACAACCCGCCGAGCGACCTCAAGGCCGTGAAATTCGCCGATTCCGACAAGCTCGCCGTCGGCGAGAACGTGATGGCCATCGGCAACCCGCTCGGCTACGACGACACCGCCACCACCGGCATCGTCTCCGCCCTGAACCGCCCGGTGACCGTGACCGACGATAACAACAACGAGATCGTCACCAACGCCGTCCAGATCGACGCGGCCATCAACCCCGGCAACTCCGGCGGCCCGACCTTCAACGCGGCCGGCCAGGTGATCGGCATCAACTCCTCGATCGCCTCCACCGCCACCTCCTCCGACTCCGCCGGCTCCATCGGCATCGGCTTCGCCATCCCGTCCAACCTCGTCAAGCGTGTGGCCGACGAAATCATCAAGGACGGCAAGGTCAAGCACGTTGCCCTCGGCGTGGTCATCAAGTCCGACACGGTTGAAGCCGACGGCGTGACCCGCGGCGGCGCGACCATCACCAAGTCCAGCGCCACCGGCAGCGCGGTCGTCTCCGGCGGCCCGGCCGACAAGGCCGGCCTTAAGGAGGGCGACACCATCGTGGCCTTCAACGGCAACGCCGTGAACAACAACTACTCGCTGCTTGGTTACGTTCGTGCCGCGGCTTTGGGAGACAAGGTGACGCTGACCATCGTGCGCGACGGCAAGACCATGAATGTGGACGTGACGCTCGATCAGGAGGAGTCGTCGGTGAACGGTTCGTCCGGTTCCGATTCCAACGGCAACAGCCAGAATAACCAGAACAACCAGAACGGCAATGGCCAGAACGGTTACGGTAATGGCAATGGCAACAGCGATGGCGGCACCGGTGACGGCGGCGGCTTCTCCGACCCATTCGGCCTGTGGTAAAGCCGACTCGACAACGTCACACGGTGTTGAGCGGTAACCGCTGAACACCGTGTCGGACAAGCAAAGGCCCGTGACAGTGAGCAAACTCCTGCCACGGGCCTTTCGTATGCGCGATTGTGCCCCGCGCCCATGCCGCCAACGCAGTTTCGATATCCGGCATGTCGCGCAACGCTCGTTGATAGGGTAGGTCAAGCACTGAGTTCGGGCGGTGCTCCGAACACAGCGCATAATTCAATACAAAACTGAATACATTTCTTTACGCCGTGTATCGGAAGGTTGCGCGGGAGCCGAGCAAAGCGAAGCCCCAGGCAAAGCCGCCGGTGGGTTAACAAGGCGTGACCGTAGCGCCGATTGCGCGGGCCACGCTTGCCGTACCGCAATCGACTCCGTATACGAGCGTAAGGAGCAATGATGAGCAGACTCATCAGATTCTTCACCAAAATTCTCGACATCTGCAAGCTTGTGCCGATGCTTCCGGTCGTCGTCATCGCCGCAATTCCGTTGGCTTTACTAGGCGATTGGCGTCCGTGGGGCAATGCGATGGCGATTCCGGTACTCGGCAATCCGGGCTTCGGCCAGTGGCTGGTTATCGCACTGGTGCTGATTATCGTGATTGACACTGTGCGCGGCATGATTGACGATTTGCGTCATGGGCAGGTTGGAGTCGATGTGCTGGCCGTGGTCGCGATCCTCTCCACCGTGGCCGTCGCCGAATACTGGGCAAGTTGGGCGGTGACGCTGATGATCACGTCCGGCGAGGCCATTGAGGAATACGCTCAAGCCAAGGCCGAGCGCAGCCTGACCGCGCTGATGGAGGCCGCGCCGCAAACCGCGCACGTCGTCAACCTGCCTGGCGTGGGGCGTGGGTTTGCTGCCGATAAGGGCGATTCGTCCGATGGCTTCCGGCGTGTGGGCTTGGCATCGGCTGCCGCCGCCGCGCACCGCTTCGACACGGTGCCGGTCGAGCAGGTGCAGCTGGGCGACGTACTCATGGTGTTGCCGGGCGAAACTGTGCCGGTTGACGGCGAGCTGCTGTCCGGCACGGCCACGCTCGACCTGAGCAATATCAACGGTGAGCCGGTGCCGCGTGAAGTGTTCGCCGGCGCCCGTGTGATGTCCGGGGCGGTGAACGGCTCGACTGCATTGACCATGCGTGCCACCCAGGTGGCCGCCGATTCGCAGTACCAGCGCATCCTCGAGCTCGTGGCCTCCGCGCAGGAGTCGCGCCCGGCCGTGGTAAAAACCGCTGACCGCTTGGCCGTGCCCTTTACCGTGCTTTCGTTGGTGATTGCCGGCGTCGCATGGGCGGTGTCCGGGGTGCCGACGCGATTCGCCCAGGTGCTGGTGCTGGCCACGCCCTGCCCGCTGCTCATCGCCGCACCGGTGGCATACATCGCCGGAACCGGACGCCTCGCCGCAGCCGGCGTGCTTATCAAAGCACAGGACGTGCTGGAAAACCTTGGCCGCGTCACGCAGGTGTTCTTCGACAAAACCGGTACGCTCACCGTCAAGCAGCCGCAGGTGGTGCGCGTCGAGATGTTGCCCGGCGCTGCAACCCGTCTCAACGAAGACCATGTGCTGATGATGGCCGGCGCGGTGGAAAGCTACTCGGTGCACATCCTGTCCAAAGGCATTGCCAAGGCCGGCGCGGAGGCGCTGGCCCGACTGCGCCAGCGGTTCGAGGATGGCCAGCGCCTGTGCCCAGAGCCGGAGGCCAGCTGGCCTGGCCATGGCCGGGAGTATCCGGTCGTCAAGAACATCAATGAAGACGCCGGCAAGGGCGTTTCTGGCGAGGTGAACGGACACGCGGTGCGCGTTGGCCGGCTGTCTTTCGCGGCTGCTGGGGAGGATGGATTCCTGGCGGTCGGCGAGGCTGCCCCCCTCAGCCCGCGAAGCGGCCAGCTCCCCCTAAGAGGGGGAGCTCAGCAAAAAGATGACCTGCGCACTCGCTTTGGCCTGCTGCAGCCGGATGAGATGGCGTCCTACGTGTCCGTTGACGGCCGGCTGATCGCGCGCATCGTGCTGCGCGATGTGCCGCGTGCCAACGCCAAGGCAGTGCTCGCCAAACTGCATGAGTTGGGCGTCACCGAGCTCGCCATGCTTACCGGTGACAAGCGGGCTTCCGCCAATATCATTGCCAGCGAAGTCGGCATTGACGAGGTTCACGCCGAACTGTTCCCGGAGGATAAGGTAGCCGCAGTCAGGGCCGCTACAGGAGCCGGCAAAACCGTCACGATGATGGTTGGTGACGGTGTGAATGATGCCCCGGTGCTCGCTGTTGCCGATATCGGCGTGGCCATGACCGATGGCACGTCCACCGCCGCTTCCGAAAGCGCTCAGGTGGTCATTATGAATGACAATATCGCCGCCGTGCCGCGCGCCATCGCCATTGCACGCCGCACCAAGCGCGTGATGCTTCAAGCCGTAATCGCGGGCCTTGTGCTTGCCACCATCGGCATGATTGCCGCCGCGTTCAACCTTATCCCGGTCGTCGTCGGTGCCTTCCTCCAGGAGGCCATCGACGTGGTGAGCATCCTCTGGGCCCTCACTGCCCTAATTGATCGGGACTGATTAAGAATATGAGGCTTCTGCTGTTTTTGTAGGTCAGTTGACTGACCGGGATGGTCGTATGTCGAGTCCACCGCATCGAAACATAATCGGGGCGATACGGTTGGTGACGTGGCGGAAACGGAAATCCCACCCACGAAAGCAGCAATAGCATCGGAGTTATTCATTAGGTCGATTTGACGTTTATTAGGTCGGTCCTTGGTCGGAGCGGCCCTTGAAACCCCGCCGTTCCAAGGGATGGCTTCAGCACCCTCCGACCTAATGGACGAAGAAATGACCTAATGAATGCAATCGAGGTCGTAAAGAGCCGTTGGAGGTGACGTCTTTAATGCCTCAAGGGATTCACTGATTGCACAGAATTCCTACTGCTCTGCGGCGGCTCTTTACCGTCGGCCTTCTAGCCAATCGAGGGGTGGAGGTGACGCGGATTCCTTGTGAGACATAACTATGCTCAACCCGACTGGTTACGTACTGTTGCTCACACGGTATACCGAGAACATTGCCAATTAAAGTGAGATGGCGGGCGAACCGGTCATGATAGGTTTGTCCGGATTTGATTTCTATGAGCATACGGTTGTTAGGATCGGTGAAATCCAACAAATCCACCTCGACCTTGCTGGCATCGCGGTAGAAGAATAATTGTGGCTCCTGATTGGCGTTCAAATGCTGTTTCATGGTTTCCGCAATGATGAGGTTTTCAAATATATCGCCGAACTTGGGATGCGCAACCAGTGCTTCGACCGTCCGAATGCCCAAGAGATGACACAGCAAGCCAGTGTCATAAAAATAGAGTTTCGGCGTTTTGACCACCTGTTTGCGTGCGTTCGTGTAGAACGGCATGAGATGGAATGCGATGTAACTTGATTCCAGAATCGACATCCATGCCTTTACGGTTCGCGGACTTACACCAAGTTCATTGGCGATGTTGGTGTAGTTTATGAGTGCTCCGGAACTGAGTGCGCAAAGAGTCAAGAATCGGCGGAATTCAGCCAAATTGCGTACATCAAGATATTCGGAAACATCACGTTCGATATAAGTGTCGATGTAGTTCGAGAAGAACAGATTGAGCGGCATTCTCGTGTCATAAATGCGTGGATAACCGCCTTGCAGCATAAACGTATCCGGAGTAAGGGCCTGATCCGCCTTGCATGCTTCTTGGAATGAGAACGGCAATAACTTGACCAATAGGGAAACCCATAATCTGACATTAGCAGTGCTCGTAGGTTTCCCAAACGCACAAACTATGGCCTAATACACAGAATTCCCACCACCCTCCCTCTGTTGCAACGGAAGGCTTTGCGTTAGGCTAGAGCGCGTGACTGAATCTGTGAATACTGAACTCCGCATTGCTGTAATCGGCGCTGGCCCGGCCGGCGTCTACTCATCCGATATCTTCCTGCGCCAGCTCAAGAAGCTGGGCGAAGAGCTCGGCCTCGGCACCGAAGCGCGCATCGACCTGTTCGAGAAGCTGCCGGTGCCGTTCGGCCTGGTGCGTTACGGTGTGGCCCCGGACCACCCGTCCATCAAGTTCATCGCCTCCGCGCTTGAGAAGACGCTCGACAACCCGAACATCCACCTCTACTGCGACGTGGAATTCGGCAAGGACGTGACTCTTGACGACCTGTTGGCCCGTTACGACGCCGTGCTGTTCGCCACCGGCGCGGTCAAGGACAAGCCGCTGAACCTGCCCGGTGCCGACCTTGAAGGTGTGTACGGTGCCGCCAAGTTCGTCGAATGGTATGACGGCTACCCCACCGGTGCCCGCGAATGGCCGCTTACGGCCGAGAACGTCGCCGTAATCGGCGGCGGCAACGTGGCCATGGACGTGGCCCGCGAACTCATGCGCAACGCCGACGACCTCAAGGCCAAGACCGATATTCCGGACAACGTGTACGAGGGCATCGGCCAGAACAAGGCCAAGGTGCTCCACCTGTTCATCCGCCGTGGCGTGGCCCAGGCCAAGTTCAGCGTGCAGGAACTGCGCGAGATGGAGAAGCTGCCCGGCGTGCAGCTCATCATCAACGAGGACGACTTCGATCTGGACGACGAGACCATCGAGGTGGCCGGCAAGGACAAGCTCACCCGCCAGATGGTCGAGGAGCTGTTCGCCATCCGCGAGATGGCCGAAGACATGGAAGACGACGGCGACGTCGACTTCGAAGGCAACCCGGCCGACCGAAAGTACTACGTGCACTTCAACTCCGCCCCCACCGAGATCCTCGGCGAGGACGGCAAGGTCAAGGCCATTCGCGTGGAGCGCACCGAAACCGGTGCCGACGGCAAGATGCACCGCACCGGCGAGTTCACCGACTACCCGGTCGAGGCCGTCTACCACGCCATCGGCTACAAGCCCGCCGAAGCCCCCGGCATCACCTACGACGAGCACGGCGCCCACCTGGCCAACGCCAACGGCGACGGCCGCATCACCACCGAGGCCGACGGCGGCGAAGTGCGCGACCGCCTGTACGCCACCGGTTGGGCCAAGCGCGGACCGGTGGGTCTGATTGGCTCCACCAAGTCCGATGCGCTCGCCATCGTGACCAACATGCTCGAGGATCTGGCCAAGGCCGCTGAAGGTGGCCGCGTGGCAGCCGACCGCGCCCCCGAATCCATCAATCGACTGCTGGCCGAGCGCGGCATTCGCCCGATCGACTTCGCCGGCTGGAAGAAGGTCGACGCCTTCGAGCGCGCCGAGGGTGCCAAGGAAGGCCGCGAGCACAAGAAGGTCATCGAGCCCGACCAGATGCGCGAGCTCGCCCACGCCTGACGGCCCGCCCACGCCCGTCCGGCATTTGTCCGGCATTCGTCCGGCATTCGTCCACCCGGCCGCGCCCCGTGCGGACGCGGCCGGGCTCGGGGCCGGACGGGCCGGGCGAATATGGGACATTGCGCGTGGCGCATATCCAGCAATCATTCAGCCTGCGATTTTAGTGTGTGCATTATGGATGCCAAAGTACGGGTGCACGGCCATTTCAACGGCCTGAAAACAACGCTGCTGTTTGCCCTGATGTGGGCCATCATCATGCTGATTTGGTGGGCCACGGGCGGCAGTCGGCAAACCCTGAGCATCTATATCGTCATCGGCCTGATTACCACGTTCGGCACCTACTGGTTCTCCGACAAACTCGCCATCGCCTCCATGGGCGCGCGGGAAGTCAGCGAGCAGGAAGCCCCGGAGATCTACCAGATTGTGCGTGAACTGAGCGCCAAGGCCGGCAAGCCGATGCCTCGCATCTACATCGCCCCCACCATGAGCCCGAACGCCTTCGCCACCGGGCGCAACGAACGGCACGCGGCCGTCTGCTGTACCCAAGGCATCCTGCAGATTCTCAACGCCCGTGAACTGCGTGGTGTGCTGGGCCACGAACTTATGCACGTGTACAACCACGACATCCTGACTTCCGCCATCGCCTCTGCCATGGCCACCGTCATCTCCTACCTAGGCTATTCGCTGATGTATTTCGGCGGCGGTTCGCGAGACGACCGCGACAGTTCCGGTGGCCTCGGCCTGATCGGCGCATTGCTGAGCGTGATTCTCGCGCCGATCGCCGCGTCTTTGATCCAGATGGCCATCTCCCGCACCCGCGAGTACGACGCCGATGAAGACGGCAGCCTGCTTACCGGCGATCCCGAGGCCCTGGCTTCCGCGCTGAACAAGATTTCCTACGGCGCACAGACCGCGCCGATGCGCAAAACCGCCGGCACCCAGTCCGTCTCCGCAATGATGATCGCCAACCCGTTCTCCGCGGTCGGTTTCTCGCGCTTGTTCTCCACGCACCCGCCGACCGATGAGCGCATAGCGCGTCTCATGCAGATGGCCAACGAAATGAACGGCACGCCGATCGCTCCGCCCACCTACTCCACGCGCGTCGGCAGGTGACGTGCTAGGATAACTATTCGTGCCTCGTTTGGCTGAGCATGCTCGTCACGTGAGGTGCAGCAGCCGTAAGGCATGCGGACATAGTTCATCGGTAGAATGAAAGCTTCCCAAGCTTTAGAGGCGGGTTCGACTCCCGTTGTCCGCTCCATTGATTTTCAATGATTTTCATTATTTCCGGGAAAGTGTCGCGCACGATCGCAAAACTACGCGCTATTTGAGCGCTTTGCCCGCGGAACCCAGCTGCCGGCAAGCCTCGACCACGCGGGCGGACATGGAATCCTCAGCCTTACGGCCCCAAGAACGCGGATCGTAGAACTTCTTCTCGCCCACTTCGCCGTCGATCTTCAGCACCTTGTCGTAGTTCTCGAACACGTGGTCGGCGATTGGACGGGTGAAGGCGTACTGGGTATCGGTGTCGATGTTCATCTTGATCACGCCGTAGCTTACAGCTTCGGCGATTTCTTCCGGGCGTGAACCGGAGCCGCCGTGGAACACCAGCTCAAACGGCTTGCCGTTGGGGAAATCGACTATGCCGGCCGCGCTAGGCAACTCGCCTTCGGCCACCGCGCGCGCCACACGCGCCTGAATGTCGCCGAGTAGCGACGGACGCAGCTTGACCACGCCGGGCTTGTAGGCACCATGCACATTGCCGAATGTGAAAGCGGCCATGTACCGGCCACGTTCGCCCAAACCCAGTCGGCGGGCGACTTCGAGGCCATCTTCCGGAGTGGAATACAGCTTTTCATTGATTTCGGCGGAGTGACCGTCTTCCTCACCGCCGACCGCGCCGATTTCGATTTCGAGCACGGTGTGCGCCTTCTGCGACTTGTCGAGCAGTTCCTCGGCGATGTCCAGATTTTCCTTGAGCGGCACGGTGGAGCCATCCCACATATGCGACTGGAATGTAGGATCCTGGCCTCGTGCCACCTGATCGGCCTCATGCGCGAGCAGAGGACGCACCCACTCATCCAGATACTGCTTGGCGCAGTGATCGGTGTGCAGAGCGATGGTGATGTTCGGGTATTTCGCAGCCACTTCATGTGCGAAAGCCGCCAGCGCCAGCGAGCCGGTAACGCGATCATTGACCCCCCTGCCGGAGACGTAGGCCGCGCCTCCCACGGAAATCTGGATGATGCCGTCGGACTCGGCGTCTGCGAAGCCCTTCAACGCAGCATTCAGTGTCTGTGAGCTGGTTACGTTGATGGCTGGATAGGCGTAACCGCCTCGGCGGGCGGCCTCGAGCATTTCGGCATAGCGTTCCGGTGTTGCGATCGTCATGGCTTCATTATCGCGCGAGGCATGCCCTCTAGGCTCCGTTCTTCAACCTGTGCGCTGTGCGATTGGTCACAGCATCGCCTCGTACGAGTAGAAATTCGTCACCCATTCCGGGTTGTCGCGCCTCCAGCCTCGCCCTGCGTGAGACGAAACTTCGCAGGGTAGAGGGTGTAAGGTAGTCTGTTTCCGGCGGAATCGTGCGAATGCGGAGGTGCATCATGCCTGGAATTGTTCTTATCGGTGCTCAGTGGGGCGACGAGGGTAAAGGCAAGGCTACCGATCTGATCGGCACCAAGGTCGATTACGTCGCGCGCTTCAACGGCGGCAACAACGCGGGCCATAGCGTGGTGGTCGGCGATGAGTCGTACGCCCTGCATCTGCTGCCCTCCGGCATCATCAACCCGAACCTGACCCCGGTGATCGGCAACGGCGTGGTCGTGGACCCGGAAGTGCTCTTCGAGGAGATCGACGGCTTGGAATCCCGCGGCATCGATTGCTCCCACCTCAAGGTGAGCGAGGCCGCACACATCATCGCGCCCTACCACCGCACACTCGACAAGGTGACCGAACGCTTCCTTGGCAAGCACAAGATCGGCACCACCGGCCGTGGCATCGGCCCGGCCTACGCGGACAAGATCAACCGTGTCGGCATCCGCGTGCATGACCTGTTCAACGCCGACCATCTGCACGACAAGGTGGAGGCCAGCCTGCACCAGAAGAACCAGATGCTGGTCAAGCTCTACAACCGTCGTCCGATCGACGTGGACCGGACCACCGAGGAGCTGCTGAAGCTCGGCGAACGCCTCAAGCCGTACGTGGCCAACACCGGCCTGATTCTCAACAAGGCGCTTGACGAAGGCAAGACCGTACTGTTCGAAGGCGCTCAGGCCACCATGCTTGACGTGGACCACGGCACCTACCCGTTCGTCACCTCTTCCAACCCGACCGCCGGCGGCGCCTGCACCGGCACCGGCGTGGGCCCCACCAAGATCACCCGCGTAATCGGCGTCTCCAAGGCCTACGTCACTCGCGTGGGCGAAGGCCCATTCCCCACCGAACTGCTGGACGAGTCCGGCGAATGGCTGCGTCAGCAGGGCCACGAATTCGGCGTGACCACCGGCCGCCCGCGTCGCTGTGGCTGGTTCGATGCAGTCGTCAACCGGTACGCCTCCCAGGTCAACGGCCTGACCGACATCGTGCTCACCAAGCTCGACGTGCTCGCCGGCCTGAAGGAGATTCCGATCTGCGTGGCTTACGACGTGGACGGCGAACGTCACGACGATATGCCGACTGATCAGGCCGCTTTCGCCGCAGCCAAGCCGATTTACGAGACCATGCCCGGCTGGGATGAAGACATCTCCAACTGCCACTCCTTCGACGAGCTGCCTGCCACCTGCCAGGCCTACGTCAAGCGTTTGGAAGAGCTGAGCGGCTGCCGTATCTCCGCGATCGGCACCGGTCCGCAGCGCGATCATGTCATCCAGATCAATTCGCTGGTCGACTGACCGTCTGCAACGAATTTCCCGGCTTGACTGGTAACGACGCGGCACATGATATCCGCCGGCTGATTCCGCGATTCGACCACTTGAAGTGGAAGATGGCGGCGGCCGGCATAGTCATTGGTCTGGTTTCAGGATTGCTGGTTGTCGTATACCGTCTCGGCATCGAATACGGCACGGATGCGTCCCGTTGGATATATGCGCGGATTCGCGAGACCCCGTGGCTGATTGCGCCGTGGGCGGTTGCCGCGGTGGCGGCCGCGCTGGCGATCGCGTGGATGGTCGGCAAGGAGCCGATGGCTGGTGGCAGCGGCATCCCGCAGACCAACGGCGTGGTGATATGCGGCTTGAAGATGCGTTGGCAGACGATTCTGCCAGTCCGTTTCGTCGGTGGACTGTTGGGCGCGTTGTTTGGTCTGTCGCTCGGCCGTGAGGGGCCGTCCATTCAGATTGGTGCGTCGGGCGCGCAGTGTGTGTCCCACCGTTTGCGCGGCCGCCGCCGTGAGGACATGCAGGAGCATTATCTGGTCACCGCCGGTGCCGCGGCCGGCTTGTCCGCCGCGTTCAGCGCGCCGCTGTCCGGCATGATGTTCGCTTTGGAAGGGGTGCATCGGAGTTTTTCCCCTGCGATTCTGATGGGCGCCACCGCCGCATCGCTGACCGCCGATTTCGTCTCAAAATACTGTTTCGGTCTGCGTCCGGTTTTGGATTTCGGTGATATCGGTCAGCTGTCGTTGGAAGAGTATGTGTGGCTGATTCCGTTGGGATTGGTGGCCGGTTTGGTTGGTTCGCTGATGAACCGCTCGTTGCTTGGCTTCCAGACGCTGTACGGCAAACTGCCGGCATGGAGCCGCCCGATGATTGCGATTGCGATCGCGTTGCCTGTCGGCATCTGGTTGCCCGATGTGCTCGGCGGCGGCTCGAATCTGATTGATACCGCCGAACATGCGCGCGTCGGCTTGGGAATGCTGTGTCTGCTGTTCGTGGCGAAGATGCTGTTCACATCCACGAGTTTCGGCTCAGGCGCGCCTGGCGGTATTTTCATGCCGATTCTTGCGGTCGGTTCGTTGGCCGGCGGCATCTGCGGTGAAGTGTTGCATCGATTCGGTAATCTGCCATCCGACGCAGTGGCGGTGTTTGCGGTGTGCGTGATGACGGGCACGCTCGCCGCGTCCGTGAAAACGCCGATCACGTCGATTCTGTTGGCTGTGGAGATGTCTGGAACGTTGACGCACATGCTGCCGGTCGCGGCCGTCGCTTTCATCGCGCTGTTGGTGTCCGATTTGCTGCGCACCAAACCGATCTATGGGGAGTTGCTGGAGCGGTACATGCGCGCGCAAGGCATGCAGATGGCAATCGCAAGCCATGTGGGCAGCGGCATTATGGAACTGCCATTGGAAATGGGGGCGATTGCGGACGGCAAGCGGGTGCGTGACGTGCGTTGGCCGTCTGGGTGTCTGATCATCGGCCTGCGTCGCGGCGAAAGCGAGATCGTGCCGCGCGGTGATACACGGCTGCGTGCCGGCGACTATCTGGTGGTGCTGTTCAGTGGCGAGGAGGAGCGCGAGGTGCGACCTGCGATGCGGCGGCTGTGTGATGCCCGGCTTGACTGAGCCTGGCTGAATTCGGCTAGACTCTGGATGTCCGAATCTGCGGAATCGGACATCCAGGGTGCATACGTTGGCGCTCCGTGTAAACTCATATGCGTTAGGAAGGCGGCAACCGCGGCCCAGCTCGTTGTTGCACGGCCTATGGGCGGAACAACGCTGTCCGCGGGAGGCCAGTACAGGGGGAGCGCAATGGAATCGCAAGAACAATCGCCGGGAGACGTGGTGACTGCGGGTGAGGACTCGCATCCCATCACGCAGGCAATCGACGCTGTTGAGGTGACGCATGCTGGTGCAACCGCGCCCGCCGCTAACACCATGGATCCGCCTACGATTCCCCTGGCACCGATGAAACGTATGCAGGCGCGGTTCAATCCGCTCGCCGACGGACTGATGTATGTTGTGGTGTTCGTCGGTGGATTTGTTGGAGTCGGCTGTCGGCATGCGTTGGATATGCTTCTGCCGTCGGTCAGCGGGACGCCGTTCGTTGTGGGCACGTTTGTGTCGAATATGGTCGCCTGCTTCCTGTTCGCGATGCTGACCGAATTCATGGCGACCGCTTCGTGGCTGCGTCGCCGGGTGCGGCAGGTTGTCAGCCGTGGCGTTGGGCTCGGCTTGCTCGGCGGGCTTTCGACGATGTCCGGCGTGATGCTGGAAACGATGGAAGGTCTGCACGAGCGGCATATCGCCAGTGCGCTTGGCTATCTTGCGGGAAATTTTGCAGGCGGTTTGCTCACTGCCGCCGCCGGCGTGGTTCTGATGCAGGCACTGCTGTCACGGAGTACTCGAAAGCGGGTTCGGGGTGCGTTTTCAGCTGTTTCCGTGTCCGATTCTGCCGAATCGGACACGCAGGGCGTACGCCATGTGAAAGTGGCCGACGTGGCGCGTTCTGCCGCGCAGGCCGCAATGGAAGCCGCGCAGGCGGCCCAGCAGATTGCGCAGACGGGACAGGTTCCGCGAGTCGAAACGCCAACCGTGCCGCCGACTGCCATCCAGCCTATGCAGACAGGCCACGTTCCGCAGATTCCTCCGCTGGCCGTTCCTCAGCTGGCACAGTCATCGCATCCGTTGCTGCGCGAGCCGGATACTCCAGACTTGGGGCAGCTGCCCGAGATTCAGCAGTCGCAGCCAATCCAGCAGCCGGCCAACCCGCTTCCACCCAGCTTCGAGCCCAAACCGATCACTGCGGAGATTTCGCTTGTCGCCGACCCGACTACCGGGGAGGTGCGCTGATGATGTGGATGATCTGTCTGTTCGGCGGTCTGGGAGCCATGGCCCGTTACGTGCTCGACGTGTCAATTCAACAAGGCTGGAACCGCGAGAATCGAAGAACGAACCGCAACTTCCCGCTATCCACGCTCGTCATCAACGGCGTCGCCTCGCTATGCGCGGGCATCGCCATGATGTCCTACTATTCGCAATCGGTGGATATGGACACGGTCATGATGTTCGTTGTCGGATTTCTCGGTGGTTTCTCAACATTCTCCACGGCGCTCAACGAAGTGGTTTCATTGATTCGCCAGCGTCGTTTTACGCTGGCTCTGGGCTATGGAATAGCAACCGTCGCGGTGCCTCTCATTTGCGTGGCCGCCGGTTTCGGCATTGCGCTGCTCGCCAATCCGGCGTAATTTTCACGTTATACGGACGGTCGCTGAGTAACGTGAAAGAGACTGAGCGCAACTGCCATCAAGGCCGCCAGTCCGGATGCAACGCTGGTGATTGCATTCGACCAGACCAAGCCGCTGCTGAAGGCCTTCGCCTCCGCAGGAGTCGACACTAAGAAGCTGTATTTCGTTGCCGGACTGTCGAACAGGTTCGAGAGAATGTAAATGAATGTAATATTAGCGGTAAGCACGTGAGCATACAACGATAGAACAGTGATGACGGGGAAGGTGCGATCATGGTCGGCATGCGCGATGTGGCGAAGAAGGCCGGGGTGTCTCTGAGCACCGTCTCGCTGGTGGTGAACGGCAACGGGTACGTGTCTGATGACATGCGCGAACGTGTGCGCAAAGCCATGCAACTGCTCAATTATGTGCCGAACGAGCTTGCCCGCAATCTGTATCATGATCGTACGAATCTGGTCGGCGTCATCGTGCCCACCATCCGCCACCCGTTCTTTGCAACGTTTACCGCACATCTGCAGCATGCGCTCGCCGCGCAAGGATTACGCACTATGTTGTGCTCTACCGCAGATGAGGCGGACGGCGAAATCCAGTATGTCGACATGTTGCGTCGGCACATGATGGACGGCATCGTCATGTGTGCGCACACTTCGCATCCCGGCGATTATTGGACGTCGATTCATCGCCCGATCGTCGCGTTCGACCGTGTGCTTGGAGACGGTATTTCGTCGATCGGATCCGACCACGAGCAGGGTGGGCGATTGATTGCGCAGATGCTGATCCGCAATGGTGCCAAACATGTGGTGATGATTGGCGGTCCGCGAGATCAATTCTTCGATTTGGCTGCGCGCGGAGAAGTCGAGGAAGGACCGTTCGATTTGGGAAAGACCACGTTCCCGACGGTGCGTTATTACCTCACGTTGGAACAGGAATTGACCTCCGCAGGCGTGAAATACGAGTATGTTGAAGCTGGCGAAGTGATGGATTTTGCCGGCTATCATCGTGCGGTCAGCAATGCGCTCGACAAGGTGACGACCGACGGCGTCGATGCCGTGGTCAGTTCCGATATTGGCGCGTCGTTCTGCGTGCGCGAAGCGTTGAGCCGCGGAATTTCCATTCCTGACGAGCTGCAGATCGTTGCCTACGATGGTACGTATTTGACTGATTTGGCCGGCATGAAGCTGACCGCGGTCGCGCAGGATTTCTCGGCGATCGCACAGTCGACGGCCGACCATATCGTGCAGGCTATTGCCAATGAGGAAGTGGCCGCGGCTAACGCTTCACGCAGGAACATCCCCAAGCCGTTCGAGCCGAACGTGCTTATTCCCATGACGCTGGTGCCAGGCGATACCACGCGTTGATGCTGCGCGTTGGAACGCTGGGTTGTGTAGAACACCGCATCAAACCGGTTCGACACGCGCATTTTGCGGTATTACTAGACATCAACGTCCCTTTCGAGGTAATATCAAACCGGTTCGATACGTATAAGTATGTAAAAGCACGCATACACTGCGTACACATTGCACCTGCATCCATGAACCAAGGGAGGTCCCATGAAAAACAAAGTGCAACTCATCACATACGCCGATCGTCTCGGCGATGGCACTCTTAGCTCGATGACCGACATCCTGCGCACCCGCTTCAACGGCGTGTATGACGGCGTTCATATCCTGCCGTTCTTCACCCCGTTTGACGGCGCGGACGCCGGCTTCGACCCGATCGACCACACCAAGGTCGACCCGCGCCTCGGCTCGTGGGATGACGTCGCCGAACTCTCCACAACCCACGACATCATGGTCGACGCCATCGTCAACCACATGAGCTGGGAATCCGCCCAATTCCAGGACGTGCTGAAGAACGGCGAGAACTCCGAGTACTACCCGATGTTCCTGACCATGAGCTCCGTCTTCCCGAACGGCGCTACCGAAGAAGACCTGGCCGGCATCTACCGCCCGCGCCCGGGCCTGCCGTTCACCCACTACAACCTCGGCGGCAAGACCCGTTTGGTATGGGTCAGCTTCACCCCGCAGCAGGTGGACATCGACACTGATTCCGCCAAGGGCTGGGAATACCTGATGTCCATCTTCGATCAGATGGCCGCCAGCCACGTGCGCTACATCCGTCTCGACGCCGTGGGCTACGGCGCCAAGGAAGCCGGCACCAGCTGCTTCATGACCCCCAAGACCTTTAAGCTCATCTCCCGTCTGCGCGAGGAGGGCGTCAAGCGCGGCCTTGAAATCCTCATCGAGGTTCACAGCTATTACAAGAAGCAGGTGGAGATCGCCTCCAAGGTGGACCGCGTCTACGATTTCGCCCTGCCGCCGCTGCTTCTGCACTCGCTGTTCACCGGTCGCGTCGAACCCGTGGCCCACTGGACCGAGATCCGCCCGAACAACGCCGTCACCGTGCTCGATACGCACGATGGCATCGGCGTGATCGACATCGGCTCCGACCAGCTCGACCGCTCCCTCAAGGGCCTCGTGCCCGACGAGGACGTCGACAACCTGGTCAACACCATCCATGCCAACACCCACGGCGAATCCCAGGCCGCCACCGGTGCCGCCGCGTCCAACCTCGACCTCTACCAGGTCAACTCCACGTACTACTCGGCCCTCGGCTGCAACGACCAGCACTACTTGGCCGCCCGCGCCGTGCAGTTCTTCCTGCCGGGCGTGCCGCAGGTCTACTACGTGGGCGCGCTCGCCGGCCGCAACGACATGGAACTGCTGCGCCGCACCAACAACGGCCGCGACATCAACCGCCACTACTACTCCACCGCCGAAATCGATGAAAACCTCGAACGCCCGGTGGTCAAGGCCCTGAACGCCCTGGCCAAGTTCCGCAACGAGCTGTCTGCATTCGATGGCGAGTTCAGCTACGAGGTCGATGGCGACACGTCCATCACCTTCCGCTGGACCGCCGCCGACGGCACGTCCACGGCCGCCCTCACCTTCGAGCCCGGACGCGGCCTCGGCACAGACAACACCACCCCGGTTGCCAGCCTTGCCTGGAGCGATGCCGCCGGCGACCACGAGACTGATGATCTGCTGAGCAACCCGCCGATTGCCGATATCGACTAACCGTTGGCCCATAAACGCCACTCCGCTGTGCGCGCTCCAAGTAGTGCGTCCGGCGTAAGCTGGGTCCATGGAGAGCAAACCGCCCGCAGTGCACTGAAGCCAGTGCGCCCGGGCGGTTTTGCGTATGCGGGGTTGAAGGTCATGCTCCTGCGGGCGCGGCCCAAGCATCCCGCCGGAATCGACGAGACGAGCAGCAGAACAGAGAAAGAGCAGCATCATGTTGGAACCGTATGTGCGTCCGGGTATTGATGATCGCCCGGATTTGGACAAGGTCCTAAGTCCCGAAGACAAAGCCGCCGTGGCCAGACTGGCCATCAAGAATCGCCGCCGCCCGCCCGAAGCCTCTGCGGACCAGCCTGAGGCCCAGGCTGTGCGATTGGCTTCCGCCGGTTCTTCGGCAGCCGCTGCTGCAGCCGCCAGTGTGGACACTCCCGCGCCGGATATGTCGTCCGCCTACCTCGACATGCGCGATCCCATGGTCGCCGTCAATGGCCAACGCCCTACCGCAGGTCAGGTCTCCCGACTCAACTGGGGTTTCTTCGCTGCTTCAATTCTGGTCGGCGCACCTTGGGTGGCGTTGAACACCATTGCCATGCCCAACGCGATTGCGCGTACGTTCGGCTATGACACTGCTGTTGCCGGTCATATCGCCATCAATCCGGCCACTGGCCGCCCGTTGCCCGTCGCCACCGAATTGGCGATGCCCCTGGCCGTGTTGGTGATTGTCGGCGTAGTGGCCTCCATGTTTGCGATGCCGCTGATTTCAGTGTTGTCCGACCGCACACGCACGCCATTGGGCCGTCGTACCCCGTGGATGGTTGGCGGAGGTCTGCTGTGCGCGCTGATCACGCTGATTCTGGGGCAGAATATCGGCATCATTGTGCTTTGTATTTTCTGGGTGTTCCTACAGTTCGCCTATGCGATGCTTTCCGTGCCGTTGACCAGCGCCATCAGCGAACGGGTGCCCGACAAGTTCCGCCCTCGCATCGAACGCTGGCATGGCATCGGTGTGATGCTCGGCCAAGCGCTTGGCGTGTGCATGGGTGCGCTTGGTGTGATGTTCAATTCGTTTGCGCCGTTTAGTTACACCGCCGTGCTATTTGCAGTGTCCGGTATTGCCACCGTATTGATTCTGCCCAAGGAGCCTTCTAGCGCTGAGCAGCCGAACCAGCTTTTTGACCGCAGTCAGGTACTTGACCAATTGCGCCCGCCGGCCCACGCTCCCGAGTTCTCCCGGGTGTTCGCCGCCCGTACGTGCATGATGGCCGGTGTTGGGCTGACCGGTGTGTTTCTGTGGTATCTCGTACGTTTCTGGGTTTATGGCAAGGCCGTGGTACTTACGTCCGCGCCGCTGACCATTCCGGCCGGATTCCTCATTGCCGGTATGGCTGTGGCCACATTGATCGGTGCCGCGCTCGCCTCCTGGGCCGCCGGGCCGATTTCCGAGCGAATCGAGGAAAAGAACATTCCCGTGGCCCGTGTGGTGGCCGGTGCCTGCCTGCTGTATGCCGCTGGTTTGGCGCTCGCATGGGGCCTTGGCGTCTGGTCCACCGGCACTGCCCGTGAAAACGGCATGCTGCTGTTTGCGTTGATTTCCGGATTCGCCTTTGGCGTCTATGATTCGCTCGGACTTGAACTGGTGATGGACTCTTTGCCCGACCCGCGCCGAGCCGGCCACGACCTCGGCATTTATGCGCTCGCCAACTCGGCCGGTCTGGCGCTCGCCGCCATCATCGGCGCGCTACTGGTGAACGCCTTCGAGCATAGCTTCGGCTATTACCTGCTCTTCCCGTCCGCCATCGTCATGGTGCTGCTGGCCGGAATCGTCACCCTCACCACCAAATCTGCCGAATAATAAACCGGTTCGAGTACACTGGTCAGCAGTGATCCAGTCCAGTACTCGCAGGGGAGCAAAACCATGGTCGGCATGCGCGACGTAGCCAAAGCGGCAGGGGTGTCCTTAAGCACCGTTTCGTTGGTGGTCAACAACACCGGCTACGTCTCGGCCGATATGCGTGCCAAAGTCGAGTCCGCGATGCGCCAGCTCAACTACATTCCCAACGAGCTGGCCCGCAACCTCTACCGAAACCGCACCAACACCATCGGCGTGATCATGCCGACCATCGCCCACCCGTTCTTCTCCACACTCACCGCGCATCTGCAGCGCGAGTTCGCCGCGCGCGACCTCAAAACCCTGCTCTGCTCCACCGCCGATACAGACAAGGGCGAGAGCGAGTACATCGACATGCTCCAGCGGCACATGATGGACGGCATCATCATGGCGGCCCACACCGAGCATCCGGCCGACTACTGGACCTCCATCCATCGGCCAATTGTCGCTTTCGACCGCACGCTCGGTGAGGGTGTGCCGGTCGTCCGGTCTGATCATGAACAGGGAGGCCGTCTGATTGCGCGCCAGCTCATCGATTCCGGCGCGCGCCACGTGGTGCTCGTTGGTGGCCCGCGTTCCCAGTTCGCGGAAGGCACCACTTTCCCCACGATTCGCTACCATCTCACCGTCGAGCGTCTGCTGGCTGAGGCCGGCATTGCCTGCGATTATGTCGAAGCCGGCACCGTGGCCGACATCGCCGCCCACGAAGCCACCGCATGCGCCATTTTCGAACAGTATCCTGATGTCGACGCCATCGTCGGCTCCGATGTGGTGGCATCCGTGGCATTGCAGGAAGCCTCACGACGGGGTATCGAGGTGCCTGCTGATCTGCAAGTCATCGCCTATGACGGCACTCTCATGGCCGAAACCGCCGGCAAACGCCTGACCGCGATTCGACAGGACTTCCCGGCCATCGCCGCCGCGCTCGCCGTCCGCATGGACTCACAGATCGCCGCCGACGGTGGCCCCGCCTCTCCGTCCAAGAACGATAGCGCTTCGGACGTTGACACCCAACCCACTCCCGAAGAAGTCATCCCCGTAGCCCTCATCCCCGGCGAAACCACCCGGTGACTCCTATCTTGGCTCCCCTCTCTGAGGCTGAGCTGTGAAGCAAACAGTCCGGTGGACTGTTTGTAGGCGAAGGCGAGCCGGGAGGCGAGCAGGCAGACTGCGGGCGGTAGCCCGTCTGTAATTGCGGCCGAGCTGGCGGCGTAGGCGACTGAGGGGAGCCGAGTCACGGCCGCCCACAGTCACCCATCTCACATGACTCCTACGTCACAATGTCCACAATGTGAACCCTTGCTGGATTGGCAAGACATACAAACCTATGTTTACATTCCAGTTCAGGTCGAACGGCCTGAGGAAATACCGAAAGGAGGCCACGCGATGACTGGATTCAATGCTTCTGCGTTTGTATCCGCACGAATTATTAGCCCGTCTTCGCTGGCGGACTAATTCGGCACTGATGCTTGAAGCCCCGTCAACGAAGGCAGGGCCAATCAAGCTGACACAATCGGCACGGCCCTGCATGATGCGGGGCTTTTTTTGTTGCGCTCACAAGGCTTACGGCAGAATCCCGCAGACGGAAACGGTAGCGGACAGTACACGGCAACAACACAGCGACAGAACAACAACCTCCCTGTGGGGCGAAATAATCGCCCGCCGATGAGAGTGAACGAGAGCAAAACAGGAGTAACAATGACTGCAGCAGTCGAAGAGACTGGCTTAGGGCAGGCGGCAGGTAAAGCCGCTACCTTGGTACGCGATTCGGTCAAGACCGTGATCGCCGCGTCGATGGTCGGTACCGCCATCGAATTCTATGACTTCTACGCCTACGGCACCGCCGCGGCAAACTACTTCCCGCACATCTTCTTCTCCGCGAAGGACAACCCCACCGTCGCACTGCTGATGAGCTTGCTGACCTTCGCCGTCGCCTTCATCGCCCGCCCGCTGGGCTCGCTGATCTTCGGCCACTTCGGCGATCGCATGGGCCGCAAGACCACGCTGGTCGTCAGCCTGATGACCATGGGTGTCGGCACCTTCCTGATTGGCTGCCTGCCCACCTACGATCAGGTCGGCGTTGGTGCAGTCGCCATCCTCTGCCTGCTGCGTTTCATCCAGGGCATCGGCCTGGGCGGCGAATGGTCCGGCGCGGCACTGGTCGCCACCGAGAACGCGCCTGAAGACAAGCGCGCACTGTACGGCTCCTTCCCGGAGCTCGGCGCCCCGATCGGCTTCTTCCTGTCCAACGGCACCTACTTCGTGCTCGAATCCTTCAACAATCAGGACGCGATGCTGGCTTGGGGCTGGCGTGTGCCGTTCCTGCTGTCCGCCATCCTGGTGATCGTCGGTCTCGTGGTCCGCGTTCACATGGAGGAGACCCCGATCTTCCGTATGGCTCAGGAGCAGAAGAAGGTTGTCAAGTCCCCGCTGACCGAGGTCTTCCGCAAGTCTTGGCGTCAGGTGCTGCAGGCCACCTTCCTTGTGGCTGTGACCTACACGCTGTTCTACACGCTCGCCACCTGGTCCCTCGCTTGGGGCACCAAGGAGCAGGGCGAAGGCGGCGGCAACCTTGGCTTCACCAACCAGGAATACCTGCTCATGCTCATGATCTCCATCTGCGTGTTCGCCCTGTTCATCGTGCTGTCCTGCCTGTACGCGGACAAGATCGGCCGCCGTCGCGTGCTGACCTTCTCCTCCTGCGCACTTGTGGTGTTCGCCGTACTCTTCCCGTTCCTGCTGGACGGTGGTCTGGTCGGCCAGAAGAACTTCTTCGCCAACATGGTGTTCCTGTGCGTCGGCTTTGCCCTGATGGGCATCGCCTTCGGCCCGATCGGCGCCTTCCTGCCTGAGCTGTTCGACGCCAACGTGCGTTACTCCGGCTCCGGCATCGGCTACAACCTGGCCGCCATCGTCGGCGCGGCTTTCGTGCCGACCATCGCCACTTGGCTGAGCTCCCACTGGGGCGTCCACTCCGTGGGCCTCTACCTTGCCGTGATGGCCGTGTGCTGCCTCGTCTCCGTGCTCACCTGCAAGGAGACTAAGGACGTTGACTTTACCAAGTGACGATGTTCACAACGTGAAAACCCCTAATTCCACTAAGTGAACCCCTACAGGGCTTTTCCGATGCGACGGGACTAAACCTGCATATCGGAAAAGCCCACAAGGAAAGCCACAACAGAATATCGCTCAGCGAAACCCCGCAGAACGCAAGAAAAATTCAACCCCATAAATAAACAAATAAATAAAAGGAGCGCCAAAAATGGCAGCAACTATCTGGTACGAGAAGGACGCCGATCTGTCCGTGTTCGATGGCAAGAAGGTGGCTATCCTGGGCTACGGTTCTCAGGGTCACGCCCACGCGCTGAACCTGCGTGACTCCGGTGTCGACGTGGTCGTCGGCCTGCGTCCTACCTCCAAGTCCGTGGAGTTCGCCAAGGAGCAGGGCCTTGAGGTCAAACCGGTTGGTGAGGCCGTCGCTGAGGCTGACGTTGTGATGATTCTTCTGCCTGACCAGTACCAGGCAGCCGTCTACAAGAAGGACGTTGAGCCGAACCTGAAGCCGGGCGCTGCCCTGGCCTTCGCCCACGGCTTCAACATCCACTACGGTTACATCAAGCCGTCTGAGGATCACCCGGTGTTCATGGTTGCCCCGAAGGGCCCGG
>OLVT01001099.1_pt1 | contig 25089 bp, 10 predicted proteins | sample 1673241 | NCBI WGS metagenome assembly OLVT01 (sample SAMEA3178936, study PRJEB25190) | human gut metagenome | biome: human gut; feature: human-associated habitat; material: faeces | place: Austria | collected 2013 | reverse complement strand
GCTACGGCGCTAACGACGTAACAGAGGGCGTTGCTATCATGTGGAAGGAAGGCGTGGATGTTTCCATTACCGGTAACTCCACCAACCCAACCAGATTCCAGCACCCGGTTGCAGGAACCTATAAGAAGGAATGCGTAGAGAAGGGCAAAAAGTATTTCTCCGTGGCATCCGGCGGCGGTACAGGCCGTACCCTGCATCCTGACAACATGGCAGCCGGTCCTGCTTCCTACGGTATGACTGACACAATGGGACGTATGCATTCAGATGCTCAGTTCGCCGGTTCCTCTTCCGTGCCTGCACACGTAGAGATGATGGGTCTTATCGGTGCCGGCAATAACCCAATGGTTGGTATGACGGTGGCGATTGCGGTTAGCATTGAGGAGGCCTCTAAAGCTGGGAAATTCTAATATAACGCTTACGCAATAAGGCTTTTTGAAGATATAGGAAATACTTGGTGGTTGGGATAACCTAGGCTAGCTGTTGCTATTTATTCCGGTCTAGCTATTTGCAGATAAAGTGGCCAACGATACCTGCCAAGACTGAGATAAGGAAAGCTATTATGTTGTCCATGTGAGTACCTCCTTCCTGCTGGAAAGAGTCAACAGCATATTGACATTTTTAATTATATGGCGTAATATAATCACAGCAGAGAAAAGCGAATGTGTTCCAATGATGCACAGACGAACCCTCAGGGAGTTGCAGCTTCCTGGGGGTTCTGTTTTTGAAGAGGAGTAACTTAGGCTGTTGCTGGTTATTTATCTCTGCCCAGTTGTTTGCAGATACAGCGGCTAACGATACCTGCCGTTAGAAATGAGGAAATTATGTGTGAATACGGTGAGGACCACAGAGAAATATATAAAATAGATTTTAAGGAAAAGTTGAAAGAAGAAATTATCAAGTGCCTAAAAAAAGCTGGAAATGAGTTATATTTAGTGGATAGCAGTCTGATTAGTGATAAGACATACTTAGATGTCCATGCCCATGAACGCAGTATTTGTTTTAGATTTGGTACATATTTAAATAAATATATAGAATCAAACAGCTTTCTAAAAAAATATGATTTAGATGCGGAATATAATCGGGATATTGATATGATTAAGCGGCTGCCAGGCTGGCCTAATGGCTGTTATCCGGATTTGATTTTACATAAACGGGGAAATAATGAAAATAATATTTTGATTATTGAATGTAAAGGTTGGTGGTCAAGTGAAGAGGCTATTCAGAATGATAGAGAAAAGATAATGCAATTTTTACACTCAGAAAGATATCAATATTTGTTTGGTCTCCAAATCATATTTTGCAGGGAAGGTATGGAGTTAAAATGGATTTAACAGGTTCTACGGAAAATGATTTACAAAACAGAGAACAGCAATAAAAATGAATGAGAGGGATAATCGTCTATGAAATATTATTTAGCGCCCATGGAAGGCCTTACCGGCTATATATACCGCAATGCATACCATGCCTGCTATCATGCCATGGACAAGTACTTCACCCCATTCCTGTCTCCAAAGGCCAACAGCAAACTAAGCTTGAGGGAGTTAAACGACATCCTGCCGGAACACAACCAAGGTATGTACGTTGTCCCGCAGATACTCACAAATCAGGCAGAGGATTTTATACGGACAGCAAAGGAATTACAGGAGTACGGATATTCTGAGATAAACCTGAATCTGGGCTGTCCATCAGGCACCGTGGTATCCAAACACAAGGGGGCCGGTTTCCTGGGGCGGCCGGACAGCCTGGACCGGTTTCTGGACGAGGTGTGCGGGAAGATGGATGAGATGGGCATGGAGGTGTCTGTGAAAACCAGGCTGGGGCTGATATCGCCGGATGAATTCACGGGACTTTTAGAAATTTATAACCGGTATCCGCTGAAGGAATTAATCCTTCATCCCAGAGTCCGCACGGATTATTATAAGAATACCCCAAATATGCCGGCATTTCGCGGCGGGTTTGACGGCAGCCGGTCACCGGTGTGCTATAATGGGGATATATTTACTATATCTGACTATGAGACATTATGCGGAGATTATCCGGAATTGGATAGAGTAATGCTGGGCCGCGGGATCATATCCAATCCCGGACTGCTGGACAGGATTGCGGCAGGGAGGAATTCCGGTGGTCCGGGAACTGACAAAGAAACCTTAAAGCGATTCCACCAGATGATATACGAGGGCTACCGCCAAATCATGTCCGGAGACAGAAACGTCCTGTTTAAAATGAAGGAATTGTGGGCTTGTATGATTCAAATCTTTTCTGACAATGGAAAATATATTAAGAGAATAAAGAAATCCCAGAGACTGGAAGAGTACGAGACAGCGGCAGCTGCTGTATTCCGGGACCTGGATATCCTGGAGGGTGCCGGATTCCGCACGTATTAATGGCGGTATCCGGTACTTTCTGCTTTTAATTTGTTCTGCCGTATTTCCTGAATGTTTATCCCGGATGTTTTTGTGAAAACTGCGGGGATGATATTTTCCTGCCATTGTGCTATACTTTTAGATAATCCGCTTTTTCAATGACACCACATCCGATTTTGGTCCCGGAGTTTCCGGAGGGCTGGGATGTAAAGTCGTCGGCATGACTGTGAATGACGATGGACCTGCCGATAATGTCATCTGTGGAGAAGCGCTTGTCATAGAAGGAAAGCCAGGCATAACCTTCGTTTCCAAGAAGGGGAAGCAGGTCGCCTGCGTGGTCCGGATGAGGTTCGCCGGACGGATTGTAGTGGTCCCCTGTTTTGGTGAAGTCATCAGAGCAATCACCGTTCTGGTGGATGTGCATGGCATAAAAGTCTGTGGAGCCGGGTTCCTGTTTGTTGGGCAGATTGAAGATTTCGGCTTCCACCAGCACACCACTGTAAGGAGTCTGGTAGAATTTTACCAGGCCGCTTAAGTTAGGCGCGGCATCCCCGCCTCTGACCCAGGCAATGGCGGCAGGGGCCCGAAAGCGCAGCAAATCAGCAAAGATGTCAGCAGGAGTGACGGATTGGTTGGCCATAATGGTCTCCTGTAAAAATGATTTCTTTATAGCATATGCGCATAAAAAAATAAGTTTACCTGAATCGGTAAACTTATCTTTCATTTGGAGGGGACCGGCAGAAGGGGAGCTGCCGGTCATAGGTATGAAAAAGTGTTTTCCTGTATAGTAAAAGGTCTATCGCCTTACAAGTATTACTATACAGGGAAAATGTGGCCAAAGTTTGAGCACACGCTAAAGAATCAATAAAGAAACTAAAGGGAAAATAAATAATTTATAAAAGCAGGAGACAGATTAAGGTAAGACGATTCGGTAGGAGGCAGGCAGACATGAAGGGAGCGGAGAAACCGGGTATGGAGAAACCGGGTATGGAGAAACCTGGTATGAAGAAACCCGGTATGAAGAAATCTGGTATGATGGAACCCGGTATGAAACAACCGGGCATAAAGCACTCAAATATAGGCCGGTCAATGATACGGCTGCTGGCAGCGGCATCCGCCGCAGCCTTTTTATTAACCACTCCTGTGTATGCGGGAGCCTGGTCCCAGGCGGACGGATCATGGAGATACCAGAAAGACGACGGTTCCTATGCCAGGGGATGGATGCAGAGTACGGATGGAAAATGGTATTATTTTGACGCAAACGGCAGGATGCTGACGGACACAGTCACGCCGGACGGGTACCAGGTGGGACCGGACGGAGCGTGGACAGTTGGAGGATGGGAAGCATCCTATGATGCCAATTACCCTCTGAAGGACTACCTGGACCAGGCCGGGCTTCAATATGTGGACGTTATCATGGGATGGAATGCAAAGGGTGAACCTGTGATGGAAAGGCGCCTGCGCCAGGATTATAATTATGGGCTGTACAATTATTTTGGGCTTTCCGATGATTTGTGCAAGGCATTGTACGGGGAAAGCGACCAGATAGGAACAGGGGAAATGGCTGTGGACGGCGACAGCCTTCTGGTGCTGGGCCAGGTGGCCCTGTATCAGGAAAATGTGGGAAGCGATATCTATAAACAGCGGCGCAATGCACTGGCCCTGGTGATCCGTGATTATCTGAACAGCTACCGGTGGAGAGATGTCAGTGAACTGGAACGGGCAAAGCATGCGGCTCTTTACATTGCCTCGGGCTGCACCTATGATACAGGATTGTATAACCGGTTTGTGAACGGGGAGGACACTTCCGGAGACCTGTCCTTCACAGCCTACGGCTGCCTGGTGAATCATAAGGCTGTCTGCGAAGGCATTTCCGTGGCATACCAGATGCTTGCCAGGTCCATGGGCCTTAACTGCTTCTGTGCGCCGGATGATAATGATAAGGACCACATGTTTGTTTACGTGGAAGCAGGAGGCAATTGGTATAAGGTGGACTTGTCCGTGACAGGGCTGATGCCCCAGACGATGGTGGACCGGTGTTTTAAGACCACGGCAAACCAGGATGTGGAGCGCATTTTTGCCGCTTATTATAATAAGGCCAATCCATATATTGCCCATGTGGATTATGGAAACCTGGCTCCCGGAAATGTGTATGACTTAAGCGCCGGCGGACAGCTCCGGAAATATCCGTAGTCCCCAAGGCAAGGCTTAACAGCATGGCGGAGAGAGAATTTTTAAAAATGATTCCGGCGGTACCGGAAAAGAAAGGACTTAGAACAATAGGATGTATGATAATCTGACAGCCAATGACATAAAGAAAATGCAGGAAGAAATAGAATACCGCAAATTAGTGGTACGCAGGGAAGCCCTGGAGGCAGTGAAGGAAGCCAGGGCCCATGGGGATTTAAGTGAGAATTTTGAATATAAGGCAGCCAAGCAGGATAAGAACAGGAATGAGAGCAGGATTCGCTATCTGGAGAAAATGATAAAAACCGCCAGAATTATATCCGATAATTCCAGGGAAGGCGAAGTGGGCCTGGGAGATACAGTGGAGGTCTATATTCCTGATGATGATGAGACGGAACGTTATAAACTTGTAACTACTGTCAGAGGTAATTCCCTTCAGGGATTAATCAGTATTGATTCGCCCCTGGGCAAGGCCATAAGAGGCCGCAAGATGGGGGATAAGGTTTATGTGAAGGTAGACGATCATTTTGGATATGATGTGGAGATTCGCTCCATTGATAAGACCACGGAAGATGATGAAGATAAGCTGCGCAGTTATTAACAGAATATCATTATCGCTCCATTCTTTATAGATTCAGGCCCGGCAGAAGGTTGAAAAGATTCAGAAGGTCTTGCCGGGCCTTTTGGGCGGTAAGTGTATTTACATAAAATGAGTGTCAGAAGGAGTACCATATGGCGGCAGTTAACATGACAGAAGGCAGCATTACAAAACATCTGGTGGACTATTCCATTCCCCTGATTCTGGGAAATATGTTCCAGCTCACCTACAATGCAGTGGATTCCATCATCGCCGGCAGATTCATAGGAAAGGAAGCGCTGGCAGCGGAAGGTACGGCCAGTCCGGTGATGAATATTGTCATACTCGGCATATCGGGTATCTGTATGGGCGCGTCTGTGCTGATGAGTGAGTTCTATGGAGCAGGACAGAAAGAAAAGCTGAAACGGGAAATGTCTACAACAGTTATATTCGGCTGCTATTTTTCGGTGATAATAGCCATACTTGGAGGATTTTTCTCAAAATCTCTGCTGGGAGCACTGGGAGTGCCGGATGAGATACTGGGCAAGGCGGCTTCTTACCTGTCTGTTATTTTTCTTGGAGCGCCGTTTACTTACTTTTATAACGCGGTATCGGCTGCCCTTAAAAGTGTGGGTGATTCCAAAACACCACTTAAGTTTTTAGCTTTTTCTTCTATATTAAATGCGGTTTTGGATCTGATTTTTATTGGGGGGCTGGGATTTGGCATTGTATGCTCTGCTGTTACCACGGTAGTGGCGGAGGCGGCCTCAGCTGTTCTCTGCATAATATATGTATACAGAAAAATTCCTATGCTGCAGTTGAGACGGGGAGAGTTCACCATGGACAGGCAGCTTCTCAGGCAGACACTGCGTTACGGCAGTATTACAGCCTTGCAGCAATCCTGCCAGCCCATCGGAAAGCTGTTGATTCAGGGTGCTGTCAATCCGCTGGGCGTGGATATGATTGCGGCCTTCAACGCGGTCAATCGTATTGATGACTATGCCTTTACCCCTGAGCAGAGCATTTCACATGGAATTACCACATTTGTGGCGCAGAACAGAGGGGCGGGCAGGAAGGAACGCATCAGGAAGGGATTCAGGAGAGGCCTTATGCTGGAAGCATGTTACTGGGTGTTTATCTGCATAACCATCACATTATTCAGAAGGCCGCTTATGGGGCTGTTTGTAACGGCGGGAAATGAAGGAATTGTAGCATTGGGCAGCAGTTATCTGGGACTGATGGCGTTATTTTATGTGTTTCCAGCATTTACCAATGGGATTCAGGGATTTTTCAGGGGAATGGGAAACATGAGCGTCACACTGTTGGGAACCTTTGTCCAGACTAGCCTGCGAGTGGTATTTGTATACCTGCTGACACCCGGAATCGGACTTTTGGGGGTTGCATATGCCTGTGCCATAGGCTGGAGTGTCATGCTTTTGGTGGAGGTTCCTTACTATTTTTGGTTTATGAAGGATAAATAATGGAAAAATAAAAGAATCTGTAGTAAAATGTGTTATATATTAAATAACGCTTTGCCACAAGGGGGATACAAATGAAGGAGGAAGGTACATATTATCCGGCCAGAGACAGGGAAGGCCTGACCGTTTTTATGATGGGAAGCATCATGCTGGAATATAACAGAAAGCCCCTGCAGATTCCCGGAGGGCCTTCGGGAAAGGTACTGCAGCTGGTTCTTATATTGCTTTATTCGGGTGAGGAGGGCGTACACAGGGAGGAGCTTCTGGATATGCTTTACGGAAATGGTGAATGCTCCAATCCTTCGGGGAGTTTACGGGCTACGGTATTCCGGCTCCGCAAACTTTTGGAGGGTAGTGAGCTGCCGCCACGGGAATATATCCGCACAGACGGAGGAATCTACAGATGGGATGGCGGGGAACTGCCGGTGTACATTGATGCCAGGGATTTTGAGAATACGGCAAAGGTGGCCCTGCGCAACCATGACGAGGCACTCTTGAAACGGGCCTGCAGTCTGTATCAGGGGGAATTTCTGGCCCAGCTTGCAGGTGAGAAATGGGTATCAGTGGTGGGAGTCCGCTATCAGGAGCTTTATTTCAGCTGTCTGCGGGTTGCCAGCAGTCTCATGAAGAAAAACCGGGAATACAACGGACTTCTGGAGATATGTAATTATGCCTGCGAGCTGTATCCGTATGAGGAATGCCAGATTATGAAAATTGACTGTCTCATTGCCATGAAGCGGTTCAAGGAGGCCATGCAGGTATACGATACAGCTGTTTCACAGTATTTTGAGGAACAGGGACTGCCTCCTTCCGAGAAGATGCTGGAACGGTTCCGTATCATGAGCGGACAGATTCGTTATACATCCGATACGCTTAAGGATATAAGAGACAGTCTTCATGAGAGGGACAGGATTAACGGGCCTTATTACTGTGCGTACCCGGCCTTTATCGACTGTTACCGGCTTTTGGCCCGTATGGCGGAGCGGGTGGATTTTTCCAGTGTACTGCTGTGCTGTACTTTGCTGGATTCTAAGGGGAAGCCTCTGGATACAGGCGGAGAGCTTTTAAAAACCGCGTCAGAGAAGCTCCACGATGCCATCGGAAAGTCCCTCAGGAAAGGGGATTTATTTACCTGTTATAATCCCAGCCAATATCTGGTTATGCTAAACGGCACGTCCAATGAGTATTGCCTGCGGATTTATGAGCGGATTGACAGGAACCTGCATCTCTGGGATGGGGGCAGGAAGGTGAAGCTTAATTACCAGGTGATGCCGGAGAGCCTGATATAAAGGAATGAGGAGAAGTTTATAAGAGAAGCCTATTATAGAATGTTTGCAGAGAAAGATTACAATAGAAGAGATAAGCTTGTATTAAATATGCCGTCGCAGAAATGAATCTGCGGCGGCTTTCTTTATGATACAAAAGGCATATGGTATCCGTACATTGGGACGATATAATCAATCCGCTAGGCATGTATATTGGGCATGGCCCCGTAACGACCTTCCAGATACTGCTTGCCGTAGGCTTCATCATTACGCGGGATGAGGCCGTTTTCTTTTTTGTAACTGGACAGAGGGTATAATTCCGTATCCTGCCCCTCCTGGCGGCAGCAAAGCCAGATTTCATCCCTGCGCATCTGTGCTGGCTGAAGAATGGCAGTATTGTGGGCGGTGAATAGCAACTGCGCATTATGAGGATTTCTCTCACGATTGGCATAGAGGGCAATCAGGTAACGGAGCGCGTGAGGATGCAGAATACAGTCCAGGTCATCTGCCATCATCAGGCTGCCGTCATCCAGGCTGGTCAGAATTGAGGGCAGCAGTGAGAGCAGTTTTTTAGTGCCCATGGATTCCTCTTCCCATGGAAGTTCATAGGTACAGCCTTCATAAGGACTGTGAACCAGGAATGCAGCAGGAGATTTGTGGTCAGAGTCCGGTATGATGCTGTAATCTGCTATATCAAGTCCCAAATCCTGCAGAATACCGCACAGCCTCCGGCGTGTATCGGCATCGGAAGGCAGTTCTCTGGGACTGCTGCCCTGTATTCTGCTGAACCAGGAATAGGCGGCTTTGGCGTGCATGGAGTCCGTATAGGCATTGAGCCATGACAGCAAAGTTACTGATGGAGGTACGGCCTTAAGGGGGAAGGAGATGAGTTCACGCCCGGGATGGATGACGGATTCCTTCCTATTAAAAAGAATACCCGTATCACTTCCGCCCAGACTTCCATAGAACAGATTCTCCTCAGCAATGTTTCCCTTTAAGAACTGGAGCTGATAGCGGAACAGAAATCCCTGGCTGCGGAATAACACGTCAAACTGGGTGGGGATGTCTTTGCAGTCTGATGAAAACAGACAATGGACATCTTTAATTCTGGTTGGTACGGTTACAGATGCTGTGACCAGGGATGAGAGACAGGATAAAGCGTTGAGGACCGTGGACTTGCCTCCGCTGTTGGGACCATAGATTCCGATAAGGGGAAGGATGCATTCTCCGTCAGCCGGGTCCTTCAGAAGCGTGTTTTTATGTTCATTAATGGAGGCAGGTAGGAAATCCAACAAAACTTCCTCCTTGAATACTTTGAAATTTTTAAAACTGAACTGGATTAGCATGATAGCACCTCAATTTGTGAGAAAAAAACTCAAAAATATGTGTCGTTTGTATCTAAAACCATTTTACCATAACATTGGTGATATTACAATTAGAAATGAGGTTTTTTCTCATTGATTGAGGTTGCCTTCAACGTTTTGTAATTGGAAAAGTATGGATATAAGTGGATGGAAAAGTTATAAAAAACAGATAGAATTTCAATGATATAAATAAAAAGTAACGAAAAAACAGGGGTAAATAACGCTTTGTATAACGCCCTCTTTGCTATGATTATAGCGAGGGAATCTATAATTACATAATTAATTTAAGAAAAATTTTAAACTTTCTTAAATTGTAACCAGATTGTAACTGCGATTTGCTATACTAGTTTCAGACAGTTGGATTTATCTGGAATCATGTAGAAAGAAAAAGTATGAGAGGAGTGTAAGTATGGAAGGACGAAAAAGGTCTGGCATGTTAAAGAAATCAGTTTATAACATGCGGAAACGTCTGGTGGCCTTCGCGTTAGCGGCAGCCATGGTATGCACCAATGTAGGTGCGGACCTGAACGCAGCTTATGCGGCTACATCGTCGTCAGAGTCTGTCACATTCGAAATGACTGGTTCCCAATTGGTGACAGCGATCGAAGAAGCAATCGAAAACGGCAATGTAATATCACCGGGCGATCTCGACTTTACCAATGGAGACATTGCTAAATTTGAGAGTTTGTTCTACGGAGAGGGGAAAGTATTAGAAGTATTCCCTGACCCGGACGGCGGCAGTATGGATGCGGAACTGAGAGTATTCGTACGTTTGCCGGAAGATGCCGATGACATGTATATGGTGACCGGCGATGAGGAGATTATCTTCTTATATGTGAATAACGGGGAAGATACGATCAGCTTTTCTACCACGATTTACGATGATGAGGGTGGAAAGCTGAAGTCAACAAAAGCTATCAGAGTTAAAAGTTTTGAGGATGCTTTTGGTGAAGAAGAAATCAATTATATCTCCAAGCCAACGGAAACCACCGCTCCAGCGGAAGACAATGGACCGGCAATGGAGGAGTCTACAGCTCCCACAGAATCTGAAACGGCAGCACCAGAAGAAGGAACTACAGCAGCACCGGAAGAAGGAACCACTGTAGCGCCAGAGGAGGGAACCACTGTAGCGCCGGAAGAGACTCCGACCGCAGCAGAGGAGAGCAGTTCAGAGGCTCCTTCAGAAAGCGAAACAGAATCTGCAACAGAAGCTGAGCAGACTGAGCCTGAAACGACAGAAGCACCGGAAATCACTGAGGAAAAAGCTCAGGAACCGGAAAACCCTGAAGCTGAGGTGGCTGAGCCTGAGAACACCACCGGAGAACCAGTTGCTTCCATTACTCGTCATTATGCACCCATTGTAGCTGATAACGAGGAAGACGCAGTACCGGAACAGCCAAAGGCAGATGCAGCAGAAGAACATGTTGAGGAACCCAAGGAAACAACTGAGGCTGAAGTAGAAACAGAAGAAAAAGAGCCTGAAACAACTGAGAAGGCTACAGAGGCTACAGAACCCACAGAGGTTACAGATTCTGCGGAATCAACCGATGCTACCGAAGAAACGTCTGCTGCAGTTCCGGATGCAACAACAGAGGCAGGCGGCGAAGATGTAAATCCCGGTGAAAGTACACCTGCTGAAGAAACCACAACAGCTCCGGAAGAGGTTGATGAGACCACGACGGCAGTTGAGACACCTGCGGTAACAGAGCCGGTTCAGACGGGTACTCCATCTGAGGTGACTAAGCCTGAGGTTGTTGAGGATGAGGAGAAAGTTAATAAGGCGGATACTAATAATCTGGTTGGTATGGGATATTGCAGTACAGCCAAGGTTTATACCACATCTCTTAAGGAACTGAAGATTCCGATACCGGAGAGGGAAATACCGACTGAGTATACGTTATATATTAACCATATACTGAGCACACAGTTTGGCCAGTATCGTGATGAACAGGAAATAACGTTATATGACAATGACTTTGTTGATGGCATATATGTATTAAATCCTGATGAGATTGCTTATCAAAAAGATGGTCTGGAAGTAGTTACCCAGGCTTTGACAATTACACAAGACAGTTTTATCTCTAACGATAATATTGCAGCAGCAACCATTGATTATAAAGTGGCAGAGGGTTGGAAAGCGGTTCCTAACTATGATTTGTCATTTTATCAGAGGTCAATATATATAGGAACGTTTGAGGATGTGAGTATTGTACCGGATGATAAAACTCTGGTTGTAAAAATTAACTTCTTGAACGAGCAGGGAGTTCCTGTAGAGGCCCCCTACGCTGTAGAGGCAGAAGAACATGGCGAGGGCACAGGGAAAACATATTCTGTAGAATTCACACTTCCTGAGATATCTGGATATGAGCCCAGGCTGGAAGATGATAATGTTGATTTTATCATTGAAAACGGAGTTCTGAAAAATGTTCATGATTTTACAGAAGCAGGAGTCATAACGGTTGATGTAATATATATAGCTGGAGATACAAGTTATATTGTAAAGCATTTATATCAAACATTAGATGGAACTGATTATGTAGAAGACACTGAAAAGACTCAAGAACTTCATGGGAAGATTGATTCTCTTACAGAGGCAATGGAAATTCCTACGGAGGGATTTACAGTACAGGATATCGCGCAGCAAAAGATATCTACGGAAGGAACTGTTGTTGAAGTGAAGTATGACAGAAATGATTATACTTTATTATATGACACAACAGGCGGTTCTTATGTTCCTTCAGTAACGGAGAAGTTTGGTACTAAAGTAACGTTGGTTCGTGGAAGCAATGTCCCTACAAGAACAGGCTATACCTTTGACGGATGGTATCTGGATGAGGATTTGACACAGAAAGCAGATGATACGCTTACGTTGGAGTCGGATGTCAGAGTATATGCGAAGTGGAATGGTGCGGTAGTGGGGTATAAGGTTGTTTATTTGACTGAGAATGCTGATGACAACAACTACTCTTATGCTGGAACCGTTGATACTTTAAGAGCAAAGGCTGGGAGTACAGTAAAAGCTGATGCCTATACTACAAAACCTTCTGGGTTTGATACACAGCATTTTTCCTTTAAGGAATCCACATCTGAAATCGTTGCTGCTGATGGAAGTACTGTTATAACTGTTAAGTATAGTAGGAATGTGTATACTATTACTTTTGAAGGTACGTCGGCTCAAGGAAAACCAGTTCTTACATGTAAGGAAACAGAGCATACCCACTCAATAAGTGGAGGGTGTTATCGTCTTAATTGTAATAAAAGTCATTTTTTAGGCAGTCACTCTATTTCTAAAGGGTGTTATGACTTGATTTGTAGTAAGAATGAGCATAGACATTCGGAAAGAAATGGATGCTACACGAATGAGGGTGCCCACGGAAATCTAAAAATCACCGCAAAGTATGGGGCTTTTATAGGAGACCAATGGAATGCCCTTGTAGGTCGGGACACGGATTTTGCTGGCAGTTTCTGGTATTGGGATGGCGATAAAACGACAAGCTATCAGGAGATTATGCCAGGCGAAAATAAGAGTCTAAAGAAGTACAGTTCGTCGTCATATGATAGGAGGGAGCTGTTCTACTATATAGAAGATCCTGAGGGAGATATTGACTATAAAGGAAAAACATTTAGCCTCCATAATGAAATCGTTTTTTATTATAGTGGGAACATAACTTATAATGAAGAGTTCTATGATATGTCAGGAAGTGGTTATGATAGATATGCAAGTACCGTTTCTGCATGGCATGACGGAAAGATGAATGGTATAGCAAGTACATCATTCCCTAGAAATCCAATCAATTTTTATTATACTCTTCATTCGTACAAACTTTCATTGGTTAACGGAGATAGGCTTAATGAAGAATATATCCCATATTTAACAGATATATCTGATAGGTTAGCTGAACCTGATTATAACCCATTAGGTGATGGAACATTTGAGGGGTGGTACCTGGATCCGACATTCCAGCAACCATATGAAGGCGATATGATAATGCCAAAGGGATTGGTGTTGTATGCCAAATGGAATCCGGTTACCTATCCGGTAACCTTTAAGGATTCAATGGATGAAACAAAAGTATTTGACACTCAAGATATCCCTAGAGGCAAGACAGTAAATCCATTTATTCCTGAAAAGCCTGGATTTATATTCAAAGGTTGGTTTAATGATAAAGAGTGCACACAAGCCTTTGACTATGCTACTCAAATAAATGAACCCAAAGAAATTTATGCAAAGTGGGAAACATCAACGACAACTATGTATACTGTGATATTCCAGACGTCCGATGGTACAGTGATTAAGAAGGACGAAGCTCACAGTGGTAAAGTAGGCGCAACTGTCATTGTAAATGCCATTAAACCAGAGGGTGATTATTCGACTTATATCCCGGATGCAATTTCCAAAACTCATGTATTGGATCCTAATCCGGATAATAATGTAATTATATTTGTCTATTCACCGGTAACCGATTTGTCTTATAAAATACAGTATAAGTATGGTGATGTAGTAGTATTTGAAACGGATGAAATTCATAGTGAAGCCAATTACGTAAAAGTAACAGCTGATATGAGTCAGATACTACCAAAGGGTTACAAGAGTGCAGATGGACAGTTGTATCAATGGGTAACATTATCAACTGGAGAGAACATAGTAGTATTTAATGTTGAGCCAGCCACTTACTCAATTGAATATGACTTAAAAGGCGGCAGTATGAAGGCCGGAGAGGTTAATCCTGCGACCTATGTACCTGTTGACTTAACGGATGAAGGAATCTTGCTTTATAATCCGATAAAAAATGGTTATGCATTTACAGGATGGAAGTTAGTAACTGGCACAAATCCAGATAATGACCATAATCCTCTTGCGACAGTGATTGGAAAAGGAAGTTATGGTAACCTTAAGTTTGAAGCTGGATACGAGTTGGACGAAGAACAGACAAAGGACCTGAGCTATACCGTACAGCATGTAGTGAACGGAGAAGTGAAGGATACCCTAACTGAAGAATTGACAGTGCAGGTACTGCAGCCGGATATGCTGGTAAGAAATGAGACACTTGAAGCAGATCAGAATTACGAAGGTTATGTGAAGAGTAAAGTGACTTATGAGGACGGAAGCCTGGTAAATGGAAATGAAATAGCAAACAAATCTGTATTAGTAGTAGGTTATGAAGTTGACAAGAATGGAGATAAAATTCCAGACAAATATCAGACAATTTTTAAATATGAAAGTGCAGATTTAACAAAGGGAACCGTAAGCATAATAACTGAAGAAGTCCATACCTTCAAGGACGATAATGGAAACTATATAGAAAAGACACCAATAAGTCCTGATGGAGCGGTAGCAACAGCAACAGGCAATAATGCATTTGAGTACTGGACAGACAACGAAACAAAGGATCCAACATCTGACATGAGTATTCTTAAGACAGAGAAATACTTAGAAGATACAACCTTCACCGCATACTTTGATGCAGACGAGAAGGGAAAAGGACCAGACGGAAAAGAACCCGATGGAGTACCTGATAAGTATGAAACAATCTTCGTATACAAGAGTGCAGATGTAACAAAGGGTACTGTAGATGCAGATCCTCTTAAGGCTGAAGTCCATGTATTCAAGGATGCGGATGGCAATTACACAGATAAGAGGCCAGTCAATCCCAATGGAGCAATCGCAACACCTCTGGATGGTTTTGCATTTGACTACTGGACCGATAGCGAAGTAAATGACTACACTCCTGACATGTCAAAGATGAAGACAAATACCTATTTGGTAGATACCACTTTCATCGCATACTTTGATGTTGATGAAATCGGTATAGAAGTGCCAAATGAACCAGACGGAGTACCTGATAAGTACCAGATTAAGTTCCAATATGTATCGGAAGACACAAATCGCGGAACAGTATCAGGAAGGGTAACTGAAGTCAAGACTGTCTATGAAATCGTTACAGGAGAAGATGGTAATGACCATAGGGAACTGAAACCTGCAAGTCCAGATGCTAACGTAACAGTATCCAGCCTTGGAAGCTATTTATTCAATAACTGGACAGACGGAAGCAGGGGTTATGCCAACGCGGATGAAATTAGAGCTGCAGAGTTCACACAGAGTACCACGTTTACCGCTCAATTTAGATTTAACGGCGGTGGCGGTACTGGTCCTGGCGGCGGTGGAGGCGGCCCCAGCGGTAACACCGAAGGCAACGGACGCTACAACCCATCAACCGTTGGCCCGGGTACCACAACCATCACTCCAGAAGATGTGCCGTTAGCACCTCTTCCGGAATCACCAGTAGATGTAACCTTAATTGATGACGGTGAAGTGCCGTTGGCACCACTGCCAAAGACAGGTCAGACATCTATGAGAACCACATTGACCATGATGTTATCAGGAATCTTTGTTGCGGTAACAGCGTTGAGCAAGAAACGTAAAGAAGAGGATTCATAACAGTCCATTACAGTCAATGTAAAACAAAATCGTAGTATAACAGGAACCCCTGGTCAATATGGCCAGGGGTTCTTTTACCTCTCAAATTTAAATAAACATTAAGAAAATTTCCATTATCTGGCCTACCTAACGCTTCCTATAACGTACCATTTGATATGATTAGTATCATAGGACTAAGTATGAAGAGGAGAAAATGGTATGAAGGAGAAAGGAAGATCAAGAGCACTGCATAAAAAACCTTACGGTTTATGCAAAAGATTTCTTGCTGCCATGATTGCTGCGGTTATGGTTACCACTAATATTGGTACAGACCTTACGACAGCGTATGCAGCGGAATCTTCTGACAGCGTAACCTTCGAGATGAGCGGTTCCGGCCTGGTTACCGCAATTGAAGAAGCAATTGCTGCAGGAAGTCCCCTTCAGGAGGGGGATATTGACTTTACCAACGGCAAGACAGAACAGTTTGAGGCATTATTTTATGGTGAAGGAAATATATATGAGATTTATCCGGAATACGACGGAGGAGACATGGACGCGGAGCTGCGTGTATTTGTCCGGCTTCCGGAGGATGCGGATGACATGTATATGGTCACCGGAGATGAGGAAATTATATTCCTGTATGTGAATAATGGAGAAAGCTCCATCAGCTGTTCCACGTCCATCACCAGAATGGAGGATGGAAAGGAGAAGGTAAAGAGAACAAAGAAACTTACTGTTAAAAGCTACGAGGCTGCATTTGGAGATGAGGAAGTAAATATCATATCCAAGCCGGCGGAGACGGTACCGTCAGAAACAGGACCGTCAGAAACAATACCAGCAGAAACAATACCAGCAGAAACAATACCAGCAGAAACAGAACCAGCAGAAACAGCACCGTCAGAAGAGATTCCAACAGAAGCAGTTCCGTCAGAACCTGACCCATTGGAAACGACTTCGTCAGAAGCTAATCCAGCAGAGTCAGAACCGGCAGAACCAACTCTGGAAGAAACCACAGAACAGACCTCTCAGAGTCAGGAGACACAGACACCTGCAGGAGAGGAAGGACAGAAGGAAACAACTGCTTCACCAACAGAGGGGACAGACACTGGCAGACAGGATATAGAAGAGGCTCAAAAGGAATCAGAGGGCTCCCGGCCTGAGAATACAGATAAGTCCGAGGAAATATACAATAACGCAAAAGAAGAAGTAGAACAGAAGGGCGATGCAGATAAGGAGCAGATTCATTCTGAGAAACAGGATGATACACCTGTTGCATCCATTAACCGTCACTATGCGCCTGTTGTTGCTGTAAAGACAGGTGATGAGACAGCCTCCCTTCCTGAAAAGCATGATTCAGATGTGAGAATTGAAGAGGGCACAAAAGAAAAAGAAGAACCAAAAGAAAACGCAAAAGCAGACAACACAACAAAAGAGACTGCTGAAAATCAAGGCAGCAGTGCAGATAAAACATCTGGAAAGACAAATGTGTCCAGTGAGACGGGAACATCCGGAAGTAAAGAATCATCAAGTAATCCGGAATCATCCGGTAACCAGGAGTCATCCGCCAGTCAGGAATCATCCGGCAATCCAGAGTCATCCGGTAATCCAGAATCATCCGGTAATCCAGAGTCATCCGCTAATCCGGAATCATCCGGCAACCAGGAGTCATCCGCCAGTCAGGAGTCATCCGGTAATCTGGAGCCATCCGGCAGCTCAGAGCCATCCGGCACCCCGGAATCATCCGGCGAGGCAGAAACACCCAGCCAGCCGGTACACCCCAGCGGCTCAGAACCGTCTGGCGAATCTGGTGATAGCGAGGAAACTGAGGAGGGGAAAACAGAAGAGTCCTCTCCGGCTGAATCAACGGGAGACATCATAACCGATGAAACACCTGTGATTACCATAGAGACAGAGCCATCCCGGACACCGGAGGAAACAGAGGCAGAAGACGTCCATAAGGTGAAAGCAGCCACATCCGATGACCTTGTGGGAATCGGGTACTGCAGCACGGCCAGGGTTTATACCACCACGGTCAATACGCTGAAAGCATTGAATGATTTCGAGGGTTATAAGGTAACATATGCTGTCTATTCACAGGGAACAGCCCGCATTGTAAATGGACCGCGCGGTATTGAGGAAGGCGGAAGCCTTACATTTGGTGTTAAAACCCAGGTTGGCTATGATATACAGTCAGTATCGACCAATGGTGAACTCTTAGAGGCGGTAGCTCCGGGGGATTCAGCTGACCCGGATTCAGCAGATCCGGGGAATTTGGCGGAAGATATCTCCTGGTTCACCATAGAGGATGTGACGGATGAACTGGAGATTGAGGTATATACCACTGAAACAGACGAACATCCGGAATTTTCTGATACCATTGTGGTGAATGATGGTATGATTATAAACCTTTACGCGCCTGAAGGCGTATTGCCAAAAGGCGTGACCGCTTCTGCGGAACGGGTGGACTCTGCTCTTGAGGATTCCATACGGGAAAATGCCCAGGAAGCTGCTTCTGAAGAGGGAAAGCAGGTTTCATCAGTGGCTGCTTATGATATAAATTTGTGGCTTGGAAGCCAGAAGCTGGACGCTGGAATCTGGAACCAGGAAGGCGCTGTGACAGTTACATTTTCAGGAATTCCTGTAGAGGAAGCCAGCCAGACTGCCGAAGAAATGTCCATTGTTCATGTGGAGACAGAAGCCGCGGGTGTGAAGGCTTTAGAGGAGGTCCGGGACGCAGTGGATGTGTCCGGCGGCAGAGCGGTGGATGCGTTAAGCTTTGAGGCAGAGCATTTCTCCATCTATGCGGTAATAAGCAAAGAAAATATAACCAGGACTACAGTGGAAGTAAGTAAGGACGAGACGTTCCGGGTAAAAGCAGACAGAAGATATGAAGGCTCATGGTTCGTATCAGATCCAAGGGTGGTTTCAATCCAAAACGTGAAGGATATCAATGAGAATGGAAAATGGTATTCAGCAGCGGATGTTAAAGCGCTGAAAGCCGGCAAAAAGGCCAGTATATGGTACGGAAACGTAGTGCACAATGATTATTTCAACATCATTGTTAATGAAGCAGCCAACCAGTTCCATTTCAAATTCAACCAGGATTCCTCCAACATATCATTATGGTACAGCATCAACGGCGGCGGACTTATGGAGATGGAAAGAGGACAGGTCCTTCAGACTGACAGAACAGACATGGTGTCCTTCTATGTAAAACCGGCCGCCGGGTATGTGACTCCTACCACCTTTGAGCACAGAAACGGCAGGTCCGAGGCAGAGCTGGCAAAAGCACGGTTTGAAGAAGGCATCTATGTGGATATTGCAGACGCACCTTCATCCATCTCTACAGAGCATACAAGCAGAGATTTTTCGGATGCAAATGCGGAAGCGGTATCCATGGGCTGTACCAACCAGTTCCATTACTCTTACAGGGATGATGCTTACCAATACAGGGAATTTAAAATTCAGGCAACGCCTGCAAAGATTCAGGTAAAGTATGACGGCAATGGAGCAGAAGGAATGGCTCCGGTTGACTACAGAACCTATACCCATCCTGCAATCAAGAATGGAAACAGCTATATTGATATCAAGGGTTCAGGGAACCTGAAAAAGAATCATTTTGATTTTATTGGATGGGAACTGGCTGAGACAAATGTGAATCAGGCCGGCAGTAAGATATATCAGCAGGGTGACAGTCTGTTTGTGGGTGATGTTTGGAAGGATATAAATATAAATCCGGTTACCTATGTCCTCACTGCCAAATGGATGCCCAAACAGTATACGCTTACCACGGCTTCCGACGCAAACTCTGCCATTGACCAGGGCAAACAATATACTTACGACGCAGATTCTCTTATCAGGGTAAATTTTACGGCCAAGCAGGGATACCGGATATCCGGTGTCGCGGTGGATGGCGTACATCTGTCAGGAAAAGCTTTGAATGAGGCTGTGCAGAACGGCTGGGTGGAAGTGGACTGCAAACAGGACCATTATGTATCGGTTACTTCTGTCAGGACGGAATATAACCTTATAACCAGGGCTGAGAATGCTGATATTACTAAGGGTACAAAATATTCCTACAGTGACACGGATACATTGGATGTTAAATTTAAAGCAGACAAGGGCTATACGGTTACCGGCATTACCGTGGATGGAAAATCCTTCACAAAGGATGAAATCCAGGCCATATTGGCCGAGGCGGACCAGCAGGGTTACAGTCATATAACACTGGACCGTAAGCAGGACCACACAGTGTTCGTCAAGGCAGATAAGACACTCTATACATTGACGGCCAGGGCAGATGAAAATTCCTGGATTAACCCTCAGACAAAGAGCTATGAGTACAAAGGGTTCAGCATGTATAAGGTTGAATTCGGGGCAAAGAAAGGTTACCAGATTCAGAATATCATTGTAGACGGAAAAGAATTAAGCGGGTTTGAAAAGACAGCCGCCATAGCGGCCGGGGCATACCTGTTTGATTATAAGAGCAGCCATACCATCGAAGTGACCACCAGGATAAACAGTTATCATTTGACCACATATTCAGACCATAACAGCTGGATTACCCCATCTATGGATTTCACCTACGATGGAACGGAAAAACTTAAGGTGGAATTCGGCGCCAAGGAAGGCTGCTCCATATCCGGCATATGGGTGGATTTACGCCAATACAGAGGAGATGAACTGAAGGAGGCGGTTTCCAGGGGATACATTGAAGTGGATCGGGACCGTGACCACATAGTATCTGTCACCGGTAAGATTAATGAATACAAGCTGACCGTTGGGGCAGATGAAAACAGCCGGATTACAGAACCTAAACAGGAGGTTACCACCTTTACCTATGATTCGGACAAATGCCTGGTGGTTAAGTTCAAGGCTAATACAGGCTACAGAGTCAGCAAGGTGATCGTGGATGACGTTTCCCTGGAGGGAGCGGAGCTTCTGAAGGCACTGGCCTCTCATTCTGTTTCAGTGGACCGCAAGGGCGACCACAGCGTATTTGTAGAGACCAGTCCCATGGAATATGCCCTTACCACCGGCGCAGACCTGCACAGCCGGATTACATACCCTCAGGATAGGATTTATACGTACAGCTATGACCCGGAGGCATCCATAGAGGTTACCTTTGAGGCAAAAACAGGTTACGGAATTTCCGGAGTATTTGTAGATGCCCGTCCTCTAAAGGGACAGGAACTGCAGGATGCCATTGAAGCGGGCAGTGTAAGGGTTGACAGAAAGGAATGCCACTCTGTCTATGTGACATCGGAGGCCAAGCGGTATACCCTGATTACGGATTCGGATGAACACTCCAGCATCAGCCAGGGCGGAAGTTACGGATATGACGCAATCCTTCCCATGCTGGTAAGGTTCCGTGCGGATACAGGTTACACCATCAGCAGTATCACTGTGGACGGCCAGTCTCTTCAGGGGGCAGAGTTTGAAAGGGCGGCGGCTTTGGGATATGTGTCCCTGTCACGTACCCGGGACCATGAAGTGGCGGTCACCAGCCGGATTCGTCAGGATTTGGAATATACGGTAAATTACTTCTTTGAGAATGACCGGGGGGATTTCCGCATTGACAGGCAGTATGAACACGCGCAGCATGTGACAAATGCTGAGTATGGTTCAGACATTGTGTTTGATAAGACACCTGTCCTGGATAAGAACGGACACCATTATGCCCTGGACCACATTGACGGGGACGGAAAGAAAGTATCACTGATTACTCTGGACAACGTGGTGAATGTCTACTATGGCATTGATGAAAAAGGAGAGACGAATCCGGAGGACAGCGGCAATCCTACAAATCCTGACGGCATACCGGACAGGTACCAGGTTACCTTTACCTACAGGGCCGGTGCCAACGGCGCCATGACAGGAACTGTCATGGAGGTGGCTACACGGAGAGATTCTGCCGGAGAGCTGAGCCTGTACGCTCCTGTAAGGCCGACTGCGGATGGCGTGGAATACCTAGGGGATGACGGATTTACATTTAACAATTGGAAATCCAGCCAACCCGGCTATAAAACGCTGATACCAAATTATGTGTTTGATGATACAGATGACATAGCTGCGCATAAGTTCTACTGCGACACTGTATTTACAGCTAATTTCCTTGACAAAAAGAACATTCATTACGATGTGGAGTTTTACATGCAGTCCCAGGGGCGTTATCAATTCCGGCCCACATACACGGATGCAAGAAATGACGTTCCTCTTCATGGGATGGCCAAAGTAACAGAACAGGATTTGGCGGATAAGGTTGAGAGTGAGTGCACCTATGTTCTGGATACAAGCAGAAGGAACATCACAGAAGCCAAGGTGAAGGAGGACGGTTCCACTACATTAAAACTTTACTTTAAGCAGCAGTTTACCGTGACATATAAGCCGGGCAGTCAAGGAGCTTTTACAGAGCAGTCAAAGAGTGATTATAAATACAATGACAGGCTGGAGCGCTTTATCGGTGAAAAGACGCCAATAGATGAGACAATGCGGTTTGCAGGCTGGATGGGTATGGATGGAACGGTCCTGCAGGAAAGCCAGCTTCCTGATACGGTTACAAAGAATATGATATATACAGCTGTATTTGAGGAAGATACAGTCAAGAGCGGCTTCTTTGTGAGAAAAGACAAGGCTGCAAGGCCGGACGGCAATGTGCCGGATCCCTCTTACAATTATGCATTGTTCGGCGAAGGCTTCCTTCATGCGAATCCGGTGATGGTACCGGCGCCGGAAGGTGAACTGAACCAGAGCAGTGAGGCGGTTTTAGAGCGCATAGCGCAGTGGCCGGAGAACGATACATTTACCATGGACGGTAAGACCTATTCCATGGACGATATCATATGGTACAGGATCCAGTATGAGGAAGGCGACCCATATGAATGGCATGTGGACGGAGAGCTGAAGCACAGCATAGCAGTTGTTTTTGATTTGAAGGGCGGAACATTGAATGATTCTACGGACCCGCTGCTGACCTACAGCCTGCAGAAATATGGGGTGATTACAGACAACCTGATTCCTTCACTGGAGGGAAGCGGATTCAGCGGCTGGAGGGTTGTGGAATCCCAGGATACGGGATTTAAGACCGATCAGTTATATCAGGCACCGGATATCAACAACCATGAGTTTACGGGCAGCGTTACCTTTGAAGCAGTTTGGGATATTAATATGTATACTGTAAATGTGGAGATGGCAGACAAGGAATTTCCCGCGAATATACTTGACAGAAAGCTTCTGGAACAGGTACCCTTTGGGACGGATCCGGAAGCAGACGGCAGGCTGAATGGACTGATTCCTGAATCAATCGACGGGGCAGACGGAAACCATTATATCTATACCGGAATGCTCAGGAAGTCCTATGAACCTGTTCAGGGTGTCAGGGAAAATGGAACCATAACCGTCTACTACATGACAGATAACGATGGACCGGATAAAAAGCCCGATGGAATTCCGGATGCCTATGAGATTCAGTTTATCTTTGAATCCTCCAACGAGCAGCAGGGACGTATCCGGAACAACGGTACAGGGGCATATGGAACCGTTACGGAGTGGAAGAGCCTGGTAGAGCTTGATTCAGAAGGACGCATTGTTATTGGAGCGGACGGAGAACCTGTATTTTGGGAGGATGGGGTGAGCCCTGAGGGGGCAGTTACGGCTGAAGCCAATTCCGGCTATGCACTTTCCGAATGGACTGCGCTTATGGACGATATGAATATTTCGTTTGATGATTTAAATGAAATCAGGAGCACTAAGTATGAGCATGACGTAGTGTTTGCAGCTCAGTGGTCCGCAGCAGGCGGTAACACCCCTGATACCGGAGGAAACAGCAGTTCGGGCAGTTCCGGCGGAAGCAGCAGCTCAGGAAGCGGATCAGGCAGAAGGTATGTATCCACAAATGGAGGCCCCGGAGCAGTTACCCTGGAGGAAACTCAGGTTCCGCTGGCCGAGGCACCTATGACAGATATGACAGTTATTGATGACGGTGAGATACCGTTAGCTCCCCTTCCAAAAACTGGTAATATAATGGACAGGATGAGCCTGACGTTCCTTCTTTCCGGAATCGTACTTACCTTATCGGTATTTGACAGAAGAAGGCATATTAAGTAAAACATGTTATTAACTATAAAGTGAAGGGACACAGCAGTGCGGAGAGATTCTGTACTGCTGTGTTTTTATAAAATTTAATAATCTTTTCATAATCTGACGTGGTGGAAATAGATTTGGATTTGGGATATAATAACCCCACCAAGTCCGGTCTGCCTGAGGGTGTGGGGGTCGGAACAGGAGCAGACGGAAGGAGGACGGACGTCCTTTTAGGAACAGGTAATATATGCTATAATATTTTTAATCATTATATGATTAGATGATATTAGAGAAAACAGCAGTACATTGGAGGTATAATAAAGATGCAAAGCGATATACAATCTCAGATGTCCCAATCTCAGATGTCCCAGTCTCAGATGTCCCAGTTTCAGGCGCCCTATACCCGCAATCCTAAGCCCGGTATAATGAAAGCCGCGGTCTACAAAGAAAATGGCATCATAACCCTGGAACACCGGCCGGTTCCTGCGCTGGCGGATCCGCAGGATGCCATCATAAGGGTAACCCTTACCACCATCTGTTCCAGTGATATCCATATAAAGCACGGAGCTGTCCCAAGGGCTGTGCCGGGAACCATACTGGGACATGAGTTTGTGGGCATAGTGGAGCAGACCGGGGAAGCGGTAAAAAAGTTTAAACAGGGAGACCGTGTTGCCGTAAATGTAGAAACTTTCTGCGGCGAGTGTTATTTCTGCAGGCGGGGTTATGTCAACAACTGTACCCATGAACACGGGGGATGGGCGCTGGGGTGCAGGATTGACGGCGGTCAGGCCGAATATGTCAGGGTGCCGTTTGCCGACAACGGACTTACGAAGATACCCGATGAAGTGGCAGATGAGGCGGCGCTGTTTACAGGAGACATCCTTTCCACCGGTTACTGGGGGGCTTCCCTGGCGGAAATCAAACCCGCGGATACGGTAGCTGTTATTGGCGCAGGTCCTACCGGGCTGTGTACCCTGATGTGCGCAAGGCTTTACGGCCCCGGCATGGTCATAGCCATTGATACGTCGGATGAACGGCTGGAGCTGGCTAAGGAACAGGGACTGGCGGATGTCATTATCAACCCGTTAAAGCAGGATGTGGAACAGGAGGTAAAGAAGCTGACCCTTGGACGGGGTGCGGATGCCGTATTGGAAGTGGCAGGAGGCAGAGATACCTTCCAGATGGCATGGAAGATTGCCAGGCCCAATGCAGTGGTCTGTGTAGTGGCTTTATATGAAGAACCGCAGATACTCCCCCTGCCGGACATGTACGGGAAGAATCTGGTTTTTAAAACAGGAGGAGTGGACGCTTCCTGCTGTGAGGAAATCATGAAACTGATAAAGGCCGGAAAACTG
>OLVT01001092.1_pt1 | contig 25199 bp, 18 predicted proteins | sample 1673241 | NCBI WGS metagenome assembly OLVT01 (sample SAMEA3178936, study PRJEB25190) | human gut metagenome | biome: human gut; feature: human-associated habitat; material: faeces | place: Austria | collected 2013 | reverse complement strand
AGGGCTTTAAGGTAGTACCCTACTGTCCACGCTGCGGAACTCCTCTGTCCTCCCACGAGGTAGCTCAGGGATACAAGGACGTGAAGGAGCGCTCCGCGATTGTCCGCTTTAAGGTGAAGGACGAGGACGCTTACATCCTGGCATGGACCACAACGCCATGGACCCTGCCCAGCAACCTGGCTCTCTGCGTACACCCCAATGAGGAGTATGTGAAGGTAAAGGCCGGGGACGGAAAGGTTTATTACATCGCCCACGCTCTGATGGAGACGGTTCTGGGCGAGGGCTGCGAAGTGCTGGAAACCTACAAGGGAAAAGATCTGGAGTACAAGGAGTACGAGCCTCTCTACGAGTGTTCCGTTCCCTTCTGCGAAAAGCAGCATAAAAAGGCTTATTACGTGGTCTGCGACACCTACGTAACCCTGACCGACGGTACCGGAATCGTACACATTGCCCCGGCCTTCGGTGAAGACGATGCCAATGTGGGACGCAAGTACAACCTGCCCTTCGTGCAGCTGGTGGATTCTAAGGGAGATATGGCTCCGGAGACTCCCTTTGCGGGCAAGTTTGTGAAGGACGCCGATCCTTTGGTGCTGAAAGATCTGGAGGAGAGAGGACTGCTCTTCGCGGCTCCGGCCTTTGAGCACAGCTATCCCCACTGCTGGCGCTGCGGCACCCCACTTCTTTACTATGCAAGAGAGTCCTGGTTCATCAAGATGACGGCGGTGAAGGAGGACTTGATCCGCAACAATAACACCATCAACTGGGTGCCCGACTCCATCGGAAAGGGCCGTTTCGGCGACTGGCTGGAGAATATTCAGGACTGGGGAATCTCCAGAAACCGCTACTGGGGAACTCCTTTAAATATCTGGGAGTGCGAGTGCGGATACCAGCACTCCATCGGCAGCATCGAAGAATTAAAGAGCATGTCCCACAACTGCCCGGATGATATCGAGCTGCATCGTCCCTACATTGATAATGTGACGGTAGTATGCCCCAAGTGCGGCAAAGAGATGAAGCGGGTGCCGGAGGTAATCGACTGCTGGTTTGACTCCGGAGCCATGCCATTTGCCCAGCATCATTATCCCTTTGAAAATAAGGAGCTGTTCGAGTCTCAGTTCCCGGCGCAGTTTATCTCCGAGGCCGTGGACCAGACCAGAGGATGGTTCTATTCCCTGCTGGCGGAATCCACCCTGCTCTTTAACAAGGCGCCCTACGAGAACGTTGTGGTCATGGGCCTGGTGCTGGACGAGAACGGACAGAAGATGAGCAAATCCAAGGGAAATGCCGTTGATCCCTTTGAGACATTAAAGACCCACGGCGCCGATGCCATCCGCTGGTTCTTCTACACCTGCAGCGCTCCCTGGCTGCCCAAGCGCTACCAGGACAAGGCGGTGACAGAAGGACAGAGAAAGTTCATGGGTACCCTGTGGAATACCTACGCCTTCTGGGTGCTGTACGCCAATATCGACCAGTTTGATCCCACCAAGTACAGCCTGGATTATGAGAAGCTTCCCGTGATGGACAGATGGCTGCTGTCCAAGATGAATTCCATGGTAAAGGCCGTGGACCAGAATCTGGATCAGTATCAGATTCCTGAGGCAGCCAGAGCTCTTCAGGATTTTGTGGATGACATGAGCAACTGGTACGTGAGAAGAAGCCGTGAGCGTTTCTGGGCTAAGGGTATGGAGCAGGATAAGATCAACGCCTACATGACTCTGTACACCGCACTGGTAACCGTTTCCAAGGCGGCGGCTCCCATGATTCCTTTCATGACCGAGCAGATTTATCAGAATTTGGTGCGGACTGTGGACAAGAACGCCCAGGAGAGCGTTCATCTATGCGACTTCCCGGTGGTTCAGGAGGAATGGATTGATCCACAGCTGGAGTCCGATATGGATGAGGTCCTAAAGACTGTTGTTATGGGACGGGCGGCCCGGAATACGGCGAATATTAAGAACCGCCAGCCCATTGCCCAGATGTATGTAAAGGCGGATCACGCCCTTTCCGACTTTTATGTAAAGATTATCGAGGAGGAACTGAACGTCAAAAAGGTTACTTTTTCTGATGACGTACGGGCGTTTACCTCTTACACCTTCAAGCCTCAGTTAAAGACCGTGGGACCAAAATACGGCAAGCTGTTGAATCAGATTCGTCAGACCCTGACAGACCTGGATGGCAGTGCGGCTATGGATACCCTCAATGAGAAGGGAAGCCTGACCTTTGAGATTCAGGGGCAGGAGGTTGTTCTGACCAGAGACGACCTTCTCATCGACGTAGCCCAGAAGGAGGGATACGTGACTCAGGAGGACAACTATGTAACGGTGGTTCTGGATACCAATCTGACGCCGGAGCTGATCGAAGAAGGATTTGTCCGGGAGCTGATCAGCAAAATCCAGACGATGAGAAAGGAAGCCGGTTTTGAGGTAATGGACAAGATTACCGTATACCAGGAAGGCAATGATCAGATCGAGGCGCTGCTTGCAGAGCATGGAGATGAGATTTGCACCGAGGTAATGGCGGACCGGATTGTTACCGGACAGATGGGGGGATATGCCAAGGAGTGGAATATTAACGGACAGCAGGTATCACTTGGCGTGGAAAAGATCAACGCATAATAACAGGAGGTTGTCAATGAACAAAGGTTTTGATAAGGCCACTTTTAAAAACAGTGTAATTGATAATGTAAAAAATATGTTCCGCAGGACCATCGACGAGGCTACGCCCCAGCAGGTATTTCAGGCCGTAGCTTACGCGGTAAAAGATGTCATCATCGATGAGTGGATCGCAACCCACAAGGAGTATGAGCGCAAGGACGTCAAAACCCTTTATTATTTATCGATGGAATTCCTTATGGGCAGAGCTCTGGGCAATAACCTGATTAACATCTGCGCCTGGGATGAGGTAAAAGAGGTACTGGATGAGCTGGGATTTGATTTAAACGCAATCGAGGACCAGGAGCCGGATGCGGCTCTTGGAAACGGCGGACTGGGACGGCTTGCGGCATGCTTCCTGGATTCTCTGTCTACCTTGGGATATCCGGCTTACGGCTGCGGTATCCGTTACCGCTACGGCATGTTTAAGCAGAAAATTGAAAACGGCTATCAGGTGGAAGTGCCGGACGACTGGTTAAAGGATGGCAACCCCTTTGAAATCCGCCGCCCCGAGTATGCCATGGAGGTTAAATTCGGCGGCTATGTCCGTACAGAGTGCCGGAACGGAAGAAACTATTTTATCCAGGAGGGCTATCAGTCTGTCCGGGCGGTACCTTATGACCTGCCGGTAATCGGCTACGGCAACAATGTGGTCAACACCCTGCGCATCTGGGATGCGGAGGCCATCACCACCTTCAAGCTGGACGCCTTTGACCGGGGCGACTATCAGAAGGCGGTGGAGCAGGAGAATCTGGCCAAGACCATCGTGGAGGTCCTCTACCCCAACGACAATCACTATGCCGGAAAGGAACTGCGGTTAAAGCAGCAGTATTTCTTCATTTCCGCCAGTGTGCAGAGAGCGGTGAAGAAGTACAAGGAGAAGCACGACGATATCCGCAAGCTGCACGAGAAGGTGGTATTCCAGTTAAATGACACCCATCCCACCGTGGCCATTCCGGAGCTGATGCGTATTTTGCTGGATGAGGAGGGACTGACCTGGGAGGAGGCATGGGAGGTAACTACCAAGACCTGCGCCTACACCAACCACACCATAATGTCCGAGGCTCTGGAGAAATGGCCCATCGAGCTGTTCTCCCGCCTGCTGCCCAGAATCTACCAGATTGTAGAAGAGATTAACCGCCGGTTTGTGGAGCAGATTCACAGAATGTATCCGGGCAACCAGGAGAAGGTTCGCAAGATGTCCATTATCTATGACGGACAAGTGAAGATGGCCTATATGGCGATTGCCGCCAGCTTTTCCGTCAACGGCGTGGCCAAGCTCCATACGGAAATCTTAAAGCACCAGGAGCTGAAGGACTTTTATGAGATGATGCCTGAGAAGTTCAATAATAAGACCAATGGCATTACCCAGAGACGTTTCCTGCTTCACGGGAATCCCCTTCTGGCTCAGTGGGTGACGGATAAAATCGGCGATGAGTGGATTACCGACCTGCCCCATATCGGCAAGCTGGCCATTTACGCGGATGACGAGAAATGCCAGCAGGAATTTATGAACATTAAGTACCAGAACAAGCTGCGGCTGGCAAAATATATCAAAGAGCACAATGGAATTGATGTGGACCCCAGATCCATTTTCGATGTCCAGGTCAAGCGGCTTCACGAGTACAAGCGTCAGCTGATGAACATTCTCCATGTGATGTATCTGTATAATCAGCTCAAGGACAACCCCAACATGGATATTGTGCCCAGAACCTTTATTTTCGGAGCCAAGGCGGCAGCCGGATATAAGCGGGCCAAGCTGACCATCAAGCTGATTAACTCTGTAGCCAACGTGATTAATAATGACCGTTCCATCAATGGGAAAATCAAGGTGGTGTTTATTGAAGATTACCGGGTATCCAACGCGGAAATTATCTTTGCGGCGGCGGATGTCAGCGAGCAGATTTCCACGGCCAGCAAGGAGGCTTCCGGTACCGGAAACATGAAGTTCATGTTAAACGGCGCCCTGACTTTGGGAACCATGGACGGAGCCAACGTGGAAATCGTGGAGGAGGTAGGAGCCGACCGGGCCTTTATCTTCGGTATGTCCTCCGATGAGGTTATCAACTACGAGAACAACGGCGGCTACAATCCTATGGAAATCTTCAACAACGACCAGGATATCCGCAGAGTGCTGATGCAGTTAATCAACGGTTTTTACTCACCGGAGAATCCAGAGCTGTTCAGGGATATCTACGACTCCCTGTTAAACACCAAGAGCAGCGACCGGGCGGATACCTACTTTATCCTGAAGGATTTCCGTTCCTACGCCCAGGCTCACGAGCGGGTGGACGCTGCCTATCGGAATGAAAAATGGTGGGCTCAGTCCGCAATCCTGAACGTAGCCCATTCCGGCAAATTCACCTCAGACCGGACCATCGAGGAGTATGTACACGATATCTGGCACCTTCAGAAGGTAAAAGTAGAGGTATAGTAACGATTAAAAAAGCGAAGTGCCTGGCCAGGCGCATACAGGCCAGGCGCTTTTTGTTACGAGCACTTAGCGCCCGTCCTTTGGGCGCTTACGTGCGAAACATGCAGAGTACTTGGCGAGGTTTTTTCGAGCCTAGTACGGAGCATTGTTACGAGCACTTAGCGATAAATCATTAGGAGGTGCCCCATGGCGCTAAAGGACCAGCTCCCCGAGGGCTTTTACAAGCTGTTTGCCAGCAAATACCGGGAATATTACATCCGCTTTCTCCTGGCCCTGTTCCACGAAACGGCGGGTCTGTACTCCGCACTCAGCCTGACGGAGGGCCAGGTCCGGGCGGTGATTGAGGAGCAGATGGAAGGGGAGGGCATGGTATTTTTGGAGGAGCCGGAGGAAGAGGGGGAGAATCTCACCTTTATCCCTACCCCGGCCCGCTTCCTGGGAAATCTGCTCTCCTGGGGATGGATGGTCCGGGAATTTGACGAGCGGACCAATGAATATTTTTACGGATTCCCCGGCTACAGCCTGATTTGGCTGGAGCTTTTTGAAAAGCTGGAGGAGCCGGAGGAGGACGTAAGCCACGAGAGCATGCGGTCTGTTTACAGCTGCCTTTCCACCTATTTAAGGGACGGGGACCAGGATTTGGAAATCCTAAAGGACGGCCTCAAGGCAGCCAGGCGGCTTCTGCAGCTGTTATCCAACATGCAGAGCGGCCTTGCCGCCTACTACGACCGGCTGTCGGCTCAGAAGGAGGTCAAGGGAATCCAGAAGGTGCTGGTGGAGGAGATGAACGACCGGGACAGCCGGAAATACGCCATTCTTACCAGCGCTGACAGCTTTTACCGCTACAAGGAGGCGGTGAAGGAGCGGATTCAGGAGATTTTCGAGGAGCACGAGAAGAGACGGGAAAAGCTTGAGGGGGAAAATGGCCCGGAGACCGGTTTAAGAGAAGAGAATGAGGAAACGCTACGGCTCAGAGAGCGCAGGATTGCCAGAACCCGGGAGGGGGATGGGCTGGCCGGTCGGATTCTCAAGGAGTTTGAGCGGATTGAGGTGAAATACAACCAGCTGATTGAGCAGAAGGGGGTATTCGCGGCCAGGGCCAACGCCAGAATCCAGTACCTGATGCGGGAAGGCCGGGACGGGGAGGACGATTTGCTCCGCCTTCTGGCCCTTCTCAGGAGCGGAGAACACCGCCAGGAAATCCTGGCGGATTTGGGAGCAGCCATGAACCTGACGGCCCCGGAGCGGCTGATGACCGAGGACAGCTTCTATTCCCCCAGGGAGGAGCGGAGGGAATTTGCCCCTTCGCCCAAACAGGAGGAGTCCGGGCCGGAAAACCTGGAGGACTTTGTGGTGAAGCCGGAGTACAGCCAGAAGGAAATCGAGGAATTTATCCGGCAGAATACCAGAGACGGAAGGTTCCAGGTGACGGAGCACACCGTAAACCAGGTGGAGGATTTGGAAAAGCTGCTCTTAGTCTGGCGGGACGGGGCCCTGGGCGAGGACAGTATGGAAATCACCGGCCTGGGGGAGACGCCCATCCGGCGGCTGGGCTACAAATATACCACATTTACCATGGAGAGGAACGGACAGGATGATTGAATACATAAAAGAGCTTTCAGCCAGGGACGAGGAGGAGCTGAGAAAAACCATCCGGGAGCTGCTTCGCCAGAGCTGTATCCTGGAAACCAAATACGACGCTGCCAAAGGGACCTTCAAGGACAATCCCCGGTACGGCTTCTGCATGCGCCACCGGGAGTTTTTGACGGATTATTTTCAGGTCATGGGCCTGGAGCTGGTCTACGACCCCCAGGACCATTTCTTCCGTCTGACGGGACAGGGAGCGGGAAGCGAGCGGTTCGGAGAAACCTCCACCCTGCTGGTGCTTCTGATGAAGCTGATTTACCGGGACAAAATCCTGGGACAGGGGCTGAAGGCCACGGTGACCAACCTGGAGGAAATCCGCCGTTACGGCTCTGAGACCGGGATTCTCACCAGGAAGCTCGCGGAGCGGGAGGTGGCGGAGGCATTGTCCCTGATGAAAACCCACCAGATGATTGAGCTGCCCTGCGCCATCGCCGATGTGGAGGATAAGACGCCCATCTATCTGTACCACACCATCAACGTATTCTGCAGCGGTGCGGCTATCGGCCAGCTGTGCCGCAAATACGGAATCAAGGAGGAAGCGGATGAAAACGCCTAAAAAAGTCATAACCAGGCTGCTGTTAAACAACTGGGGCGGCATTTCCCATCAGGTGATGGAGCTTCACGAGTATGTGAACCTGTTCTCCGGCATGAGCGGTTCCGGAAAATCCACGGTGATGGACGCCATCCAGGTCCTGCTCTACGGCAGCCTTTCCCAGAACTTCCTCAACAAGGCGGCGGATGAGCGCAACCGGCGGACGGTGATGACCTATCTGAAAGGCGCCCAGAAGGACGGCACCGCCAACCGGGAGGGGCAGGATTTCTGCTCCAACCTGGTGATGGAGATTCAGGATTTGGCGGACGATGCCTACCGCTGCGTGGGCGTCTGCTTTGAGGTGCGCAGGGAGGAGCGGGATTTGAGCCGGTACTCTTTCTTTTCCCACGAGGGGAAAATGGACGGTTCCTTTTACCGGGACGAGGAGGGGAATCCGCTGCGCCTCAAACAGATGAGCGCCCTGGTCAAGAGCCATCAGAAGGACCCTTCCGGAAAACTTAAAGGCGAGGATTTAAACCGGATGTACCCCACCAACGACGCTTACCAGAACGCTCTCTACGGTCCCATTTTCGGGGACATCGACGGGCGGCGGTTTACGGTGATGGAAAAAAGCGCCGTGGCCCTGAAAATGTCCAACGGAGTGGGGCAGTTCATCCGGGATTACATGTTTCCCAAGAGCACCAGCCAGGCCATCGAGAAAATCAGCCGCCAGCTGGGGGATTACCGGGATATCCGGGATACGGTGGCGGACTTGGAGAAGCGCATCGGCCTTCTGGAGGAAGTCCGCAGGCTGGACGGAGAGCTGGCCGGGGCCCGGGCGGATGTGGTCCGGGGAGAATACCGCTTAAAGCAGCTGAAAATCCTGGGAATCCGGGGGGAGATGGAGTGCCTTGAGGCGGAAGGCCAGGAGCTTCTTCTTCAGGAAAATGAAGTCCGCAGCCGGCGGGAAGCCCTTAAGGGAGAGTTAAATGAGAGCCAGGAGGCGGTGGTGGAGCTCCGCTCCCGGTTAAAGTCCAGCGACTACGGAAAAATCCGGGAGCAGCTGGAGAGCCTGAAGGAGACAGAAGGGCTGCTGGAGAAGAACCAGGGGGCCTGGAACCATGTGCTGGCGGGACTTTCCTGCTGGGAGGAAAATGAGGAGGTCTACGGCCTGGTGGGAAACCAGGCCCTGCAGGCTCTGGAGGATGTGCGCGGCCGGAAGGTGACGGCTCAGGTCCTGGAGGAGCTGAAGAAGGGGCTGGAGGAAACCCTGGATGAGGTAAACAACCAGCGGGATAATCTGGTCCAGGAGCGCCGGGAGCGGTCCGGAGCCCTGAAGGAGAAGGAAGAGCGGCTTTCCGACTGGAATCAGGGCCAGAAATCCTACCGCCACCGAAAGGGGCTCAAGGAGGCCCAGCGGGCCCTGGAGCAGGCACTGTTTAGGGAGACCGGGCGCCAGGTTCCGGTCACCATCCTGGCGGACGCCTTTGACATCCGGGATTCCCAGTGGAGGGAGGCCATTGAGGGGCGGCTCGGCCGTGTCAAATACGGACTGATTACCCCGCCGGAATACGCTTCTTTGGCGGTGCGGCTTTTCGGAACGATGGAGGAGTTTGAAAATGTGGACTTGTTCCATGTGAAGCGGATTCTGGAGGATGAGCCCCAGGCGGTCCCCGGTTCCCTCTACGAGGAGGCGGAGGCTGGCGAGGGGTATGTGGACGGTTGCCTGAAGCATTTTCTGGGGAGAATCATGAAGTGCCGGAATGTGGAGGAGCTGGAGACGGTGAAAGACGGGGTGACCCGGGACTGCTACAGCTACAGCAATTACACCCTGCGCCATCTGCCGTCCAGGGACTGCGTGCAGAACGCCTGCATCGGCAGGAACATTTCCAAGGGAAAAATCCGGCAGCTGGAGGAGGAAATCCGCCGGCAGAAGGAGGAAATGTCTGCTCTGGAGGGCCGCATCCGGGCTTTGGATGAGGCCAGGTCCTACGAGCGGATTTCCAGAGAGGTCAGCGAGTATCTGAACCTCTTTGAGGCGGGCCGGGAGCTGGAGGGCAACCGGAGGCGGCAGAGGGGGCTGGAAGAAGAGCTGGAGCGTCTGGAGCAGGCGGGCGCTTTAAACGCGCTGAAGGAGGAGCTGGCCCGGGCCCAGAAGGCCTACGAGGAGAAGGAAGAAGCCTACGGGACCGCGGGAGCCCGTCTCTCCCAAATCCAGGCAAAAATGGCGGTAAACAGCGCGGCCCTGGAAGGGCAGAGACGTCAGCTCCAGGAGGAGACCCACGGCTTCCGGCCCAACCAGGCGGAGGACCAGGCCTTGGAAGAGCGTCTGAAGGAAAAGAGCCTGGCCGCGGTGCGGGCCGCGGAAAGCTCCAAGCTGGAGCAGGCCAGAGCCAGGGAGCAGAAGGCATTGGAGGGACGGCTGGGGGCCAGGCTGAAATTCAACCGCGCCTACCCCTCCTGCGGACTGACGGGGGCGGAAGAGACGGGAGCCTCCTACGAGGAGCTTTACAAGCGGTACCGCCGCCAGTATGTGGAGGACTACAAGGAACAGTTTGACCGAAAATGCCGGGAAGTCTACGCCAGCCTCAGGGACAATGTGATTGCCTCCATCCACGGGGATATCAAGGCGGCTTACCGCCAGGTGCGGGAGGTGAACCAGGTGCTGGGCGCCACCTCCTTCTACGACAGCGTTTACAAAATCGGCATCACCCCGGCTGCCAACGAGAACCGGCAGTTTTACGATATGCTGATGGCGCCGGAGCTGGACAGCAAGGTAGTGCGGGAGGAGGATATGGAAGGCCAAATCAGCCTGGGGGACGATGAATTTCAGCGGAAATACCAGCAGGAAATCGACCTTCTGGTGGAGAAATTCATTCCTTCCCGGACGGAAGACGAGATGGAGGCGGCCAGACGGCGGGCCCAGATGGAGCAGTATGCCGACTACCGGAATTACCTGACCTTCAATATGTACGAGGTGACGGTGGACGAGGAGGGCCGGGAGAAGCGGATTGCCGTGGATGAGATGGCAGGAAACGATTCCGGCGGCGAGGGACAGAATCCCAAGTACGCGGCCCTGTTTGCCGGTTTTGCCCTGCTGTACGCCCAGCAGTATCACCGGGAGAGCCGGATTCGCCTAGTGCTGCTGGATGAGGCATTTTCCAAGATGGACAAGACCAGGAGCTCCGTATGCCTGGATTACGCCAGAAAGCTGGGGCTGCAGGTGATTATCTGTGTGCCGGACGAGCGGCTGATGACCCTGATGAAGAATGTGGACTGCGTCTACGGATTCCGCAGGAGGCGCAACCGGATTTCCATGATGATGATTGACAAGGGGAGATACCTGGAGATGCTGAGAGGAGAGGAAGACGGGGACAAAACGGAAGAGAAAGACCGGGATGAAGCCGGAGAAAAGGACGGAGAGAGGGACAGAAAGGAAGGTTAATGGAGGATGTACGATAAATTAACGCAGAAGGACATTGACCGCATGCAGGAGGAAATTGAATACCGGAAGCTGGTGGTCCGCAAGGAGGCCCTGGAGGCGGTGAAGGAGGCCAGGGCCCAGGGAGATTTGAGCGAAAACTTTGAATACAAGGCCGCTAAGCAGGACAAGAACCGCAATGAGAGCCGCATCCGCTATCTGGAGCGGATGATCAAGACCGCGAAAATCATTTCAGACCGCTCCGCCTCCGATGAGGTGGGGTTAAATGACCGGGTTGAGATTTATATTCCCGACGACGATGAGACGGAAACCTATAAGATTGTGACCACGGTCCGGGGCAACTCCTTAAAGGGGCTCATCAGCATCGACTCTCCCCTGGGAAAAGCCCTCATGGGGCACAAGGTGGGGGATAAGGTCTATGTGAAGGTGGACGACCGCTTCGGATATGAGGCGGAGATTCGCTCCATCGACAGTTCCGGCGAGGGAGAGGAAGAAGATTTGAGAAAATATTAAGGGCTCGGAGGAGGAAACATTGCCATGGCTGCAGTTCATATGACGGAAGGAAGCATTACCAGGCATCTGGTCCATTACTCGGTGCCTCTGATTCTGGGTAACCTGTTCCAGCTGACCTACAATGTGGTGGATTCCATTATCGCGGGCCGATTCATCGGGAAGGAAGCCCTGGCGGCGGAGGGGACGGCCAACCCGGTGATGAATATTGTGATTCTGGGAATCTCCGGAATCTGTATGGGCGCTTCGGTGCTGATGAGCGAATTTTTCGGAGCGGGAGAATACCGGAAGCTGAAGCGGGAGATGTCCACTACGGTGCTGTTCGGCCTGTTCTTTTCCATTGGGGTGGCTCTGCTGGGAGTGATGTTCGCAAGGCCCCTGCTGACGGTCCTGCAGGTTCCGGAGGAGCTTCTTGACATGGCCTCGGTGTATCTGGCCATTACCTTTCTGGGAGCGCCCTTTACCTATTTCTATAACGCGGTGTCCGCCGCCTTAAAAAGCGTGGGAGATTCCCAGACGCCTCTGCGGTTTCTGGCGTTCTCCGCTATTTTGAACGCGGTGCTGGACTTAATCTTTATCGGAGGCCTGGACTTTGGAATCGTCTGCTCTGCCACCACCACGGTGATTGCGGAGGCGGCGTCGGCCCTTCTGTGCATTGTATACGTATACCGGAAGATTCCCATGCTGCGGCTGGGAAAAGGGGAATTTCACATGGACACGGGACTTTTGAAGCGGACCCTCCAGTACGGCAGCGTCACGGCCCTGCAGCAGTCCTGTCAGCCCGTCGGAAAGCTGCTCATCCAGGGGGCCATCAACCCTCTGGGGGTGGACATGATTGCCGCATACAATGCGGTGAACCGGGTGGATGACTACGCCTTTACCCCGGAGCAGAGCATCTCTCACGGCATCACCACCTTTGTGGCCCAGAACCGGGGCGCGGGAAAGAAGGAGCGAATCAGCCGGGGTTTTGCCACAGGCCTGGGGCTGGAATTTATCTACTGGGTGCTGATCTGTACCCTGATTCTCCTGCTCAGACGGCCCATTATGGGACTGTTTGTGACGGACGGGGGAGAAGGAGTGGTGGAGCTTGGCGCATCTTACCTGGGAATGATGGCGTTTTTCTACATTTTCCCGGCCTTCACCAACGGATTTCAGGGATTTTTCCGGGGAATGGGGCGGATGAAGATGACCCTGCTGGGAACCTTTATCCAGACCTCCCTGCGGGTGATTTTCGTCTATCTCCTGGTCCCTTCCATGGGAATGAACGGGGCGGCTGTGGCCTGCGTCATCGGATGGAGCGTGATGCTTTTGGTGGAGGTGCCTTACGGGCTGGGGATTTTAAAAAAGGACAAATAGAAGCGGGAGTTTGAGCTTCGGGCGGACAGGTGCAAAAAATGCCGCAAAAACTTGAAAAAAGTCCTTGCGCTGCGGATTCTTCTATGATATAGTAGAAAGGCTGAAAAAACACGTCTGTGGATTCCGCGGAAAGGTGCCTGGAAAAAGATGGTTCTTTAAGGAGTTGCCTTTGGAGTAACCCAGGTCTTCCGGGAAGCATGAGAAGCAGGCGGAAGTAACCCCGGCCTTTGACGCGAAGGGTGCGGGCAAAACCAAAATGGAGGTAGAAACATGAGCGTTATTTCTATGAAGCAGTTACTGGAAGCTGGCGTACATTTCGGACACCAGACAAGAAGATGGAACCCCAAGATGGCTCCCTACATCTACACCGAGAGAAACGGCATCTACATCATTGACCTGCAGAAGTCCGTTGGCAAGGTAGACGAGGCCTACAAGGCTGTTTCCGACATTGCGGCAAACGGCGGAACCATTCTGTTCGTGGGAACCAAGAAGCAGGCGCAGGAGGCCATTAAGACCGAGGCTGAGCGCTGCGGCATGTACTATGTAAACGAGAGATGGCTGGGCGGCATGCTGACCAACTTCAAGACCATTCAGAGCCGTGTTGCCAGATTAAAAGAAATCGAGACCATGTCTCAGGACGGAACCTTCGATGTACTTCCCAAGAAGGAAGTAATCGCTCTGAAGAAAGAGTGGGAGAAGCTGGAGAAGAACCTGGGCGGAATCAAGGAGATGAAGCGTCTTCCCGATGCCATCTTCGTAGTAGACCCCAAGAAGGAGCACATCTGCGTACAGGAGGCTCATACTCTGGGCATCACACTGATTGGTATTGTAGATACCAACTGCGATCCCGAGGAGCTGGATTACGTAATCCCCGGAAATGACGACGCGATCCGTGCGGTTAAATTAATCGTTTCCAAGATGGCGGACGCTGTGATCGAGGCCAAGCAGGGCGAGGTATTAGAGGGCGCCATGGAGATTGAGGTTCCCGCAGAAGGATTCGGAGCAGCTGAGGCTGAGGAAGAAGCGTAAATCACAGGTTACACTCCTGAACAGTTACAATCAAAATTTGGAGGGAAAAAACAATGGCAGTAACAGCAGCAATGGTAAAAGAGTTAAGAGAGATGACCGGCGCCGGAATGATGGACTGCAAGAAGGCTCTGGCAGCCACCGACGGCGATATGGACAAGGCTGTTGAGTTCCTGAGAGAAAAGGGACTGGCAGGCGCGGCTAAGAAGGCCGGCCGTATTGCAGCTGAAGGTATCGTAGATACAAAGGTTACCGAGGATGGAAAGAAGGCTGTTGTGGTTGAGGTAAATGCTGAGACCGACTTCGTAGCCAAGAATGAGAAATTCCGCAGCTATGTAGCGGATGTTGCGGCTCAGGCTCTGACCACCTCCGCTAAGGATATGGACGAGTTCTTCGCTGAGAAGTGGGAGAAGGACCCCTCTTTGACCGTAAAGGAAGCTCTGGCTTCCCAGATTGCCGTAATCGGCGAGAACATGAACATCCGCCGCTTTGAGCAGGTAACGGAGGAGAACGGTTTTGTTGCTTCCTATATTCATGCAGGCGGAAAGATCGGCGTTCTGGTAGACGTTGAGACCGATGTGGTAAACGATGCGGTAAAAGAGATGGCCAAGAACGTGGCTATGCAGGCAGCTGCCTTAAAGCCCATGTTCACCAACCGCGATGAAATCAGCCCCGAGTTCATTGAGCACGAGAAGTCCATTCTGATGGCTCAGATTCAGAACGATCCCAAGGAAGCTTCCAAGCCTGAGAAGGTAATCCAGGGCATGATCCAGGGCCGTATCAACAAGGAGATGAAGGAGTTCTGCCTGTTAGACCAGGTATATGTAAAGGCTGAGGATGGCAAGCAGTCCGTAGCCCAGTATGTAGCTCAGGTTGCAAAGGAGAACGGCGCCAACATCACCATCAAGAAGTTCGTTCGTTTCGAGACCGGCGAAGGCATGGAGAAGAAGAACGAGGACTTTGCGGCTGAGGTTGCAAAGCAGATGGCCGGAAACTAAACGTTTCGCGTAAAAGTTAATATATGCGAAAAGAGTCACAACGCGGGTTTGCTCGTTGTTGTGGCTCTTTTTGTTTGCTATTGCCCTTTCTGTCCATGTGTGATAAGATAGACCTATTCAGAGGGACGGTCTGTCCCGGACGATTCTGTAACCGCAAGGTATCTGTATGTCTTTTGGGTTCTGAAATTCCAGACCATTTCCAGACAGAACATTTGCAGACAAAAGAAAATGCTGTATAATGAAGGGAGCAGTGGGGCTATGGGCAAAAATGGGACTGGCGGAGAAAAATCTCTGGATGTCCGGTATCAGAGGTATCGCGGAATTCTTTGTGAGTTGACTATGATGAGCGATATGTTCATGAGAAATGTATTAAAGGACAGGGACTGCACGGAACATATCCTCCGGGTTATTCTGGAGGATGCGGGGCTGAGGGTCCTGGATGAGGAGCTGCCGGAAACCTGTGTGATATTTATCACATTGGGAGACGGGCTGGGCTACGGCTGTCCGATTTATCATATTAAGAGAAAAATTGCTGAGGTTAACCAGGATTTTCAGGACGGCTCTTATATCATCTATGTGGACTCAAAAAATCAGGAGGATACGCCGCTGGGGCGCCTGATGCGGGATTTCCATTGCAGTTCGGCGTCGGAAATGCAAAGCGAAATCCTGGCAAAACGGGTGAGAGAGCTGAAAGAAACCGAGAAAGGAGCGGAGATTATGTGTGAGGAAATGGACCGTATTTTCAGGGAAGGGAGAAAACTGGGTGAGAAAGAGGGAGAACGGAGAGGCGAAAAGAGAGGGATTGCGATTGGGGAAATGAAGACCCAAAAAGCGACTGCTGCGAGATTGGCGGGCCGGGGAATGGAGGTTTCTGAGATTTCGGACATTGTAGGGGTTAAGGCAGAGTTGGTCCGGAAGTGGTTGGAAAATGAGGTTGGAGTGCTGAAATAGGTGAAAAAATCTTCGGAGATAGGACTGTAAATCCAGGCCTGAGACCGAAGATTTTTTCTTACAGGCACTTAGCCCGTCATCCCGCATGATGGCCCGATTCAGCCATATCGCTGTGGAGTTTTGAAAAATACAACTAATAACGCCCTGGCGGTAGGCTTTGCGGCCAATGTCTCCGGTACGCCGCCCATGGCGATGGTTGGCATTGTCCCGGAGCACTATTCTTATGAATTGATTCAGGAGTCCGGCGAATCTGTGATTCATATCCCGACTAAGGGATATGAAAAAGAGTTCTATTACCTGGGAAGCCATTCGGGACGGGACGAGGACAAGTTCGCGGCGCTGAACCTGAAATGGACGGAGGGCACAAAGGTAAAAGATCCCATTCTCACGGACTGCCCGATTTCGGCGGAATGCAAGGTGGTAGACTGTGTCCGGACCGGTGACCACGATATGTTTATTGCATCGGTGGTGGCGGTCCACTGTGTGGAGGAGTGGCTGAACGAAGAGGGAAATATCGACTTTGGCAAAGTGGTCACCATGTAAGCGCTGCTTCAATTGAACAGGTACTTCAGGCAGCGCGGACAGACTATACGGATTTTGGCCTCGTCCACTGCATTGATGAGGAGGACGACTACCGGCGTGTTATGGCCAGGGGCGGTCTGTTCGACTATATGCGCAGCTTAAAGGCTCAGGGAGTAGTCCGGCACCTGGGCTTTTCCACCCACACTCCGTCCATTGCCCGCCGTTTTATGGAGACCGGAGAGACAGACCTGTTTATGTTCAGCCTGAATCCGACCTATGATTATTCCAGGGGACAGCTCAGCTATGGGAGAGGACAGGAACGGCTGGAACTTTATCAGGAGGCGGAACGGAGGGGCGTAGGCATTACCGTTATGAAGCCATTTGCGGGAGGGCAGCTGCGTCTACTGCAATCACTGTGCGCCCTGCCCCGCCGGGATTGATATTGGGCTGGTCAATAAATATTATGACCTGGCAAAATTCGGCGATGAGCTGGCCAGAAGCCACTATGAAAAGTTCTCCATCCGGGCAGACGCCTGCATCCGGTGCGGACACTGCGAACGGAGCTCCCCGTTCCAGGTCAGACAGATGCAGAGGATGGGGGAGATTGGGAGGTATTTTTCCGCGGGAAAATGATGATGCCTCCAAGAATTACTCCCGCCGCCCAAAGCGCCCCCTGAACCGCCAGCACCGGACCGGGTACCAGAAAGCCCGGGTCCGGAAGCTCCAGGGTTAGGGGGTACCGGGAAAAGAAGCTGCCGTTCCACATCCCCAGGGCATCCGGCAGAGGGAGAAAGCGACATATGATGGGCACCGCCATCCAGGCGAAGAGGAGCCAGGGGCGGATATTTCCCAAAATCCATCCGCTCTCCAGGGCAAAAACCAGGGGAGGCGCCAGCGTTACCAGGGCGGAGGAGGCAAGGCTCCCCCACCCGGCCCACTGAAAGCGGATGAGGTAAAAGGTGGCCGCCTCCGCCAGCACGACGAAGGACAGAAGGCTGGTCCCGGTCAGGGCGGCTGCCAGCCGGACCACCGCGTATCGCTCGGGGTTCATGGGGCAGGCCGAGGTGAGGACGGAGAGAGAGCGTGCCTTTCCCGAGGTGAAAAAGGTTAAAAGAAACAGGGTCCCGGCCCAGAGCAGGGGGAGCTGACGGCTTAAGTAGTCGCCGAAGCTCCAGGGAGAGAAGGGAGCCGTGTGGGAGATTCCCAGAATCGTCACCTCATCCAGCACCTGCCAGCCGTAAAGCAGCAGGATTAATAAAAATCCAAAGAAAAACCGATTCCACATCAATCGTCTGCATTCATATCGAAAAATGATACTCATGAATTCAAATCCTCCTCTCTCAACCCGCAGGCATTTAAGAAATCTTCATAAGTCAGATAGGGGTACGCCGGGTCCGGCTCACGGCTAAAAAGCTCCCGGAGAATCCGGTCCATGGCCTCCTCACCGCCAACCAGTTCCTGCGCTTTCAAAATTTTCAGGGGCATCTGGCAGTACCGGCGGACATAGGACAGGCTGTTTGCGATTTCCAGCTGCTTGTCTTCCGGAAGTCCCGAAAGATACTCCGGTCTGCGGACGTAAAAATTCAAATCGTAATCTAAAACTTCTTTTTCCCACTGTTCTATATAATGGGTTCTGGCGTATTCCCCCCCGTAAAGCTCCTTCACAATGCGGTAGGTGGTGTAGACCGTCAGTCCCTCCGCCGCCCAGGGGCTGCTCTCCTCCGGACTGTCAAACATGCAGGACAGGCCCCACCACTGATGGACCAGCTCGTGAATCATCACCTCACCGGGAATCCCTCCTCTCTGGCCGTCCTCCAAATGAACGGCGGAGAAATCCCCTTCGTCCAGAAGGCTGGCTCCGTTAGCTGCATAGCCGCCGCCCACAATACGGCTCTGAACCAGCTTGAGGGTGCCTTCCTGGCCGAAGGAGAGAGGGCCGTAGTGCTCCGTGCAGTAGTCCACAACAGCCCGGACTGCTTCCTCCGCTCCGGCCTCCTCCATCAGCCCCTGACTCCTCCGGCTGTAGTAGAGCTGGATGGAGACGCCGTCGGCCTTTATGTCCCGGCGGATATAGTCGCCGGCGTAGAGAATGCCTCCGAAGCCGCTGCTCTCATAGCGCCAGGTGAGGGTTCCGTCCCCGTGCTCCCGCAGGATTTCCGCCTGGGACGGGCCAAATGGAATTACCGTCATGGAGGAGGGCAGCCGGATTTCTACGGCGGCTGGAATGGAGCCGGGGGAGGAGACATTCATCAGGCGGGGAGCCAGGTCCCCGTTGGCCAGACAGAGATAGGAGCTGCTGATTTCCAGAGAACCCTGCATGGCGGAGAGGGAGCGGGATTCCCGGGGAAATCCGCCGTACCGGATGACCAGGTCGATCTCCTGGTCCGGCGGCAGGGTTACTTCCAGCATGGCCTCATTGTATTCCTGATAATCCCCCACGGAAAATGGAACCGAAGCCCCGTTGGCCAACACGGAGAAAACCCGGTAGCCGGGATTGAGTCCAAAGGCTGCCTTCCGGGACTGGCCGGAACGATTTTCAAACTCATAGGAAGCGGAGGCGGTCAGGGAGCCGTGCCGGGTATCGGGAAATGCCTGGACGGTGCGGCTAAGGCAGGAAATGTCCTGCAGCCGGGACAGCTCCCCGAAGGCCATTGCGGTCAGGTCCGGATTGCTGTGGTCCACCAGAGGCTGGGCGGCATAGGCACCTCCTGCCAGGAGCAGGAGAAGGAACCCCAGGAGAGGCCGGAAAAGAGGACGGCAGCTTAAACCCAGAGAACGTAAGAATCCCAGGCCGTACCGGCGGACGCCAAGCCAGGAGATGAGCCAGAGCCCCAAAAGGGCTGCCAGCCAGGTCAGGCGCATATAGGCCACGGACCGGAAGGCCCGGAGGTTGGAGAAGGCGTCGGAAAGGGCCCAAAGACAGGGATTGAGCCAGCACAGCTGCCAGTGTTCGGACCAGACGGTCAGGCTCAGCCCGGCAAAGAGGCCAAAGAGGGACAGAGCCAGATTCGCCCGCCCCGTAAACTGGAAGGCCGCGGCGGCCGCCAGAATAGCCAGAGGGAACGATGCGCCCATCAGGAGCGTGCAGGCCAGAACGTAATCCTGCCACCGGAAAACAGAGCCCACCTGGAGCCGGCATAGGGGGAGCCAGAGAACGGCGGCGGAAGCTGCAGCGATGAGAGCAGCGCCCATCAGCGCAAGAAGCCGCAGAAGGGCCATGGTTTGGGGGGCTACCACTGCATCCATCAGAGATTCCATTTCCATTCGTCTCGGACGGTCCAGCTCATAGATGGTCAGAATTCCGAAGAGAATGCCTCCGGCAGTTCCTCCGGCCAGAGCAGGGTTTGCCAGATATAGGGAGAGGGAGGTATCCGTGGATAGGGGCTGATACCAAAAGAGCCCGACGGCAGGGGAGAGAAGAGTCAGAAAAAGAATCAGCCAGGTGAAGGGCTCCCGGAACAGCCGGGAAAATTCAAGAGAAAGCCGCTTCATAACGCCACCTCCCCGGAAATCAGGCGCAGGTAGGCGGCTTCCAGGGCGTGAGCTCCCGCTTCCGGGATGTCCCATGACAGCGGTGCGGAAACCGCAGAAGGTATGGAAGACGCAGAGAATGCGGTCTGAACCAGCTGCCCGGGCGAGCCGGAGAACAGAATCCGTCCCCCGCGGATAATCAGAAGCCGGGAGCACACGGAGGCCAGGTCCTCGATGATGTGGGTGGAAAGCAGGACCAGGCTGTTCTGCGCCTTTTTGGAAAAAAGATTTCGGAAATAGGCCCGCTCCTCCGGGTCCAGCCCGGCGGTAGGCTCGTCGAGAATCAGGAGGGAGGGATTTCCCAGAAGGGCCTGGGCGATGCCCATCCGCTGACGCTGTCCTCCCGAAAGGGCGCGGATGGGAATATTCGCCTTATCCTCCAGATGAACGTCCGCAAGGAGCTGGGAAATAGAGAAAGAAGAGCGGGAAACTTCCTTTAGGGCCGCCATATATTTCAGAAACTGCGCCGGGGTCAGCTCTTCAAAAAGGCCGAAGCCTTGGGGCAGATAGCCCAGATGGGCCTTCAAAAACCGCTCTGCCTGAATCAAAGGTCGGCCGTTGACCAGGATGGCCCCGGAGGAGGGCAGAAGGGAGGCGGACAAAAGCTTCATTAACGTGGATTTTCCCGCCCCATTGGGTCCCAGAAGGCCGGTGAGGCCGGAGGCGGGAAGGTCCAGTGTAAGGTTGCTTAAGACCTCCCTGCCTTTGGGGTAAGTGAAACTGACATTTTGAATCTGAATCTCCATGAGAATTTTCGTCCTTTCTGTCTGATACTGACAGAAGGATAGCAGGATTTTATGGAGCAGGTCCGGAGATTTTATGTGTTTTTGGTGGAGTTTTTCTCGGAATACTCCTTGGCAGGAGGAAAGAGGACGACAGCCCGGACGCCGTCGGCCGTGTTGGAGATGACGCAGGAAGCGCCGTGCTTTTTAAGAATCATCTGCACCAGGTAAAGGCCAAGGCCGCTGCCGCCGGTCCGTCTGTTCCGGGAGCCCTCCTCACGGTAAAATGGCTCGAAAAGATGGGGGAGGGAGTCTTCGTGGATGTGAACGCCCGTATTTTCAATGGAGAAAACGGGGCGATTTTCATGAAGGCCGCACCATACCCGAATCTGCGCGCCCTCCGGGGAGTAGAAGGCAGCGTTGGAAAGAAGGTTTTCCACGGCCCTGGCCAGCAGCGGCCCATCACCACGAATACTGATCCGAGGCTCCAGATGGACGCTTAATGTTTGGCCTTGTTGGGCAAACAGCTGCTCATTCAGCCGAAGCTGCTCCTCAATCAAAGGGGAGAGCAGCAGACGGTCCTGACCAGGGGACATGTCTTGTGACTCCATCCGGGCAATGGAGAGCATCTCCTGAATCAGATGTTCCATCCGTCCTACGGTTTGGAGGGAACGGAGGAGATACTGATCCCGGTTCTGGTATACGCCCACTCCTTCCAGCATCCCGGACAGCTGGCCCTTCAGGATGGTAACCGGGGTTTTCAGCTCATGGGAGGCGGCGGAGAAAAATGCCATCCGCTGACGGTCCAGCTCCCGCTCCTTCTCCATTTCCGCCCGGAGGGCTTCATTGGCGGTTTCCAGCTGGGACAGGGAGGTGGAAAGACTTTTAGACAGCTGATTGAGGCTCTGACCCAGGGCACCGATTTCATCCCGGCGTCTTTCCGCGCATTGCCGGGAGAAATCCAGCTGCGCCATCTGTCCCGCAATGGAACTGATGCGAAGAATGGGACGTGTAATAAAGCGGGAGTAGAAAAATGCGCATAAAAGGGAGAAAATCAGCAGGGCCAGAAGAAGCCAGGGAATCATGCGGACCAGGGCCTGGACGGCCAGATTTTCTTCCTGGAGGACAGGGGCCACGCAGAGACGGTAAATCTCCCTTTCGCCGGCAAAGGAAAAATCCCGCAGAATGGCGTACTGCTGCCGCGCGGCGGACTGGCGGTCGGAGGTGACGGAAATCTGAAATTCCCCGGCGGCGGAGAAATTTTTAGCTTCAGGGGTCTGGGCAGCGGAAAGGAGAAGTCGGGTTTCCGGATCATTTTCATTCAGAGCCAGCAAAGAACCCGTATCCACAGGAGTGCCGTCGTCTGCCAGTATCAGTACCCTGGCATGGCTGGACTGGATGAAAGAGTCCAGAAGAGGGCCGCTGTCAGATACATCGGAGTCCCGGAGCTGTTCGATGAGGGAATCCACCTGACGCTGCAGAGATTCGCTGACCACGGAGGTGTAGGTGCTGGGGGCGGCCCAGGCGATGAGGGCGAAGGTAACGGCCCCGGAGAACAGGAGAATCAGGAAGGTGAGGAGAAAAACACGGACTGTGAGATGTTCAGAAAGTTTCTTTCCCGGCACGATAACCTACCCCCCTTACGGTTTCAATATAATCCCGATCCAGCTTGCGGCGCAGATTTTTAATGTGAGTATCCACAATGCGCTCATCGCCGTAAAAATCGTAACTCCACAGACGGGAGAGGAGCATTTCCCTGGTAAAGACCCGGCCGGGGGAGGAAAGAAAGGTATAGAGAAGGTCGAATTCCCGGGCAGTCAGCTCCAGGGGCCGCCCATCCAAAAGGGCCTCCCGCGTATCCGGGTCCATGGAAAGGTCCCGGTAGCGGAGCACCGTCTCTTCCCCGGACTCCCGGCTTCTGCGCAGGATTACCCGTATTTTCTCCAGGAGAACAGGAATGGAAAAAGGCTTGGTTACATAGTCGTCCGCATCCAGACGCAATCCTTTCAGCTGCTGGGCCTCCCCGTCCAGGGCGGTGAGCATCAGAATGGGAACCTGGGATTGGCTGCGGATTCGTTCGCAGACCTGAAACCCATCCAGTTTAGGAAGCATAATGTCCAGCAGAACAAGATCAAAAGGCCGGCTGGCAAACAGATTAAGGGCCTCCTCCCCGTCCCCGGCGGCAGCTGTCTCGTAACCGGCATTTTGGATATAGGCGCAGAGCAGCTCCTGGATGTCCGGTTCGTCCTCTACGATTAAAATATGTTTCATACACAATCACCCATTGCAGTATAGCGCGGAAATATGAAGTTATGATGGAGAAATTTTATTTGCCTTCTGCTGCTTGTTCTGATACATAAAGCGGTCCGCCTGCTGGAGGATCCGGTCAGCGCTTTGGTGAGGGGGACGGCACAGGAGCATGCCGGCGCTGGCCTGATTAAAGGGGCAGGGTGCGTCATCGCCCCATTTCGGGCAGGTTCTCAGTTGATTTAATAGAGCCTCAGGCGCCGTGTCCTGATAAATGATAAGAAACTCGTCGCCGCCGAAACGGTAGGCCTGCCCTTTGCCGCGGACCAGTCCGGAACAGATTTCGGCGTAATGCTTTAAGTACCAGTCTCCGGTCAAATGCCCATACTTGTCGTTGATTTCCTTAAAACGGTCTAAGTCGATAAACAGCAGGGAAAAGGTCTGATTCTCCTTCAAAAGCTGCTTCAGATGCTCCCACAGCATGGAGCGGTTTCCAAGGCCGGTCAGAGGGTCATGGAAAGCGGCGTATTCCAGGCGGTCCATTTTCAGGGTATCCTGCACAATGCGGTAGAGAATAAAATAATACAGATAATTGGCAGTTACTAGCAGGATTAAGGTCAGGATTTTGAGAATGGATTCCTCCTCGCGGATGAACACATTATGCAGGATGAGCAGCAGCACAAAGTTAAAGCAGATGTTCAGTGAAAGGTATTTGTACCGGTAGGTATTAAAGGAAGGAATGTTCCTGAAAATGAAAATGTACATGGGAACAAACCATTTAAAAAAGGGATAGGCGCTTGCAAGCAAAAGCATACTGTTAATACAGACGGTGAGGAGAACCGGATTGGCGCTTAAAACTCCCGCAATCTGCTGGGACAGGGCAAAGATACCGAAGGTATAGAGCCAGCAGGTGCACATGATGGTAAAGAGGAGAAGGCCGTTTTCCTTATACAGATACCGCAGGGGAATCAGAAAGGCGAAGCCCAGGAAAGCGAGACGCCCGTCCCCCACGGAAAATACGGGACGGAAGAGAAGCACCAGGGCCAGCAGGAAAACAAAAACCGAACCGAGAATCCCTATGGTTTTGCCTAGGGAATATTTTCTGTGGCAGCAGCGGTCGCAGATTATGGAATTAAAGACCAGCATTTCTATAAGGGAAAGGAACTGAGGGGGGAACATGTTGGACGGGTTCTCCTTATTTTTTTGTATTGCTTCCTCATTTTAACATATGGAGGCGGAAAAGGAAAGAAGGGAATGCTTCTCAGGAAAGTCCCCTCTCATGATTAACCAGGCGGAAAGTGTTTATAATAGACTGTAACAGCTCGGGATATCCTGAACGGTTATGGCTAGAGAACAGAACTGACTGGCGAGAGCATGAGAGGAGAACGATATGAACGAGTTGGATCAGAAAAGAAATTCCGACGGGGCGCGGGAGTTTGGATGGGAAAGAGAGCCGGAGTGGAGAACAAAGGTGGGGGACATTCTTGGGGAGTACCGCCTTCATTTGGTGAGCCAGGAAAAAAGCGGCAATACCATTGAGAAATACATCCGGGACGTGAAGCGGTTTCTGCTGTACGCCGGCAGTGAGAGACCGGAGCGGGAAATGGTGCTGGCTTACAAGAGCAGCTTAAAGGAACAGTACCAGCTGAGCAGCGCCAATTCCATGCTGATGGCGGTCAACCACTATCTGAAATATAAAGGCCTGGAAGAATGCCGGGTCAGCGCGTTCAGACAGCAGCGAAAGATTTTTTCCGAGGAGAGCCGTCAGCTGAGCCGGAAGGAGTACGAGCGCCTGGTGCTGGAAGCAAGGAAAAGAGGAATGGTCCAGATGGAGCACATTCTCCAGACCATTGGAATGACGGGAATCCAGGTGGGAGAGCTGGCGTTTATCACCGTGGAAGCCCTGAAGCAGAAGGCGGCGCGGATTCATTTTAAGAATAAGGAACGGGTTATTTTGCTGCCAAAATCCCTTCGGGTGCTGCTGGAGGCATACTGCCGGAGGGAAAACATACGTCATGGGAGCATTTTCATCACCCAGGGGGGCAAGGCGCTGGACCGGAGGACGATCTGGTCCCAGATGAAGAAGCTGTGCCAGGGCGCGGGCGTTCTGGCCAGCAAGGTATTTCCTCACAACCTGCGCCATCTCTTCGCCAGATGTTACTATGAAAAGGAAAAGGATTTGGTAAGGCTGGCGGACTATCTGGGCCACAGCAGTCTGGAGACGACCCGCAGATATTATGACAAGCAAATTCTTATGGCAAGTTGCCCTGGCGGATATACAGTTTTGCTGAAATATCCGCCCGAACAACTTTCCATAATTAATGCATCAATCCATTAAGCCAATCCAGAAGAGATTTGTCTTCGGTCCAATCTTTTATGGGTTTGTCCGGAAGGACATCTTTTCCAGGCTTCATCTTATCAAGCGCAGCTTTCTTCATCTTGATGCTGGTTTTTGAGTATACTTCAGTTACTTTCAGATCAGTGTGCCCAAGAAAGTCTCTTATAAAAATCGGGTTTACATCTGCTTCTGTAAGATGCATGGCCTTTGTATGCCGTAAATGGGGAGCTCCCCATTTACGGCATTATGTAGAGCCAGGGAAAATGGTGAGTGATGAAGGAAACTACCGTAT
>OLVT01001091.1_pt1 | contig 25276 bp, 22 predicted proteins | sample 1673241 | NCBI WGS metagenome assembly OLVT01 (sample SAMEA3178936, study PRJEB25190) | human gut metagenome | biome: human gut; feature: human-associated habitat; material: faeces | place: Austria | collected 2013 | reverse complement strand
TCGGGCGAGGCGGCCCGAGCCGCAGGGTCGAAGGGCGCCGCCTCCGCGATTGCGGGCGCGGTCTCGGGCGCGGCGCCCGCCCTGCTCGGGGCGGTGGCCGGCATCGTGGCCTTCGTCGCCTGCGCGCTCGCCGTCGCGCAGCTGCTGAGCGCGCTGTTCGGCTTCTGGGACGACGCGGCCTCCAAGCAGGGCCTCGAGGGGCTGCCGCCCTACATCACCTACGAGATGGTCGAGGCGGCGCTCGAGTGCCAGGAGGAGTACGGGCACCCGGCGGGCTGCACCATCGCGCAGATCATCCAGGAGTCCGGCCAGGGCGACCGCATGAGCCAGCTCGCAGAGCACGACCACAACCTCTTCGGCATGAAGTGGTGGTCGGGCTACGCGGGCTGCCCCGAGGTGGCCGGCAAGGCGAACTGGGCCACCAGCGAGGAGTACGTGCCCGGCGAGCACACCCAGATCACGGCGAGCTTCATCCGCTTCACCGGCGACGCCGAGTGCATCCGCTTCCGCAGCAGGGTCTTCCTGCAGGCGGAGCGCTACTCGGGCAACGCCCTCATCCGGGAGGCGATCGAGAGGCACGACTCGGACAGGATGGCCGAGGGGCTCAAGGACGCCGGCTGGGCGACCGACTCGTCCTACGTCGAGTCCCTGAAGTCGATCATGGCGCAATGGGGCCTCTACCGGCTCGACTCCATGACGCTCGAGGACCTGAAGGACTCGACCGCGAACGGGAACGCGATCGTCGAGGCGGCGTTCAGCCAGCTCGGCGTGCCCTACGTGTGGGGAGGCTCGACCCCCGGCAAGGCGCTCGACTGCAGCGGGCTCACGCAGTACTGCTACGCGCAGGCGGGCATCCGCATAAGCCACTACACGGGTTCCCAGTACGAGGAGCTCAGGCGCATACCGCTCTCGGAGGCGAAGCCCGGCGACATCCTCTACCGCTCGGGCCACGTGGCCATCTACATCGGCGACGACAGGTACATACACGAGCCGCGAACGGGCGACGTGTGCCGCATAGCGAGCGGCATCGGCAGCTTCAGCTGCGCGCTCACCGCGAGATAGGAGAAACCAATGCAGGGAAAGTCAAGGGTCATGGCCGCCGTCGCGGCAGGCGCGCTCACCGTGGCGCTCGGCGCGGGCGCGGCGCGCTGCGCCATCGCCCCGCAGGAAAGCCCCCAGGAGCAGGCGCCGTCCGCGACGGCCGGCGCCCCTGAAGGCACTGGCTCGGAGACTGGAAAGGCGACATCGGGCGCCGAGGCGCTCTGGAACACCGCGTGGACGGGCGCCGACGACCCGACCGCCACGCTGCGGATCGTCGATGGCGCCATGGTGGAGAGCGCGGGCGGCACCGAGCGCGCCTGGTTCTTCTCGGCCGAGGAGCCCTCCGAGGCCGGCGGCGTGCTCAGCGTGCCCATCGACGTCAAGGGAACCGGCGACAAGGCGGGAGGCCTGTCGCTCATCCAGGTCTCGGGCGACGGGGACGCCCGCACCCTGGCCTGCGACCTCCTGACGCAGGCCTACGTGCCCCAGAAGGCGCAAGACGGAGCGTTCTCCGTGACCGGCACCGACGACCGCCTCTCCGAGGCGCTGGGCGCGGATGCCGCCGCCATCGAGGAGGCCGTCGCCGGGAAGGCGGCGAAGGTGTCCCCGCAGGCGACGGGAGCCACCTGGGACAAGGAGGTGTGGCTCGACTACGCCGGGAACGTCGCGTCGACGACCTTCACGCTCGACGACCCCGCCTCGACGGTGGTCACCGTTGTCTCGCGCGGCGGCTCGCTGGAGGCGATGTAACCATGAGGGCGCTCAAGGCGCGAGGCCGCAGGGCGTTCGCCATCTCCGCCGCGACGGCATTCGCCCTCTGCGCGCTCCTGCTCGTCCCCGCGCAGCCGGCATACGCCGACATCGCCGGGGACGTCAACGATTGGCTGTGCGGCCTTCTGCGCGACTGCTGCAACTGGATGTTCAAGGCGCAGACGGGCGTGCTCGGGTCGATCGGCGCGAACGGGATCCTCTCGGCCGACTTCGCGCACATGCTCACGAGCTCGAGCGACCTGACCATGCACGACGTCGCCCGCGGCGTGTGGCAGGTTGCCATCCTGCCGATCGGGTGCGGGGTGCTCGGCCTGGTCTTCACCCTGAAGCTCATCGAGATCTCCCAGCGCATGGACGGCAGCCAGAGCCTTCCCGGCGTCAAGGAGGTCGTGTTCCTCCTCGTGTTCTTCGCCGTGTTCCTGTTCCTCATACAGAACAGCTTCGACCTGATGGCGTCGATCTACGAGGTCTGCGGGCTCGCCATCGACCGAGTCGAGGCGCTCTTCGGCGCCGGTGGCGCGCTCGACCTGCCCGAGGTGTCAGTCGTCACCACCGACGACGACGTCCCGTCGCTCATCGCCATGCTCGTCGTGAGCCTCATCAGCTGGGTCGTGGTGCTGGCAGCCTACGTCGTCGCCCTCGTGGTCTGCTGGGCCCGCGCGCTCCAGCTCTACATCATGGCCGCGTTCGCCCCGATCCCGCTGGCGTTCCTCGGCATGGACGCCACGCGCCAGATAGGCCTTGGCTACCTGAAGAGCTTCGGGGCGGTCTGCATCGCCGGCGTCATCATCCTCGTGCTGCTCATATCGTTCCCGCTCGTGCTCGGCGGGCTCACCGGGGCGAACCCCGGGACGGGCACCCCCGCGGACGCGATAGCCAACGGGCTCACCTACGCGCTGCAGTACCTGGCCATGTGCGTGCTGCTCATCCTGGCCCTCGTGAAAAGCGGCTCCTGGGCGCGCGACATCGTGAGCGGCTTCTAGCGGAAAAGCGAGGAAGGGGGCGGTCGCCATGAGATAGGGGCGCCGCGCCGGGGCACGCGCCCCGGCGGAAGAAGACAAGCACAGACGAACGACGAAAAGGAGGAAAGACATGGAAGAGAGGAAGAACGTGTACCTCTCGCTGCACAAGAGCTTCGTGCGCGAGGGAATCGAGTACACCGACCGCGCGACCGGCGAGGCCAGGACCTTCAACTCGGCGACCCTTCCCAAGGGCACCGTCGTCGACGGCATCGACGTTGGAGGCTACGAGTTCAGCCCCATGTTCGTGAACGAGAGCCGATTCAAGGGGGCCGACTTCCGGGACATACCGCTGCTCGCGAACCGCGAGGTGTGGCTGAGGAAGACGGTGATGGGCCCGGACGGACAGCCCGAGCTCGACGAGGGCGGCCGCGCGGTCAAGGACACCGTGAAGGTCATGCCGGCGCAGCTCAAGGAGGCCGTTGACGCAGGTCGCTCGCGCTACCTCGCGGAGCGCGCCGAGCACGCCCGCCAGGCGAGCCGCGCCGCCGAGCACGAGGCGCCCCGCGCCCAGCGAAGCGTCGAGAGATAGGGAGGCGGAAAGATGAACGCAGCGAAAGACTGCACCCTGCAGGAAAAGCTCCTCCGATGCGCCATGGCGCTCATCCTGGCGGCGGGGGCGCTGCTCGCCTCCGTGGCGGCCTCGCCCGCCTACGCCGCGCCGAGCACGGTCGACGTGTCCATCGGCGGCAAGATCCCCTACGGCGGCTTCGCCACCACGTGGATGAGCGCCGACGGGAACATCGCCTACTGCGCCGAGCCCTCGTCCCCGACGCCCGCGGCGGGCTCCTACTCGACGAGCCCCGTGCCTAACGGCGACGTGACAGCGGCGATCTGGTACTCGTTCGGCTCTCCCGGCTTCGACGCGTCGATGTTCCCGGGCAGCTGGTACGACGGCGGCGGCTGGGACGACGCCAAGTACGCCGCGGCGAGCCACGTGCTGATCGCCTACGCCTACTCGGGGTCCGAGTCGGCTGCCACGCACGGCACGAGCGCCGAGTTCGCCTCCTGGGCGAAATCCGAGCTGATCGGCGGGGCCTTCGCCAAGATGAAGGCGGGCGCCGGCAAGGTATCCGCCGGGTTCGAGGCGTTCTGCGTCAGGACCGGCGGCGGCTCCCAGACGCTCGTGAGCTTCAGCTGGTCCACGGGCGGAGTCAAGGTCGCCAAAGAGGACTCCGAGGCGGGCGCCGAACCCCAGGGCGACGCCTCGCTCGACGGCGCGAGCTTCTCCGTCGTGAACGAGACCGGCCGCTACGTGCTGGTCGGCGGCAAGTACTACGCCGACGGCGAGGCCTGCGCCACGATCAAGACCGCGCCCGAGGACGGGTCGCACGTCGCCGCGACCGGCGCCGACGCGCTTCCCGCGGGCAGCTACCGCATCGTCGAGTCCGGCGCGCCCGAGGGCTACGACGCCAGCGACGCCTCCGTCGCGTTCACCGTGAGGGCCGGCGAGATGCGCGACCTCACGGGCGACCCCGTGACCGACGAGGTCTTCCGCGGCGGCGTGCAGGTGACCAAGTCCGACAAGGAGCTGCAGACGTCCGAGGCGCTCGCGGGCAGCGGCCACAAGGAGGCGCCTGGCGAGCACCCCGGCCTCGACGGGATCGAGTTCACCGTCACGAACCGCTCGGCGCACAAAGTCCTCGTTGACGGCGAGTGGCGCGAGCCGGGCGAAGCCGTGGCCACGCTGACCACCGCATGGAACGACGAGGCCGGCGCCTACACCGCGCAGACCGCGGCCGACGCACTGCCGTACGGAACCTACGACGTGCGGGAGACGGCGACGAACGGGAGCTACCTGCTGACCGACGGCGAGCCCCGCACCTTCGAGGTCCGCGCCGCCGGCGAGATCGTGAGCGCCTCCGCGGACGGCGCCGCGCTCGAGTTCCGCGACCAGGTGGTGCGCAACGACCTCGAGCTCTCCAAGAAGAGCGAGTCCGACAACGCCGGCCTCATGGTCCCGTTCGCCATCGAGAACGCGGCCACCGGCGAGACGCACGTGCTGGTGACGGACCGCAACGGCGACGCGTCCACCGCGAGCAGCTGGAACAGGCACTCGAGGGGCACCAACGCCAACGACGCCCTGCTCGGCCACGAGGGCCCGATCGGGGCCGCCGACATGGACCCGAAGGCCGGCATCTGGTTCTCGCTCGGCGAGGACGGCTCCTCGGCGCCGGTCGACGACTCGCTGGCGGCCCTGCCGTACGGCGCCTACACCATGACCGAGCTGCGCTGCGAGGCCAACGAGGGCCTCGAGCTCATCACGAGGAGCTTCTGGGTCGAGCGCGACTCGACGGTGGCGAAGGCCGCGTGGATGGGCCTCGACGACCAGGAGGGCCCGCGCATCTCCACCACCGCAAAGGACGGCGCGGACGGCGACAAGGACGTCTCGGCCGACGCCGAGGCCAAGGTCGTCGACGAGGTCGCCTACGAGGGGCTTAAGGCCGGCGAGGCGTACGAGCTCTCGGCAACCCTCGTCGACAAGGCGACCGGCGAGCCCGTGGCCGACGCCTCGGGCAAGCCCGTGGAGGCCAAGGCCGGGTTCGCGCCCGCGCTCTCGACCGGCAGCCGGGACGTCGAGATCGCCTTCGACGCGAGCCTTCTCGGCGGCCGCGACCTCGTCGTGTTCGAGAGCCTTCGCAAGGACGGCGCCGAGGTGGCGTCGCACGCGGACCTCTCCGACGAGGGCCAGACCGTCCACGTCGCCGTCGAGGTGGGCACCCAGGCGGCCGACGCCGACGACGGCGACCAGGTGATCGAGGCCGGCAAGGCCAAGGTCGTCGACACGGTCGCCTACAAGGGCCTCGTCCCCGGCGAGACCTACATCGCCGTGGGCACGCTCATGGACAAGGGCACCGGAGAGCCGTTCCTCGACAAGGACGGCAACGAGGTGACCGCGCGCACGCCCTTCGAGCCCGAGGCGCCCTCCGGTACCGTCGAGGTGGCCTTCGAGTTCGACACCGAGGGCCTGGTCGAGGGAGACGAGCTCGTCGTCTTCGAGAAGGTCCTGGACTCCGCCGGCAACGTCGTGGCGGCCCACGAGGACATCGACTCCGCCGAGCAGAGCGTCGTCGTGGACAACCCCGACACGCCCGAGGTGCCCGAGGAGCCCTACGCCAAGACTGGGGCCGACGCCCCCGACGGTACCGGCTACGCCGTGGCCGCAGGCATCGCTCTGGCAGCTGCGGCGGGCGCGGGCGGGGCGCTCGCGTACCGCAAGCGCAAGACGGCCGGCGCAAGCAAGGACGCGGCAGCCGAAGAGCCGGAAGAGTAGCGGCGCCGCATCGATACCGAACCGGAGGCCCTGGGCGCCCGCCCGGGGCCTCCCCTGCGAACGGGGGAGGACATGAACAAAGGGAAAGCCGCCACGGCGCTCGCCATTGCCGTGGCGTTGCTGGCGATGGGGGCGCTCGCCGTCCTGCCGCAGCCCGAGAGGAACCCGTACGTGGTGCGCGAGGTGCCTGCTGCGGAAGAAGACGCGGCGATGGGGGCGCAAGAGGCGCGAGGCGGCATCGACTGGGACGCCCTTCCCGCCTCCGTCGTCGCATGGGTGCGCGTGCCGGGCACGACCGTCGACTACCCGATCGTGCAGGGCCGGCCGGAATCGCCCGACTTCTACCTCACGCACGATGCCGGCGGCGAAAGATCGGCATGGGGCGCCCCCTACATCGACGCCGGGTGCGCGCAGGGCGCCGAGAGCCCGCTCGTCATCGTCTACGGGCACCATATGTCCGACGGCACCATGTTCGCGCCGCTCGCGCAGTACTCGTCGCGCGACTTCGCCGAGGGGCACCGCACCATCCGGGTCTACACCCGCGAGAAGGAGATCGAGCTCGAGATCTTCGCCGTGGACGTGGTCGACGCAAGTTCGGAGGGCAAGCGGACTGGCTTCGCCGACGCAGCGGAGCTCGACGCCTACCTCGGGGACAAATTGTCCCGCTGCGAGGTCGTCCTGGAAGAGCCGGCGGATGTCACGCAGGCCTGGGCCCTCGTGACGTGCAGCTACCAGACGAGCAACTCGCGCACCGTCGTCTACGCGAAGGAGGTGGAAGGATGGGATTCGCGCCCTTCGGAATAGGGCTCCTCATGGGGCTCCTCACGCTCACGGCCTACGCCTGCTGCGCAGCCGGCGACGACGACCGGGACTAGCCGTGGGAAATCGAAATCGCACAACGGAAAGAGGCGGGCAATTGCCCGCCTCTTCTCACATCACCCACTTGAACACGGCGCGGAACAGCCAGACGAAAAAGCCCAGCGTGACCTTAAGCGCCGCCATGAGGAACCTACCAAGCCTCTTCATCGACGTCACCCCAATCTTCCTTGACCTTGCGGGCGCCCTCGTCGGCGCCCTCTTCCTTCTCTTCCGCGAGCATCCTCGCCAGCTCGTCTGGCACGCCCGGGACCTCCGCCCTCCCCAGAGCGCGCTGCAGGTCCCTTATCTGCGATTTCAGCGGTTTTGAGGGAGGGCCCACGTGCTCGCGGTAGCAGGCGCCGATCGCCGCCGCGTCGCACAGGTATCCCCGCACCCGGGCGAACGCCTCGTCGCCGTCGAGCAGGACGCGGCGGGCGCGCCCGAGCTCGGCCTCCGAGGCCAGCATGAAGCGCCATCCGCGGGACCTGCGCGCGGCCGGTATGCCGTCCGCGGGCGCGTCGGCGCGCCAGTCGTCGCGCACCTGGTGCCAGTTCGCCGTGAGCCAGAGCCCCTTCTCGGGATCCTCGCGCATCTCGAGCTCGAACTCCGTGAGCATGTTCGCGCCGGAGAACGGCGACCCCTCCGTGAACGAGAGCGTGTCGAACAGCGTCGTCCTGCCGCCCTCGTACTCTATCCTCACAATCATCTCCGGCCCCTCTCCCTGCGCTGGTCCTGCTGAGCCCGCTGCCGCTCGGCGGCGAGGATGCGCTGCTGCTCGTTCTCATGCTGGCTGCCGCGCTGGTTGCCGCCGGCTTCGCCGCGCCCGCCATCGTTCCCGTATCGGGTCCTGAGGGGCATGAGCCCGTTCTCTGCCATGTAGGCGCGCGCAGCCTCGAGGCGGCGGTACCCCTCGCCGCCCGCCTGGCCGCGCCGCTCGAGCGTCGACATCCTGAGACCGAACTCCTCAATGGACTCGACGTCGAACTTCGCGCAGGTCTCGAGCGCCGAGGAGAGCCTGCTCAGCTCCGAGAGGTCGTTGAGCTCGAGGGCGTGCTCGGCGGCCTCGCGGATGCGCGCGGCGCTCGCGTCCGTGGGGCGGTAGGCCCCCTCGCGCTCGAAGCGGCGGCGGAGCATCTCCTTGCCGTAGACGAATCCCAGCCGTTCGCCGCTGACCTTCTTGGACGGCTCCTCTGCCAGGCTGAACACCCAGTCGTCCCGCCTCGCCTTGGCCGAGTTGTCGGCGACGTGCACGCCCAGGGCGTCGAGGATGCCGAGGAACTCCGCCTCGTCGCGCGCCGTGGTCTTGGCGAGCGCGACACGGGCGCGGATGTCGCCGACCCACGAGTAGCCGCCCGAGCGCATGATCTCCTTCTCGGCACGGCCCAGGTAGACGCTCCTGCGGCTCCTGGGCCCGCCCGCGCCGGCATGCCCGCGCGCCTTCGACGGCGATTCGGGCGCCCGGTCGTTGGAAAGCCCCGACAGCCCGCGCTCGCGCGCCATGTCCTGAAGGTCGCGGTTGAGGTCCTCGGGGTGCTTGGTCTGCATGCGGTAGCCGGTGCGGAGGTTGGCGTTGTTCACGACGATGTGCGCGTGCGGTATGCCGCGGGCGTTGTCGTCGTGGTAGACGATGGCTATCTCGTGGTCGCCGAAGTGCTTGAGAGCCCACGAGCACGCGAGCTCGCGCAGCGCCGCCAGGTCGATGTCGTCGCCGGGGTCCGGCGAGAGCACGAAGTGCTTGAACGTCCGCGCGGGCTTTCCCCTCCAGGGGGCGTCCGTGCCGAACGCGGCGCGCGTGGCGTCCATCTCGGCGTCCCAGGCGCAGGCCTCCTTGGCGTCTTCTCCCAGCGCGCCGGCGTCGCGCTCGTCGTAGCTCAGGTTGAACAGGTCGCGTGCCAGGGCGCGGCCTCCCTTCTCGAGGTAGCGGCGGATGCCGCCCGTCGAGCCGTGGCCGCTGATTGGCTTCAGGATCGGCATGGCGAGCCCTCCACGAGCGAGTCGGCGCCGATGCGACCGAGCTCCGCCGCCATCTCGCGGGCCGCGGCGTTCACGTCGGCGAGCTCTCGCTCGATCGTCGGGATGCTCTCCGCGACGAGGTCGCGGTCCACGCGCCCGTGGCGGGCGTGGAAGTTGATGAGGTTCATCGCGTGCACGGCCTGGTTGTAGTGGTAGCCCCACTTCGTGAGCTCGCGTGACATCGCCCACAGGGCCCTGCGGTCCACGAGTATGCGGTGCTCGTCTCCCGCGTTGGCCTCCGTCGACAGCGGTATGCGCACGAGGTAGCGCAGGTACTCCGACTTGCTTAGGCCCGCGCGCTCGCACCGCTCGCAGAGCGCGTCGTAGTCGCCTCCCTCCATGCGGAACGTGACGCGGCGCTCTTTGCCCCCGGCGCCGCCGGCGCTCTCTTCCATTGCGGATTCCTTTCCTCGGGCCCGCCGCGCGGCGGGCGCGTCTCTCTAGGGGCGCGGGGGATCCCCCGCAGGCGGCGGCCCGGCTCGGGCGCCGCCTCTGGGACCGGGCCTCGCGCAAGCGGGCTCCCCAACGGCCCGCGGCATGACGGGTCCGAGACCGCCCGGTCCCCAAGTGCTATGGACGCCCGACGCGATGTCGGACGCCATAGGCTACTTGCTGGATTTCGGGCCTGAGGCCCTTCTTCGGACCTTCCGGGCCCCTGCGCCCGCCTCCGCGTAGGGCGCGGTCATGAGCGCCATCTCCCGCAGCAGCGAGAGGTCGGCCGGGCTCGGGCTCTCGGGCGGGCTCTCGAGGAAGTCGGCGACGAGCCTCGCGGCCTTGGCGATGCGCCCGTCGGGGCCGGCCTGTGTTTTGCCCTCGCTCCTCACGTAGTCGGAGAGCTCCCGCTTGGTGCGCCGCCAGGGCTCCATCGCGGCGTGCATCTCCGCCTGGCGCTCCTTCGGCATGCCCGCGAGCGTGCGCACCGCCTCGGCGCTGAGGTTGCCGCGGTCGGCCTCGGCGGCCCACTCGGGCGAGAGGTCCTCGGCGATGCGGCGGGCCAGCCTCTCCTCGCGCGCGATGGTCTTGCCGGAGACCTTGCGGCCCGTCTGCCGCTCGATTATGGCGGCCTTCACGTCGTCGACGCGCATGCCGGAAAGCGAGGGGTCCTCGGAGCGCAGGCGCACGGCGTCGCCCCTGAGCGCCTCGGTCGCGGCGGCGCGCTCGGTCACGGTGAGCGCGCGGGTGAAGTAGTTCGCGACGTGGAGCAGCGTCACCGCCCGCTCGTCGTCGATGCCCTCTATCACGCGGCAGGGCATCCTCTCGTAGGCGGGGTCGTCCTTGGCGAGCAGCGCGTAGGCGGCCTTGCGCCGGTGCCCAGAGACCATCTGCCACGAGCCGTCGCCGACCTTGCGCACGAGCGGCAGGTCGGTGAGGCCGTCCTCGCGTATGGACTCGGCGAGCTCGGCTATCCCTGCCGGGTCCATGGAATACGCGGCGTTCGCAGGGTGGTCGGCGATGTCGGCCACCGTTATCTCGGACACCGGGTAGCGCCCGCGGGTGCACGACGCGCCGTCGAGCAGCCCCGTGATGGTGAAGCCCGCGGCCACCTGGCTAGGCGAGCTCACGGGACACCTCGTCGGCGAGCGCCTCGTAGTCGCGCGCGGGGCGGCTCCCCGGCTCGAAGGCCGCCACCGGCTTCCACTGCCAGCTTCCCTCGCAGACCTTGCTGCTCGCGTGGATGACCGTCTCGAACTGCTCGTCCGGGAAGAACCCGTCGAGCACGGCCGCGCCCGTGGCCTCGGCGTTGGTCATGCGGCCGGGCACGCAGGTGCGCAGTATCTTCCATCTGGGCGTGGGCATGCGCAGGGCGTCCGCGATAGAGCGCGTCGCCTCCACAGTGAGCGCCGTGCCGCGCATCACGGTGGAGTCGAGCTTCACGGGGATGACGACCATGCCGCCCTCCGCCGCGGCGAGGTAGGCGTTGAAGGCGAGCCTGCGCATCACGGGACTGCAGTCGATGAGGCAGACGTCGTAGGAGCCCGAGGCGTCGTCGAGGGCGAACTTGAGGCGCTGCTCGCGCAGGAGCATCTCGTTCTGGTCGACGAGGTCGATGGTCGAGGCCACCACGTCGAGGCTCTCCGCCGCGGCGTAGGCGACCTCCTCCACGGGCGCGCCGCCGTAGAGCAGCTCGACCGACGTGCGCCGCTCGGAGGCGGCCCGGTCGTAGAGGCCGAAGAAGTCGGTGGCAGACGCCTGCGGGTCGAGGTCGACGAGCAGGGTCCGAAGGCCCCGGGCGGCGAAGATGGCCGCCAGGTTCACGGCGGTCGTCGTCTTGCCGACGCCGCCCTTGTAGTTGGAAATGGCTATCGTGCGCATGGGTCGCGTCCTCTCTAGCGTGGGGCGCGCCTCGCCGCGTTCGGTCCGGCGCGCCCCGAGTCTCGGAGCGTCGGGACAAAACCGTACGGATTTGTCCGACAAGCGGAGTGTACCACGAAAACGTACGGATATGTACGCTTTCGTGGTACAAGGGGCGGATTCGGGGAAACCCGGCCCCGGGAGCCCGGGACCGGGCGCACCGCCTAGGAGAGCGGCTCCATCTCGCCGAAGCAGTTGACGTGGTGGCGCAGGAGCGCTCGGTTCTCCTTGACGACCATCATCGCCACCTCGTCGAAGCGGACCGGGGTGTCGGCGTAGTCGTCGCCGTTGCCGGCGAGCCACGCCGCCGCCAGCGCCTCGCGCATCCCGCGCGCCCTGTGGGCCTCGGGGAATCCGTCCGTCCCGATGCGGACCGTGGCGTCGACGAACACCAGGGTCCCGTCCTCGTCCACCGCCACGAGGTCGATCCCGCCGATGCCCTCGGGCCCCTGCCAGGCCTCGTCGACGATCTCGTAGCCCTTGCGCTCGAGGAAGGTCCTAACCGCGCCCATCGCCTTTTCCTTCATGTCGTTCATGTCTTGCTCCTTAGACTCTGAGGCCCGCCCCTGTGGCGTGCCTTGCGCCGCGTGAGTCGCATGCAGCGCGGGCGTGCCTGCAAGGGAGGAAGCGAAGTCGGGCGTGGTTATAGAAGTCTCCCGACGGCAGTTTTTCGCGTTGTTCGCGCGCGGAGCGCATGGGGCGAAGAACCCGAAAAAGTGTCGCGGCCCTTGCTGGTCGCCCGCCGGCGTGCGACCCTGCGCGCCCAAGGAGCGCCAGAGCGGGTTTCGGATCAAAGGGGCGAGGGCGTGCGGGATGGGATCGGCTATGGGCGTCGAGGCTTCCGGGCGTGGGATGCGGCCCGTCGGCGGTTGCGGGGGCGCTCGCGGGGGTTGGCGGCGACGTCGCGGCGCGGACGACGGGCTGCTGCCGAGTCGCGGTGACGCAGTCCGCATCGGGACGACATTTCCCGCGCCGCTTGCGGCCGATATGCGCACGGGATCGCTGACGGCGAGATGGTTCCCCCTGCGGAACGGCTACGGCGGTGCACAGCACGTCAGTTGGTAGAAGAAGGCAAACTGATGTTGAATTGCGAAGAGAAGGTTGAGCGCCTTGAGCTGCTCGATGCGCTGGCGGATGCCGGGAGGTTGGCGAAGGGCCTGGACCAGCTGCTCGAGTCCCTGGCGCACGCCGACCAGCTGGACCCGCTCGACGTCGAGGGAATCCTTGCCCTGAGGTCGATAAGCCAGAGGTGCGCCGGTCGCATCGAGGACGCCGCGCGCATTCTGGAGGCACAGAACGAGATTCTTTACGCCGAGGAGCGGGCCAATTTCAGACCCCGCGAAAACCAAGAGATGAGAACCCGAACGAAAGGGACCATCTAAGCCCAGCCAGGGATTCCTTCGCCGTTTGCGCTCGTACGGGGCCTGGACATCGGCTGTCCCTCTATTCCCAGCGCCGCCCCGTGTCGCCGCGTTATAATGCTGCAAACGCATTTGTATTGCATTTCGAGCGATGGGAGCGCAGATGCCCGACAGCTACAAGGAGCTTATCAAGAGCAATCCCGACGAGACCGAGATCAGGAGCTTCCTGGTGAACGGCGATCAGGTTTCTGTGACCTTGCGCATCCCCGACGCCTTGCGTGACGCGGCGAAGGAGGAGGCGGCGCTCCGCGGCATGAGCTTCTCCGCCTTCGTGCGCACGTGCATGATCGAAGAGCTCGCGAAGAAGGGGGCATAAGCGTGATTCGGGTCAAGACCTTCACCGTCCAGCTCATAGACGCGCAGCCGGACCGCATACGTATTTGCCGCATCGACGGCGAGTCGCTTGTGACCGTCGTCGTTCCGAGGGAGGACCTTGCCGAGGCGAAGTCGCTGCCGAACATCCCGCAGCGCGGCATCTACTACCTGCTCGACGAGGACCACGGCAACGTGAGCCGCGTCTACGCTGGGCAGACGACCCAGGGTATCGCCCGGCTCGACGCACACAAGGCAAAGAAGGAGTTCTGGAACAAGGCCGTCATGTTCCTCGATGACGACCAGAACATCAGCAGGGACGCGCTGGACGTCCTCGAGGCGAAGGCCATCGACTACGTGCGCACCCACGGCTCGTACGAGACTGACAACTCGGCGACGCCCAAGCCCTACGTCGACCCGTACAAGGAAGAGGCCGTCGAACGCCTGCACGAGAGGATCCTCTTCAGGATGTCAGCTCTGGGGTACGACCTCGACAGAGTCGACCAAGGTCCGGCGGGCGCGCCGGCGGTCTTCCACACAAAGAAGAACGGCATACGCGGGGCTGGGCGCTACGACAAGGCCACCGGGCACTTCACTGTGCTCGCCGGCTCGAAAGTTAACCTCTCGAGGCCCGTGCTGAAAAACGCGAGCATCGCGGCCGTGCGCAGGGAAATCTTCGGCGATTCGGGCGGCATCGCAGAACTCGCCGAGGACCTCGAGTTCCCGACGCCCAGCGCCGCGGCGGTGTTCGTGCTCGGCGGCAGTCAGAACGGCTGGACCGAATGGGTAAGCGACGACGGAGAAACACTCAACCAAGTCTATAGAAGTGAGGAAAACTAGATGAACAAGCAGCAGCTGGCCTCCAAGATTTGGGAGTCCGCCAACAAGATGCGATCCAAGATCGAGGCCAACGAGTACAAGGACTACATTCTAGGATTCATCTTCTACAAGTTCCTGTCCGAGACCGAAGTTGCCCGCCTGAAGGCGCGTGATTTCGCCGAAGAGGATTTGCCGAGCCTCGTGGAGGACGACGAGGAGACGGTCGAGTTCGTCAAGGGCGAGTGCGGCTACTTCATCGCCTACGAGAACCTCTTCTCCACCTGGGTCTCCAAGGGCGGCGACTTCGAGATTTCGAACGTTCGCGACGCCCTCAATGCCTTTAGCCGTAACATCGACCCTGCTCGCAAGCGCGTCTTCGACGGCATCTTCGACACGCTGCGGACCGGTCTCTCCAAGCTCGGCACCGACGCACGGAGCCAGTCCAAGGCTGCTCGCGATCTCATCTACCTCATCAAAGACATCCCGATGGACGGTCGCCAGGACTACGACGTGCTCGGCTTCATCTACGAGTACCTCATCAGCAACTTCGCCGCCAACGCCGGCAAGAAGGCAGGCGAGTTCTACACGCCGCACGAAGTGTCCATGCTCATGAGCGAGATAGTCTCATGGCACCTGGCCGGACGCGAGAACATCACTATCTACGACCCCACGAGCGGATCGGGCTCGCTGCTTATCAATATCGGCAAGGCCGTGGCGCGACGCAACGGCGACCCGGACTCCATCAAATACTATGCGCAGGAGCTTAAGGAGAACACGTACAACCTCACGCGTATGAATCTGGTCATGCGCGGAATACTCCCCGACAACATCGTGGCGCGCAACGGCGACACGCTCGAAGACGATTGGCCCTGGTTCGACACGGTCGAGAACAAGGACGAGACCTACGATCCGCTGTTCGTCGATGCCGTTGTGTCGAACCCCCCTTACTCCCAGAATTGGGACCCGGAAGACAAGGAGCTCGATCCGCGCTTCAAGTTCGGCGTCGCCCCTAAATCCAAAGCCGACTACGCCTTCCTTTTGCATGATTTATACCACTTGCGCCCCGACGGCATCATGTGCATCGTCCTGCCCCACGGCGTGCTGTTCCGCGGCGGCGAGGAGGGCACCATCCGCAAGAACCTGGTGGAGAACCGCCATATCCAGGCAATCATCGGGCTTCCTGCCAACATCTTCTTCGGCACCGGCATCCCGACCATCGTTATGGTGCTCCGCAAGCAGCGCGAGAGCAGTGACGTGTTGATTGTGGATGCCTCAAAGCACTTTGTGAAAGAAGGCAAAAACAACAAACTGCGTGCGAGCGATATACGCCGCATCGTGGACGCGGTCACGACTGGGGCGACCGTCGACAAGTTCAGCCGTCTGGTGACCATCGACGAGATACGCGCCAACGATTACAACCTCAACATTCCGCGCTATGTTGATTCATCCGAAGCTGCTGAGAGCTGGGACGTGTATGCCACCATGTTCGGTGGGGTTCCGAAAGCCGAGGTCGATGCTCTCGACCGCTACTGGAAAGTGTGGCCGAGCCTGAAGGGCCAGCTGTTCGGTGAGGGCGGCGGGTCGTGCCTTGCTTCCATGACGGACGACGTGGCGGCAACGGTGAAGGCCAACGCCGACGTCGTTTCTTTCCTGGCAGGGTATCGAGATGCGTTGGCTCATCTGCCCGCAGAGCTGCGGAAGAGGTTGGTAGACGACTCATCGCAGGTTGATGCCGTGGCCGAGGAGGATTATATCGCAGAGCGGCTCCGCGACGCCCTCTCTGGTGTCGCGCTCGTCGACGGGTACGATGCCTACCAAGCTCTCGACGATGCGTGGACGGGCATCTCCGGCGACCTCGAGGTTATCCAAACCGAGGGCAAAGGGGCTGTGCGCAAAGTCGATCCGAATATGGTGATAAAAAAGAAGAACGGCAAAGACGTCGAGGTGCAGGATGGCTGGACGGGCCGCATCTTGCCGTTTGCGCTCGTCCAAGAACAGCTGCTTGCCGACGATGTCAAGGAAATCTCCGCGCGCGACTCCCGTTTAAGTGAGATCTCCCAAGAACTCGACGAGATTCTCGATAACCTCGATGAGGAGGAGAAGAGCTCGAGCGATGTTTTCAGCGATGACGGCGCGTTCGTGGCGGCGTCCCTCAAGAAGGCCGTGAAAAGCATCGGCAAGCATCCGGACTGCGACTTCGAGCGGGGCCTCGTGCGCGCTCAGTCCCTGCTCGACGAGGAGAAAAATCTCAAAAAGGCAAGGAAGGAGGCGCTTGTCGCGCTCGAGGAGAAGACCAAGGAGGTTATCGAGGGCCTGACCGACGCCCAGTGCGACGAATTGCTTGCTGCGAAGTGGATTGAGCCGCTGCAATCTGATTTGCTCGAGCTGCCCAATGCTGTCGTAAGCGACTTCATCGCAAAGGTCGTCGCACTGAACGCAAAGTACGCGACAACCTATTCGGACGTATGCAACCAGATTGCAGAGGCGGAAAACGAGTTGGCAGCGATGCTGGGCCAGCTCACGGGCAACGAGCACGATATGGCGGGCATTGCTGAGCTGCGGAAACTGTTGGGAGGTGAATAGTATGGCGGAAAAGACCAATGTGCCTGAGATCCGCTTCGCCGGTTTTACTGACCCTTGGGAACAGCGTAAGTTGGGCAACTGTGGGACAACCTATGGCGGTCTGAGCGGTAAAACCAAGGAAGATTTCGGTCATGGCAACGCTAGGTTCGTTCCGTATACCAATGTCTTCGACAATCCCCTGACGGACACAAAGCGACTCGAGACAGTCGAAATAGATTCAAGCCAAAACAAAGTTGCGTACGGTGACACGTTCTTCACTGTGTCTTCTGAAACGCCAGATGAAGTTGGCATGTCCTCAGTTTGGCTCTCTGACCAGGATGATGTTTACCTCAACAGCTTCTGTTTTGGATACAGACAAGATTCAACGTTTGACCCGCATTACCTAGCCTACATGCTCAGGTCAAGTTCGATTCGTTCCGATCTCACTCTGCTGGCTCAGGGAATCTCTAGATTCAACATCTCCAAGAACAAGGTGATGGAGTTGAGTGTTCCCGTTCCGTCTGCGGCAGAGCAGAAGCAAATTGGTCAATACTTCGCCCGCCTCGACAGCCTCATCACCCTTCATCAGCGTAAGTACGACAAGCTCGCTCAGTTGAAAAAATCGATGCTTGATAAGATGTTTCCCAAACCGGGTGAGCGATTCCCGGAAATCCGCTTCGCCGGTTTTACTGACCCTTGGGAACAGCGTAAGTTCTCCGATGTGTTTGTTTTTCTGCGCAACAACACGCTGTCACGTGCCGAATTGAGCGAGTCTGAGGGCCATACGCTCAATATCCACTACGGCGATATCCTCGTGAAGTTCGGCGAGGTAATTGATGCAAATCGTGATGCGTTGCCACGGATTGCCGATGATGGTCTGACAGAGCGACTGTCCTGCCATAGCCTCGCAGACGGTGACGTGATCATCGCCGACACGGCAGAGGATGAGACCGTCGGCAAATGCTCTGAGCTGCGGGGATGTGGCAGCGAGCGTATCGTCTCGGGGCTGCACACGATGGCTTGCAGGCCGATGGACGAGTTCGCACAAGGCTATCTCGGCTACTATCTCAACTCTCCGGCGTTCCACAACCAACTGCTCCCCCTAATGCAAGGAATCAAGGTTATCTCCGTCTCGAAGGGTGCCATCAGCGATACCGATGTGCGATTCCCATCGCTCCTCGAGCAACACGCTATCGGCCAATCGCTGTCCTCCCTCGACAGCCTCATCACCCTTCATCAGCGTAAGCTTGAGTTATTGAGAAATACTAAGAAATCGCTGTTGGATAGGATGTTTGTCTAATAGCTATCGTGAGTTGCTTCTAATTTCGAGTCTCAAAACCGCCGATTTCGCTATATCGAATCGGCGGTTTTTCGTTTTTGCGAGGAATAATTGTCGTTCGCATTGTCGCCGAGCTGTCACTGATGAAGGGTGATGAGGGAATTCAATTGCGTGAAGAAGCATCCTATTTGCTTTTGTTCTTCCGTTGAGCATGGCAAAGTGAGCGCGGTTTCAAGGAAATCGTCTGGCGCAATATTAAGCAGTCCATGATTTCGCGCGCCTTCAGCAGCAATCATCTGAACCGCACCATGCCAACGATTCGTCTCGTAATACGTTACCAAGAAATCAGGGTCTCCTTGATCGAGCCCGAAGCAGATGTACAGCGTGGATAAACAGCCCTTTTCGTACTTGGTCAGGCGTTTAATCGCTCCCCATGGACTGTCGCTCGAAGTGCTCTTGTTGTAGGCGAACTCTCCGTTCTCCAGTAAGTAATACCCGCTCATATCACGGCTAGCGACTTGGTTGTTGAAGTAATCGCGCTGGTCCACAAGCCCATGCTGAGCCGAGATGGTGAGGGGAAGGTCGGACTGGTTGCCCTCGTTTTTCCGGATTATCCGATGAGCAACCTCTCCCAACTTACGCTGTTCCCAAGAAGATACCCGCACAAGCTATGGTATTGGCACTCACGCTGATGAAGGGTGATGAGGCTGTCAATCTCGGCTAAGCTTTTCGCAATTGCTTTCTGCTCGGCGTGATCGGCAGGCACGGCGAAGAACGATTGCGAAATCAAATTCCAATCTGCGCGAGGCATCTTAGAGCCCGAAGACACATTTGCGAGCCTTTGGAAGCTGTCCGTTTGAACCAGCCGATACAAAAATGAACTGTCACACTTTGTAGCTCTAAGGACCCAAAAATCACCTACAGCTATACCGTTGAACTGCGGGTATAGCCAATTCATCAAATAAGGACGAAGCTTCCCGTATAGAACATCTCCGGCGTAAAACTTAATTCCCGTTTTGCCGCCTTCTTTGTCGCGCAAATCTTTGTTCAGCGTACCCTCGCCAGAAACGATGTCCTCGTATTCGACTTGAGGCAAATCGGGATCGCTTGACTGAATGGAAACCCTGTCGGTCAGATCAGAGAACTTACACTGTTCCCAAGCGGTTATTCGAGACAAGAAACTTCATCTTGGGAACAGCGTAAGTTGGGAGAATTTGGTTCGGTTGCGATGTGCAAGCGCATCTACAAAGAGCAAACCTCGGAGCAGGGTGACGTTCCGTTCTTTAAGATTGGAACTTTTGGTGCGGATCCAGATGCCTTCATCTCCAATGAGCTGTTTGACTACTTCAAGCGTACCTATCCGTATCCAACTCCGGGCACGTTATTGATATCGGCTGCAGGAAGTATTGGGCGAGTTGTTGAATACCAAGGTGAAAAGGCATATTTTCAAGACTCAAACATTGTTTGGCTCGAACACGATCATAGATTGAACGATACGTTTCTCAAGCCTTTATATTCGCAAATTGAATGGGGCTTAGAAGGCAGCACGATTAAGCGACTTTACAACAAGGACTTACTGAGTGCAGAAGTCACTATTCCAGACAGTGGAGAGCAAAAAGAAATCGGCCGATTCTTTGCCAAGCTAGACGACCTCATCACCCTTCATCAGCGTGAGCCGCGGTTTGCTGATACAGGTTAAATTAGAGTCGAAAGAGCCCTCATGACGATGTCAATGTCCTTGTTCTCGAGCTCTTGAATGACGTGCAGATAGGTTTCCTGAGTGGTGGTCATGCTTGCATGGCCGAGCCTTCGGGATACGCTGGCGATGGAGACGCCGGCGAACAGCAAAAGTGACGCATGCGTATGCCGCAGCCCGTGGACGGATATGACAGGCACGCCAACATTCTTGCAGTGGCGCGCCAAAACGCTGTTAGCCGTCGAGTTATAGACCTTTCCCTTCGCAAATATGGGCTCAGTCGGTGGAAGGTCTTTGAGCAGCCCGGAAAGTTGCATGATGAGTTGCCAGTCGAGTTGAACCTTCCGCACTGATGAGGCGTTTTTCGTGGGGACGAATCCGCCGCCGTTCTTGTAATCCCAGGTCTTGTTCACCGAGAGCGTTTGATGTGCGAAGTCGAAGTCTTCGGGGGTAAGCCCAAGGGCCTCGGAGAAGCGCAGGCCCGTTTTGGCGACTATGAGAATAAGCCAATCCCAACTCGGCCCGCCTGATAAGTCAAGGTCGCCGAGCATGGCGTGAAGCTCAAACTGGTTGAGATACTTGATCTTTTTCGCACGCGGCTGTTTCCCTTTGATGATGGCCTTGCGCGTGGGGTCGCGGGGGATGAGTCCTTCGTCAACCGCGTCAAGGATCGCCCCTTTAAGCTGATGGTGAAAGTCCATGGTTGTCTGGCGCTCGTGGTGCTCTGCGTAACCATTGATGAGCTGCTGGTACGAAGTGCGGTCGAGATCTTTTATCTTGAGGTCTGGAATCAGCTTGGCAAGCCAAGACTGCGTGAGCCGGTACTTTCCCATGGTGACCTCACGGATGGCCCCTTCTTTGTAAACGCTAATCCATTCCGAGTAGTAATCGCAGAAAAGCGATTCTTCATTGATGCTGATCGACATTTTTACCCTCCTTCATCGTGTGAGGCGGCTCACGCTGATGAAGGGTGATAAGGCCGTCGAGTTCGTCTAGGTATTTGCCGATTTTCACTTGTTCGTCTCTATTGGGCAAAGGAACCATGGCATTCCCTACGAGCTCTTTGTTCAGGTTATTTACCGTGCTTCCAGAGGCAAACATTCGGTATTGGTCAAGCATTTGGGGTGTGCCCAACATATGGCAGAGAAATACAGGGTCAAATTGGTTTTGAGTGTCTCGGATCAGCAGCCATCCGTCATGAATACAGCCCTCAACAGCCATAATATACGGTCTACCGAAGCTCATGGAGTTAGAGAGAACTAGGTCGCCTGGATATACTTGCCTAGTTTTCGAAAGCCCCTCAGGCTTAATTTTCTCTGATGTAGAAGTGATGTATCGCCCCATGCTAGGCGCGTCACCAATCTTTACCCAGTTCAGTCCTGCGGGGTCTTCCGTAATATATGCGTCGATGGGACGGGGTGATCCGCCTCGCTCGATAAGAACCAGGTCGGAGAACTTACGCTGTTCCCAAGATGAAGCGAGGGGACGCACGCTCACATACGCCCCCTCGGATTGACAAACTCTCGATTTCGCCTGTTCAAAATCGCCGCTCATTCGTCGATGTCGAAGCCGCCTTCCAGGATGAACTTCTTCAACAGCGCCGCCGCACGGGTGTTCACCTTGAACAGGGGAAGCGTCTTGCCCTCCTTCTGCTCAAAGAAGGCCTTGGCGCGCGCTTTGTCCACCGAGTCCTTCAAATCGTCGAAGCGCCCGAACTCGTTAATGTTCGATTCCGCCAGGTCGAGCGCAGCCATGGTGGCAAGAAGATCGCCATCTATGCCGAGCGCCTCAACGACTCGCTCGACCTGAGCGTTTTTCGCCCTGCGTGCATAGGTCGTGATGTAATCCCTCAGCGTCATGCCGTCTTCCAGGGCGGCGTCCCCTCGTTCGACGTCGTGAAGGAACAGCTCGGCGAAGCGCTGGTCATCCTGGCTCAGGGACGCGAACGATCGGTGGAGCTCCTCGCGCGCGGCGGCGAGCCCCTCGTCGTCCTGCTCAAGGCATTTCAGCCACTTCTCGAAGTTCGCGTTCATGTAGTCGCTGTCTATGAGCCCCGTGTCGATCTCAGTTATATGACCATCAAGCTCGTAGGGCGCTTCGGGCGCGTCGCCAGGGCCGCCCCCTCCTGCGAACAGCTCCTTGTAGCGCTGCACGAGGATGAGGTAGGTCCGCTCGTCGATGACCGGCTGCACGAAGAAGGACTTGCCCCTCGGCTCGCCTTCTTCCGGCTCCTCCTCGAATTCATAGGTGTCCTGCTCCCATGTGAAGCCCTGCACCTTCGCGGCCTCGAGGAACTCGTTGAGCTCGACGAACTCCTTGGCGAACTTGCGCCTGGCTTCCTGCGATGCGGGGAGCTTGGAGAGGTCTCCTACGCCAGCTGCCTCGAAGACCATGAGTATCTCCTGAAGGCGCGCGTCCATCAGCGCGATATTGTCCGGGAGCTTCTGCACGAACATGTCGAGCGGGCGGTCGCCCGAGTACAGCTTTACCGCGGCCTCGATGTAGCCCTTCATAGTATGGGGACGGCGGTAATAGCGGATGGTGCCGAAGGGTTTGTCAGGGCCGAACAGGCGGTTGGTGCGGCTGAAGGCCTGGATGATGCTCTCGTAGTCGATGACCTTGTCGAGATAGAGCGTGTTGAGCCACTTGGAGTCGAAGCCCGTGAGCATCTGGTCCACCACGATGAGCAGGTCGATGCGGCTCTCGCGGTTGGCGTCGACGTTGACGTAGGGCTTCTTATGGGAAAGGCGCGCTGAGATGTCCTTCTTCATGGCGGGCCAGGTGGGAATGGTAAACTCCTGGCCATATGCTTTGTTGTAGTCCTCGATAAGTTCGACCAGAGCGTCCTCCTTCACAGTGGAGCCGGCATCGTTGTCGATGCTTGGGTCGAAGAGCGCCGTCACCTTCATCTGCGGTGCCTCCCTCTTGAAGGCGCGGTAGTAATCAATAGCCTCGGGGATGGAACTCGTCGCCAGAATTGCGTGGAACTTGTTGCCGTGGGAAAGTACAGGGAAGCGCCGCAGCACGTCCTCGACGACCTTGCCGTGGTGCGGCGTATCGGGCCAGTACTGAGCGCGGGTCAGGAAGTCCTCAATGCCCTTGATGTGGTTGCCAGCGCCGTCAACCATGGGACCCATGGGGACCTTCGCCTGGTCCATGTAGTGATAGAAGACCTTGCTCTTGCGCTCGTCGGAGATGGCCTCGCCGACGCTCGAGGCCTTAGCCTGCTCGAGGGCCACGGCCTCGCGTACGTCGTGGTCGTCGAAGGTCGTCACCATGTACGGGTCGAAGCCCAGCACATTGCCGTCACGGATGCCGTCGGCGATGCTGTAGCGGTGCAGGCACTCGCCGAACACCATGGCGGTGGTGGAGCCTTTCTTCTGGTTCTCGTCGAGGATCGGCGTGCCCGTGAAACCGAAGAACAGCGCGTTTGGGAAAGCCCGGCGTATGTCCTGGAGCATGTCGCCGAAGGTTGAGCGGTGGCACTCGTCTATAACGAACACAATCCGCTTGGCAGCCAGGCGGTCGAGTTCCGCCTGGGTGATCCTGCCCTCGCCGGCCTTCACGTTGCTCATCTTCTGGATAGAGGTCACGATGAGGCGGTTCTTGGGGTCGTCGCTCGCGAGCTTCGACTTCAGCACCTGCGTGTTCTCGGTCCCCTGCACGTCATCGGCGTCATCGGCGAATGCGCGGTACTCGGAGAGCGACTGCGTGCCCAGCTCGATGCGGTCCATGAGGAAGACTACCTTGTCGGCGTCGTGTGAGTCAGCTATGAGCTGGGCCGACTTGAAGCTCGTCATGGTCTTGCCGGAGCCGGTGGTATGCCATATATAGCCGCCAGGACGCCCCGGGGCGCTGCTCTTGGGCCTCTCGTCCCACTTGCATCTGCGCACCTTGTCGGATATGGCAGCAGCCGCGTAGTACTGGTAGCTGCGCATGACCTTCAAACAGCCGTCCGAGCTATCCGCCACGGTATAGAAGCCGATGAGCTGGTGTGCCATAGGGATGGAGAGCAGCGTGGAGGTGAAGCGCTTCCATTCGTCTGTTCCGGGTTTGTCGCCCGCGCAGACGGGCTCGTTGTTGAAGTCCTCCCAGTGGAAGAAGAAGTTCGGGTTGAACGCGCCCGTGCCGGGGTTGGCGAAATAGCGCGCCTCGTCGGGGGTCATCCCCACGAAGATCTGCGTCAGGCGGAAGAGCCCGGTGAACACGCCCTCGTGGGCATACTTCTCGATCTGACCGGTGGCCTGGCTGACGGGGATGCCGCTGCGCTTGAGTTCGATATGGATGACCGGCATGCCGTTGATGAGCAGGCACAAGTCTCCGCGACGGTCGTTCAAGATCTTGCTCTTCGCAGGATAGACAGGCTGCTGAGCGATCTGGTAGCGGCTCTGGCCGGCTGCAATCTCCTGACGATCATAGATTTTCAGGCTCACCTCCTTGCCCAGATGAAGCGCATCGTCGGGGTTGTCGCGCGTGATGGCGACAGTCTTTCCGTTGATGAACCCGTTGAGCGCGAGCGGGGTCTTGAGCGTTTCGATTTGTTCGATGACCTGCGCCATCTCGCCCTGGGTGAGAGGGCAGCCATTCAGGCGGTCTATGTCGGCGTTGTTCTGGAATAGAATCTTCGCCCAGTTGTTGATGAGGTCCTGCTCGGTGGGATAGCGAAGCACGCCCCCCGCGTCGTCCCAGCCGTGCTGCTTCAGCACGGTGATGACCGCTTCCTCGAACGCGGCCTCTTTATCGAAAACCATGGCGAAACCTATCTACGAACTGCAAAAAGTTATGCACTTAACTATTGGCAATCATTATAAGACATAGATACATCTACCTGGGAACAGCGTAAGTTGGGCGAGCTCTGCACTATTTCTAAGGGGCATGGCTACAGCAAAGCCGACATTAGGGATGTTGGCACCCCACTGATCTTGTATGGACGCCTGTATACCCAATATGAATCACGTATTGAGAACGTGGACACTTTTGCCGTTGAGCAAGAGGGATCGCTTCTTTCAAAGGGCAACGAAGTAATCGTTCCTGCATCCGGGGAAACGGCAGAAGATATTGCCGTTGCATCATCCGTGCGCAGGTCAGGAATCATTTTTGGAGGCGATTTGAACGTCGTCACTCCAGTAAGCAAGCTTGATCCAGACTACATCGCGCTTGCTATAACGTACAGCAAAGCTCATGACGATTTAGCAAAGCGAGCACAAGGAAAATCGGTCGTACATGTCCATGGCAACGACATCGCCGAAGTTGAGATCCCTTACCCGTCGGAAAGCGAGCAGAAGCGCATATCTACGGTCGTTCTCGGTCTCGACAGCCTCATCACCCTTCATCAGCGTATGGGTCCCATCTTCTGCTTTTGCGCACATGGATCAAGAACCAATTTCGCGTCCACTCTTCAAGGATAGCTTCGGATATTACGCTACCCGCGCCCCATCCCGAAGATGCTCATGTCACCATCGGCGCCAGCTTCAGGCGTCTTCGGCACAGCCGAGGGCGCCTTCGTTTGCGGTTCCTCTTCCGCTGGTGCGCCTATCGGCTCGCTGAGCGCCAGGAAGAGCCTCATCACAAGTTCGAGCCTCTGCTGCAGAGAATCGCTCAACTCGCCGTAGGAGGCCGCCAGTTTCACCTCTTTGGCCAACTCCACCATCGAGTCTTTCAGCGCCTTCTGCATGCTCACGGAGGGCCTCACTTCAACCTCTGTATCGGTTAGCTTAGCGATGATGTAGTCCTGCCTGAGCATGCCGCTCCAGGCAGCCATCTCGCATATGAGCTTGTGCTCTTCGGGCGTGCAGCGAAACGCTATCGTCTTGCTGCGCTTGCGGGCGCTGTTCTCGCACGGCATCCTTCTTACCCCCT
>OLVT01001084.1_pt1 | contig 25354 bp, 23 predicted proteins | sample 1673241 | NCBI WGS metagenome assembly OLVT01 (sample SAMEA3178936, study PRJEB25190) | human gut metagenome | biome: human gut; feature: human-associated habitat; material: faeces | place: Austria | collected 2013 | reverse complement strand
CGATCCGCCTTCCCGAAGAGGCATGATATAACGCGTCACATTCTCTGTTCGTAATTCCATCACATTCCAGTTATTTGAAGATAAAGATACACGTTCTTTTTAAACAAACGAAGGTTGACTACACACTATCTGTTTGTTTTTTCGCCATAATCTGCCAACCGCCTTCACCGAAAAAAGTAAACCGAGTACGGAAAGTGTGTTATAAAGCTACAACTGCCATGCTTCTATCGCCAAACTATAATGCCATAGAGCTTTTGACCTAAGTCGAAAACCTTTTCGACCTTGGGCAAAAAGGCTTTTGACAAGGGGCAAAAAGGTTTTCGACCCAGGCCGATAACAGAAAGAACTATAAGATTAGATTCAATTCACTGTATATTAGAATATAAAAGAAACTGATAACCTTTTTATTTTTCGCTCGAATATGTTGCTTTGGATGAGAAGCCGAAACAGATACAACTAATTTGAATCAGGATGAGACACGAGACAGGTGAAAGCAGATTTTTAAGGTGAAGGCAGTCCTGATACCTAGCTTCACCCTTTTATACTTTAACAATCAAAATGTGCCAAGGAAAGGTGAAGCCTAAAATGAATTCCCGGAATAAACTTATTTACATAACCATTGGCGATTTATATCATAAAAAAGCCTTTCACAGGCAAACGCTGTAAAAGGCCTTTTAGCTTGTGACCTGGGAGGGGCTCGAACCCTCGACCCAATGATTAAGAGTCATTTGCTCTACCAACTGAGCTACCAAGTCATTCTGTTTCGCTATCGTTACTTTTTCAAACCACCGTTTGTTTCTCGATTGCGGGTGCAAAGATAGAGGTTTTATTTTTCCCCGCAAACTTTTCGACTACTTTTTTTCATAAAATTTTAATCAAACTCGTAAATATCCGAGGGTGTAGTCCGCTTCAACGCAACCAATGAGACATCTTTCCCTACCCTTATGCCCTCTTGGAAAAGACGTATATCCACTGTCTTATAGGCCAGTTCGGGATGGTTATTGTCCCGGCTGAGATGGCAAAGCCAGATATTCTTCAAACCGGTATTATAATGGGTCGCCAAGAACTCCGCGGCCTCCCTATTACTCAAATGCCCGGTCGGGCTCGCCACCCGCTCTTTCAAGAAAGCAGGATATGTACCGAAACGAAGCATCTCCTCGTCATAGTTCGCTTCCAATATTAAATGGTTCGCCATGCAGATATATTTCCCCACCGTGTCCGTGATATGGCCTACGTCGGTAGCGAAAGTGAATTTATGATTACCATACTCGATATGGTACCCCACATTATCAGTACTATCGTGAGGCACCTCGAAAGCCGTGATACGGAAATCACGGATAAGGAATGGAACTTCTTTTTCTATAACCTTGCGAGAGACACATAAGGTCTCCTCCACATACCGGCTCTTATCAATCCCCCGGTGCACGTCGGCTGTCGCATAGACAGGAATGCAAAGCTTCTCGCCCAAATACCCGACCGTCTTGATATGATCCGCATGATCGTGGGTAATCAACACGGCCACGATCTTGGTAAAATCGATCGACCGGTCCTTCAATACTTTCTTTATGGTCCGGATTCCGATACCTGCGTCAATCAGCATACCGAATTCCGAAGTCCCCAAATAATAGCAGTTCCCACTGCTCCCACTAGCTAAACTCAGAAATGATAGTTTCATACTCTCCTATTCCGCAACACTGCTTTTTTTCTGTTTTACATAGTATACACTAGGGGCGGAACGTCTCAGGGATCGATACCTCCCCGATCAACGAGCAGTTCATATGCTCCTTCACCTCGTCGGGTGTCAGCCCATGGCCGAAGAGGAACATTAGCTTCGTCACGGCGCTCTCCGTCGTACTATCGAAGCCGCTCGTCACGCCTGCCTCCAACAATTTGTGCCCCGTCTCATAACGGTGCATCTCCACACTTCCGGCCCTACACTGAGTAACATTCACGATAACGATACCACGGTCTACAGCCTCCTTCAACATATTCAAGAACCATTCCTCGCACGGAGCATTTCCGCTTCCGAATGTTTCCATCACCACACCTTTCAGACCCGGGATATTCAGGATACTTTCCACTACTTGCGGAGAAATTCCGGGGAATAGTTTTAGTATAGCGATATTTCGGTCCAACAAATAATGCGGCTTCAGCGGCTTACGCGATACCGGATGATATACCTGCGGCAGATCATACTTGATATAGATACCCGCATGAGCCAAAGCCGGGTAATTGTACGAACGGAACGCATTAAAATTATCTGCATTTATCTTACTCGTACGATTCCCCCTCAATAAATCATTCTCAAAAAAGATACAGACCTCCGGGACCAACGGTAAGCCGTTCTCCTTGGCAGCCGCTATCTCGATCGCCGTAATCAAGTTCTCCTTCCCATCGGTACGCAACATCCCGATCGGTAATTGCGATCCCGTAAGGATCACCGGCTTACTCAGGTTCTCGAGCATAAAACTCAATGCCGATGCCGTATACGACATTGTATCCGTGCCATGCAGTACCACAAAGCCGTCGTATTTCTGATAATTATCGGCGATGATTTTCACGATCTTCATCCACGAGTCCGGCCCCATCTCCGAAGAGTCCATCGGAGGATCGAACTGTATCGTGGCCACCGAATACCCCAGTTTCTTCAACTCCGGCATATTGTCCTTCAAATGCTGGAAATTAAACGACTCTAACACTCCAGTCTCCGGATTCTCGATCATACCTATCGTCCCACCCGTATATATCAACAGGATGGAAGCCTTTTCTTGTTGAGTATGCATGTCCATATAATTATGCAAAGTTAATAAATTATTCTTCTCCTTTCAACACCGGAACACTTATATGATATTTTACGGCGATTATACGTGCGAGGAACACGCTCAACGCCGATACGAACTGTATCATCGCCGCCGACATAGAAGTTTGCATACATATATAATATATCAAACCGCCAAAGACACAAGCCAACGCATAAATATCTTTCCGGAATATCAAAGGTTCCTCATTAATCAATATATCCCTCATCATACCGCCAAATGAGCCGGTTATGGTTCCCATCACGATCGCCACCCACATGGGAAACCCGAAATCCAAGGTCTTGGCGATACCTACCACCACAAACAACCCCAATCCGATAGCATCGAATATAAAAAATGTATTGTTCAAACGGATCACGTATTTTCGGAAAGCGATAACGAACAACAAAGCCAAGGCCGAGACAATCAAATAAGAGGCTTGTTCCATCCAAAAAGGCACCGCATTCAATAAAATATCACGAATCGTACCTCCTCCTACAGCGGTCACGACACCCACCACATAGGCGCCAAACCAATCAAATTGTTTCGCAGAAGCCAATCTTATGCCACTTATGGCAAACGCAAAGGTCCCTGTATAGTCACAAAAGGTGATAAAATCTATCATTTTGTTTTTTTCGCAAAAATACGGAATAGTTCGCAAATAACAGCATTTATAGAAAGAATACCTAACAATAATTTAAACCAAACGAATCCCTTAATGTTTATTATATATAAGTTTGCGGAGTGGTTATAACCGTAACCTATTGATTTTTATTTACAAAAGAGAATTGAGTTAGATGAGGATGAAAAAATGCATGTTGATCGGGTTGATCTGTCTGCTATCCAGCCAATGGATGTGGGGGCAACACTTCCCTCAGATGGATGCCCGCAATTACGTGAGCGACACAGCCCTTTTCATTCCACGCCGCCCTTGGTTGGCAGCAAGCGAGGTATTCGGAATGAACATGGCCGTCTGGACTTTCGACCGTTTCTTAATGAACGAGGATTTCGCGAAGATAAACGGACATACGATTAAGCAAAACTTCAAGACGGGGCCTGTTTGGGACACGGATAAGTTCTCTACCAATCTGGTGGCCCATCCCTATCACGGATCGTTATATTTCAACGCGGCCCGTAGCAATGGACTGAATTTCTGGCAATCCATTCCATTCGCGGCGGGAGGCAGCCTAATGTGGGAATTCTTTATGGAAACGGAACCGCCCTCCATCAATGACATGCTTGCCACCTCTTTCGGCGGTATAGAATTAGGTGAGATTACCTACCGGCTCTCCGACTTATTCATCGACAACCGCTCCCACGGGGCGGAACGTGTGGGACGGGAGATCTTATCCGGTTTGATATCTCCGATGCGGGCGATCAATCGTATCATCACGGGAGAAGCTTGGAGACACAGCAGCTCCAAGGGGCGTGTCTACACCTCGGTTCCCGTAAACTTCATCGTGGGTGTTGGTCCTCGCTTCCTTGCAAGCATGGCACTACGAGCATGCACGTATCCTTCAGGTTGGATTATGGAGATCCTTTCAATGATGACTTCTATTCGCCCTATGAATGGTTTCAGTTGAAGGCCGGGTTCGATTTCTTTTCGAGCCAGCCGCTCATCAGCCAAGTCAATGCCGTTGGGGCTATCTGGGGGAAACAGGTCTGGAGTAAAGGCCCTCGTAGTCTGGCCGCTGGAATCTTTCAGCATTTCGACTACTATGATTCCGAGTTAAAATCCAATAGTTCCCAAACGGTAGCTCCCTACCGCATATCGGAAGCGGCGGCGGTCGGTGGTGGATTGATCTATTACAAAAGAGGCACGCCGGACAATAAGGTAGATGTTTACGCCGAATTATACGGAACAGGAGTCGCCTTGGGAGCAAGCATCTCCGATTACCTCCGGCTGGAAGAGAGAGATTATAATCTGGGAAGCGGTTATAGCGTGAAAGCGTTTACCGGATTGGCCTACGATAAACGCTGGGCGTTCTTGATCGATTTGGAGAACTACCATATCTTCACATGGAAAGGATACGAGCCGGATATAGACTGGAATGCGGTGGACCCTACTAAGTTAAACGTACAAGGCGATGCCGGCAACGCACGTTTAACGGTATTTTCCACCACCTTAGCCTATATGTCCAAGCATAAATGGAATATTGCGTTGCGAAATCGTTATTTCTCCCGCCGTACCCATTATAAGTATCATAAAGATATAGATAGCTCCACGTATGATATTATGCTGACGCTTGGGTGGAGGATTTAATTCTTCCGCTCAAGCTCACGCAGATTCTCCATCTTCTTGCGCTGCATAAACTCATAGATGCCTTCCAAATGCTCCGTCACTTTTTGGTTTCCGAACTCATAGACCTTAGAGACCAGCCCATCCAAGAAATCACGGTCGTGGGATACGACGATAACGGTATTCTCGAAGTTGATCAGGAACTCCTCAAGCCACTCGATCGCATCGAGGTCCAAGTGGTTGGTCGGCTCGTCGAGAAGAAGGATGTCCGGATTTCCGAACAGGGCTCTTGCAAGAAGAACTTTGACCTTCTGGCTGCCGGTCAGGTCTGCCATCTGTGCGTAGTGCAGTTCCGGCTCAATGCCAAGGCCGTTTAAGAGCTGCTCTGCATCGGTCTCTGCCTCCCAGCCGTTCATCTCTGCAAACTCACCCTCGAGCTCGCTCGCTTTGATACCGTCCTCATCGGTGAAGTCTTCTTTTGCGTACAGCGCCTCTTTCTCTTTCATGATCTCATAGAGACGGGCATTTCCCATGATAACGGTGTCGAGTACCGGATAGCTGTCGTATTTGAAGTGGTCCTGCTCGAGGAAGGAAAGACGCTGGCCCGGTGTGATGGTTACGTCTCCGTTTGTCGGTTCAAGCTGGCCGGACAGGATTTTCAGGAAGGTTGATTTTCCCGCTCCGTTGGCACCGATCATGCCGTAGCAGTTTCCCTCGGTGAATTTGATATTGACATCTTCAAACAACGCTTTTTTTCCGACACGAAGTGTCACATTATTTGCTGCAATCATACTTTTTAAAACCTCATTTTCTTATTCTTAATTGTAAACGTGAAGTTACCGCCGGGGTTTCCCGGTCATACGGAGTATAGTCTACCATAGGTTTCCGTTTTCTGGCAAGTAGGGAAAGCCCTTATTCTTCGTCTTTTTCACCGGAAATTGTAAAAAAGCTGTCATCCCGGTCTTTTTTGTCGATCAGTCCATTGTACTGCAGACATTCATACTGCCGTTCGTACTCGAGATCCTCCTCCGGCGCATCGCTGTCGTTCCAGCGGTACCAGGTTCCGTCACTTGCTAAAAAGCCGAGGTGATTGAGTGCCGGCATCTTCTCGCGCAGGTCAAGCAGATACTCGTTGTACGGCGTCAGTTCCAGGCCGGTAAGGCTTAACGCATAGCTTGAGAGATAGTTTGTGCTGATCCAGACATTGCTCTCGGATTTCATGCTGTAGTTGGTCCAGATGAAGAACGGGGTTCCATAGAACTTCTCCTGATCCTCGACCGAAAGATTCTGATAGGCGTCTCCGGCAATCCATGTTTCAAACGCATCCGGCAGTTTCGGGGAATGATCGCCGAACATAATGATCATCGTCGGCTCGTCTACCTGCTGGAAATACCGGATCAGATAGGAAATTGCCTCATCGGAAAGCTTTAACAGGGAGAAATACTGATCGGCCTCATCACTGTCGTAGCCGTTGCAGTTGATATCCGCCTGGAAATAACGGTTCGTGTAGCCGCTGTGGTTCTGCATCGTCACATCAAAGAGGAAGAACGGGCTGCCCGGCTCCTTGTTCTCGTAGGTTTCCACGATCTTCTCATAGTTCGCCTGATCGCTGATCATGCCGCGGTACCGCTTGGCCGTATCGGAGAACTGATCAATCGAGATGAAATCATCAAAATCAAGGAAACGGTATGCCGTGCTCCGCTTCCAGTTTGTCGCCTTGTTCGGATGCATCGCAATTGCCTGATAACCCTGGTCTTTTAACGTCGTGACAAGGGAATACTGGCTGTGCGTAAAGTAGCTGACGTACGGCACCATGCCCGGGAACCGCTTGCAGGAGTTTCCGGTCAGGAACTCATACTCCGTTTTTGCTGTTCCGCCGCCCTTGGTACACGTCAGCGTGTGCCCTTTGATGATATTTTCGGTCAGCGAATCGAGGAACGGCATGTAGCTCTCGCTCGTCTGCGGATCGCCGACGGAACGGTAGTCAAACCACGACTCGTTCATGATCGCGATGATGTTGACGGGTGTCACGCTATCCGCATTATCTTTTCGAAGATCTTCTGTTTTCGTCTCTTTCTCGCTCGTATCGGCAATCGCTGTCACTTCGTCTTTCGAATAGCCGTCCGGCGGTGTCAGGCGCATGTATTTGGCGACCGCGGTAAAACCGACCGTCGTTCCGTACTGGCGGTATGTCTTCGCCGGATTCCAGAGGTCACTGATGACACCGAACTCGGCGTTCCAGTTCAGATTCATGTACGCTAGGTATGTTCCGAGCGTCAGCGCAGCAGCAGCCACGCGGAGCAGAATTTTATTCCTCGTTTTCCGTGCAAAACGGTATTCCCGGCTCTGCAGCCAGAGGCGCACAACGAGCATCATCGTGATAAATGAAGTCACGATTTCACCTGTGATCTCGAATTTGTAGCCGCCGACTACGTCCGCCGCCGTCGCAATGCTGTACAGGTCGATGAGCTGGAACGCTTCTCCGCGGAACAGATAAACATAGTAGAATACCAGACTCATGCAGAAATAAAAGATGTTCATGAAAATCATCGCGCGGCGGATGGAGTTCAGAAAGAGGGAAACGAGAATGGAAAGTACGAAAATGACACCGATATTCAACAACGCATAATACCATTTCATCTCCCGGAACTGGCTGTTTGTGACAAATTCCAGTGTGGCAAACAGATAGGCTGCGTTTGCCAGCATCAGAATCGGCTGTTTCCATCCCACATAGCGCGGTTTTGGTTTCTGGTCCGGCTTTGCAGCAAACCGGCAGAAACTGACGACTGTCGTCAGTATGATACACGCCAGCAGGCACGGGAACAGAAAGTGAATACTCCACTCCCGGTCTGCCGCCGTCGTATCCAGCAGCGGGCGCGCCAGAAACAGCAGCACCGCCAGCACGCCGAAATACAAAACAAGAAACGCGCACCGGGCGCGCTCCTTTTGATTCTCTTTTAATCTCTGATAAAACTTCTGCATCGAAACTTTATGCTCCTTTTATAAACAAGAATTATAATCCTTCCGTAAACGGCTCGTCCGCCGGATAGCCGCCGCCTAATTTTTGCATACAGCGCTGGATGGAATCTTTTGAATTTCCCCAGTCCTTATCCTTGTTGCGGTAATCGAATTTGTCAGTAAACCATGTTACCTCTTCCTGCAGCCGCTGGTAATTTTCTTTCATGATTTTGAACAGAGTCGGGTAAAATTCCGCTTTCTGTTTATCATTCAGCTTTTTCTCCGCCGTTTCTACCAGATCCGCAAAATGCGGCAGACAGAAGCCTTTTCCCTCGCGGAACAGTCTTGCAAACTCCTCGTCTTTTTTGTAGAGATCAAAGAACGTATCAAGATAGCGGTTATAGTTTGCCTTGAAGTGATCGCAGACGTAGCACGAATGCGTCTTCTCATCAATCCACTGGCCGATCGCAGTCTCACGCCCCTGTTTGTCGAGGGATGTCTTCTGCATCCGCTTGAACACCGAGGATTTTCCCGGTGCAAACAGATCCATCTGTGCGGCAAGCTCCTGGTTCAGTTTTTTCAGATGGGTGGATAAAATCAGACCGCTTCCGAGACGGTTTCCGTAATCGTACATCATTTTATAGTGGTGGCGGCAGAATCCCATCGCGTCTGTTTCCGCACGCACATCATCCTCCATATAGGATGCGCCGGAACCGAGCGCAAACGAAATCGCATGCTGCTCTGCTTCCCGCTCCAGATAGCAGAACGGGCACTCATCTTCCGCCTTGAATGCATCCATCAGCGGAATGGTATGGATCGACTCTTTCATATGCAAAAACCTCCGATTTTATTTGTTGGTGCTTTCTACAGCATACACAAAAACCTCTCATTTGTCAAAAGAACTCTTTTTCCTGTTTTCCTATTATTCTGATGGATAATTTCTATATTTTGCACAATTTACATGTGCATTATAAAAATTTTAAGTTGTTTCTTTTTAGTATTTAATCGTTTAAGATAAATATTATATAAGTCTTTGTATCACTCTGTTCAGAAAGGAGCCGTAGCAATGGGAGAACGTCATACGGAGGAGATGCGCCTCCTCGGTCTTACCATCGCTTTTTATCGCAGAGCACGCGGATTAACGCAAAGTGAGCTTGCCGAAGCTGTCCATATCAGCCGTACACATATGAGCAACATCGAAGCGCCAAACAGTCATACCTCTCTGTCTCTAAACAAGCTGATGGATATTGCGGAAGCACTCGAAATTCCGCTGAAAACATTATTTGATTTCAAACGGTAAGCCCGGAAAGCTTTCCGTTTTTTATAGCAGATTTTTACAGCAACCCCCCGCAGCCGGTGTGCGCCCGGTGCGGGGGGGCTTTTTCTCTCTTATTTTCCCGAAAAATCCGGAGTTCCGTCAAGATTATACGGGGTCACCTGGTATACATAGTAGTTCAGCCAGTTCGTATACAGATTGTTCGCATGTGACCGCCATAAAAGCACTGGTTTTGTATTTGGATCGTCGTTTTTATAATAGTTCTTCGGAATCTCAATCGGGAGTCCTTTGTCTTTATCGCGGTGGTACTCGCCGTCGAGCGTCATACGGTCGTACTCCGGATGACCCATCACAAAAATCTTTCTTCCCTCTTCCGCCATGCCAAGATAGAATCCGGCTTCGTCGGACTCTGCGAGAATCGTGACATCTTTGCAGGCACGGATATCGTCGATCGGTACTTCTGTGTGGCGGGAATGCGGTGCCAAAAACTCGTCATCGAAGCCTCGCACAAGCGGGATCTTGCGGTTGTTGACTTTGTGCCAGAACAGCCCGAATTTCTTCTCCGGAAGCATCCGTTTCTTCAGTCCATAGAAATGATACAGACTCGCCTGGGCTCCCCAGCAGAGGAACATCGTGGAGGTAACGTGTGTGTTCGTCCAGTCCATGATCTTTGTCAGTTCATCCCAGTAGTCAACTTCTTCAAATTCCATCTGCTCGACCGGTGCACCGGTGATGATCATACCGTCGTAATAATTTTTCCGCACATCCTCAAATTTCACATAGAACGTGTTCAGATGGCTGGTCGATGTATTTTTCGCCTCGTGGCTTGCCACCATCAGAAAGGTGACATCAACCTGCAGGGAGGTGTTGGAAAGGGAGCGCAGAAGCTGCAGCTCGGTATCTTCTTTGAGCGGCATCAGATTCAGGATCATAATCTTCAGCGGACGGATGTCCTGATGAACCGCTCTTGTCTCGTCCATGACGAATATATTTTCGCTTTCGAGTATTTCTTTTACAGGTAAATCTGCCTGAACTTTAACCGGCATATTCTTTTTCCTCGTTTCTATTCTTCTTGATCTGCCGCGCTTTTCTCTGCGCAGACAGGCGGTTTGCTTTTTCCGGCAGGAATTTCTGCCGTCTGTTTCCGATTATAGCAGATTCCCGCGCGGGATGCAAACCGCCTTTGCAGATATTTCGTTATTCTTCTGTCATCTTCAGAAATTCCTCTTCTGAGATCACCGGCACGCCGAGTTCGCGTGCTTTCCGGTTTTTGGAGGAACTGGATGTCGTGTCGTTGTTGATCAGATAGCTCGTCTTTCCCGTTACACTTCCGGTGGCTTTTCCGCCGAGCTCCTCGATTCTTGCCTTTAATGCATTCCGGTTCGGGAAATGTTCCACACTCCCGGTGATGACGAAGGTAAGACCGGCTAATTTCTGTTCTTCCTGGCTTGCCTGCGGCTTCTCAATCGTCAGATACGACAGAAGGCGCTCAAGGCGTTCTTTATTTTCCTCATCCGCAAAGTAATCCACGATGCTTTTTGCAATCACTTCTCCGACACCGTCGATCTGCGCGAAATCCTCCGCCGATGCATTCCGGATCCGGTCGAGATCGAAATCGAAGGCTTTGCAGATCATTCTCGCGTTTGCAAGACCGATATTTAAGATGCCAAGTCCGAAAATCAGACGGGGCAGCGTTGTGTTTTTCGCGCGCTCGATGCTGTCGATCAGATTCTGGTATGATTTTTCACCGAAACCGTCCATCTCCACAATCTCGTCGCGGTAGCGGTCGAGACGGAAAATATCGGCAAACTCACGGATGAAGCCGTGGCCCACGAATTTTTCGAGCGTTGCCTCCGACATGCCGTCGATGTTCATCGCGTCGCGGCTTACAAACAGGGTGAATGCCTTCATGAATTTTGCCGGGCACTCCGGATTCGTACAGTAGAGGGTCTCGACATTATTCATCATCTGAATCCGGGTGGCACCGCCGCAGGCAGGACACGTTTCCGGAATATCGCGCACGCCGCTTCTCGTCAGATTCTCTGCGATCTGTGGAATGATCATGTTTGCTTTGTAGACAAGGATTTTATCACCCACACCGAGATCCAGCGAACGCATGATACTGATGTTGTGGACGCTTGCGCGGGAAACCGAAGTTCCTTCCAGCTCGACCGGCTCAAAAACCGCAACCGGATTGATGAGACCGGTTCTCGACGGGCTCCACTCAATTTCAAGCAGAGTGGTCTCCTTCTGTTCATCCGCCCATTTGAAGGCGAAAGCGTTCCGCGGGAATTTCGCGGTTGTGCCAAGTGATTCTCCGTAGGCGATATCGTCATACAACGCGACAAGGCCATCGGACGGGAAATCGTTTGTCTCGATTTTCGTGGAGAAATATTGCATCGCTTCGTCGAGGTTATCTTTGGTGACAGCCTTGTATTCCACCACCTCGAAGCCCTGCTCTTTCAGCCACTCCATCTGACGGATTCTGGAATTTTCGAAATCCTGTTCCGGAGCGCTCACAAGCGCAAATGCCATAAAATGAACGTGGCGTTTTGCCGTAATCTCATTGTTCAGCTGGCGCACAGAACCGCTGCAGAGGTTCCTCGGATTCTTGTATTTCGCATCAACATCCTCGATCTCCTCGTTGATCTTCTCAAAATCGGAATAGCGGATGATCGCCTCGCCGCGCAGAACCAGCTCTCCCTGGTACGGGATTTTTAAGGGAATATTTTCAAACACTTTTGCATTGTTCGTGACAACCTCTCCGATCACGCCGTTTCCACGGGTGACGGCCTTTGCGAGGGTACCGCCGCGGTACGTCAGAACGACGGTCAGACCGTCCATCTTCCAGGACAGCAGCGTTTTGTGATCCCCGATGAAGCTGCGGAGCACTTCCACATCTTTCGTTTTATCAAGGGAAAGCATCGGCGACTCGTGCGCTTCTTTCGGCAGTTCGTCCATCGCCTCGTAGCCGACTTTTGTGGTCGGGCTTCCGGCGAGTGTTACGCCTGTTTTTTCCTCTAATACCTGCAGTTCGTCATACAGCGTGTCGTACTCCAGATTGCTCATGATCTCCCGGTCTTCCTGGTAATAGGCTTTTGCCGCTTCGTTCAGCTTTTTGACCAGTTCCTTCATCCGTTCTGTCTCGTTCATCGCTTTTCCTCCCCGATCTGCTTTTTCAGTTCTGCTAATTCTTTTTCCGTTAAAGGGCGGTACTCCCCTGTTTTCAGGTCTTTCAAGTGAATATTCATGATCCGCACACGTTTCAGCTTTGTGACACGATATCCTAATGCTTCGCACATCCGCCGGATCTGACGGTTCAGCCCTTGCGTCAGAATAATCGTAAAGCTGCGCTCTCCCGTTTTCTGGATCCGGCACGGGCGCGTCACGGTATCGAGAATCGGCACGCCGGATGCCATTTTTTTCAGAAATTCCGGTGTAATCTCTTTGTTTACCTCGACCTGGTATTCTTTTTCGTGGCGGTTTCTGGCACGCATGATACCGTTTACGATCGCACCGTCGTTCGTCATCAGAAGGAGGCCTTCGGAATCTTTATCGAGTCTTCCCACCGGGTAAATCCGCACCGGGTAAGACAGATAATCGATGACGTTGTTTTTCTCCCGTTTTTCCGCAGTACAGACGATGCCGCGCGGTTTGTTGAAGGCGAGATAGACTTTTTTCTCCTCCGGGACAACGGTTTTGCCTTTCACGACAACAACGTCGCCAGACTCCACCTGCATGCCGGTTTCCGCGCGTTTTCCGTTGACGGTAATCTCTCCCGCTTCTGTCAGACGATCCGCCTCCCGCCGCGAGCAGACGCCCGCATCACTTAAGTATTTGTTTAAGCGCATGGTTTTATCCTTCCAAAAAAGCAGTTTCACAAAAACCAGAAACTGCTTTTTTTGTTTTGTATTATTCTATTGTTTCTACTGAATGCTCTCTACATATGCTCTCAGGGAAGCATCTGCATCGAGTGCATTCTGATAATCGTTCTGAACCTGTTCGATCAGATTTTTGACTTCTTCGTTTTCGAGCGCCGCTTTCATAGCCTCGGTTACGGCCGCATCGCTGTCGGTATCATCCATGATTTTCAGGCTGCCGTCTTCTGTCGTGTAGAGATAATACTCCGAAAGCATCGGCAGGGTCTGGTTGATTCCCAGATATTTGCATCTGCTGCTGACAAACGCGATGTACGTTCCGTCGCTTGGACCGCTGATCGTGTAGGCCTTTACATCTCCGTATGACTCCACGTCGCTTTCTGCCTCAATCTGCGCCTGCTCCTCCGCGGTCAGATTATCTGTTACTGCAAAAAGACCGTTGATATCCCTTGCACCGAGCGCGGTGTAATACTGCTCCAGCACGGTGCTTACTTCCTGGACATTGTCCGCGGCAAAGGAGACAGCCGTATTATCGGTATTCTCTGTATTACTGGTATCGTCTGCCGCTTCCGGCTCACTTGTCGGCTCAGCCTCTGTATCCGGCGCGCTGGCGGTATCGGTACTGGAAGCATCTGCACTGGAATCATTCGCGGAATCCGAAACGTCCGATGAAATGCCTGTGCTGTCCTCAGAATCTGCTTTACTGTCTGCTTTTACCTGTGTCTTTTTATCCGGCACATTGTTTCCGGTGCTGCTGCTTGTTACGGTTCCGCCGCTCGATTTTCCATCGTTTTTTGGTGAGACCAGATGAACGATGAGAAGAACCGCTGCCACAATCAGGAGAATTGCTCCGATCAGAAGCATGTAGCGCAGATTATCGGAAATCCATTCCCGGATTTTATCTTTTGTTGTCATTGGTTTTGCCATATTTTTCCTCCTTCATCAAAACTGATCCGCCGGATCAGTTATTGATATGCTCAGTAAGCAAAAAAACCTCTACTTCACACCGAAGCAGGGGCTTTCCTTGTCCTGCGCCGGTCCTGCCCGCCGCAGCATGCCATGTAGCAAAAACGCGTCTGGAGGGATTCGAACCCCCGACACACGGTACCGGAAACCGTTGCTCTATCCCCTGAGCTACAGACGCTGATGTGATCTGTTTTCTCAACCACACTATGACAGTTTACCACAGACTCCTGCAATTGTAAAGTATTTTTCCCACCCAGCCGCCCATTTTTTTCTTAAATTATTCGCAGACTATTCTGCCACGCAGCTTACGTTTCTTTCTCACACAACGTCAGTTCCCCGCTTTCCCGGTGGTAATAATAAACGTGATCCGACAGAATCTCCTGCGGCTTGACCGTCTTTTCATTCACGTCCCGTACCATGTCGGAAAGACACTCCTCCGGGAACACATCATAATCCGGAATCACCATGCACTCGTGGATACTGCTCGGAATCACATAAAGACTTGCCTCAAAGCGCTGCGAAAGACTCTCCAGCACGCCGGGATAGCACATGCAGATTGCACCCAGCTTTCCTCTGCGGTTGCTGACCAGGTAAAACTGTTCCGCCAGCGGACCAAGCTCGAACCGGGGAAACGTTACTCCGTACTCCTCTTTCAAATACACCATAAGGCTGTCTGTGCGCACCGGCAGATCCCGCAGGGTGTTCTCCCAGGCACGGGCATCCAGCTCCTCCGCCGAAATTCCCCACAGATCCCGGTGCGTCTCGTGGATCAGAATTGTCGCATCCGGCACGCGGTTTCCCCGCATCTGGTAATAGTACACGACCGCGAGATCGAGAAATTTTCTGTGCGGAACTTCGGAGAGCAGCGTACGGTTTTTCTCCGCATGAATGAGCTCGCAGTAGATCTGCGGCGAAGCATTTTTCCAGTTGGTAAAAAAGGCAGCTTTCTCCGGTCTTCTCGCCTCCGCTTCCACTTTCCGGTACTGCTCCAGTACCTTTTCTGCAATCTGAGAAAGCGGCACGCCCTGCAGACAGTATTCATACAGAAGCTCCACGTAGATCGTCGGTGCAATCCAGTCCTTCTTTCTGCCGATGACAAACGCCTCTTTTTCGATACCGTTCAGCTTCTGCACCGATTCTACCTTCACCTCAAAATCATCGCCGGCTTTTCTTTTCAGCAGCGCGGCAAGCTGCTCTTTGAACATCTGATAGTCCATTTTTTCCCACCTTTCCTGTTTAATTGCCTTTTGTATTTTGCTTTACGGAACAAAAAAGCTCCGGAAAACACAACTTAAAAATCTCTGTACAGATCTGTATATGCCAGAGATTCGTTGGTTCGCGGAACTTCGAACGATGAGAAAAACGGGCCCGGGCTGCTTCCGACAGCCTTTATCAGCCATTTTTCAGACGAATATTCTATTTATTTAGAAAACCGTGTCCGCCACAAAGAAAGTTGTGACGGACAACGGCGGGAACAGTCTTACTTATACACGGGACAGATATTCACCTGTTCTGGTATCAATTTTGATTTTGTCTCCCTGGTTTACGAACAGCGGAACGCTTACGGTAGCACCAGTCTCAACGGTAGCCGGTTTGGAAGCACCCTGTGCGGTATCTCCCTTGAAGCCTGGCTCAGTCTCGGTGATCTCAAGCTCTACAAACAGAGGCGGTTCGATTGCGAATACATTTCCGTTGTAGGAACATACTTTAACCATTTCGTTTTCTTTTACAAATTTCAGAGCATCTCCGATGGTCTCTTCGTTCAGAGCGATCTGCTCATAGTTTTCTACGTTCATGAAGTAGAATAAATCACCATCGCTGTACAGATACTGCATGTCTACACGCTCGATACGAGCCTGCGGGAATTTCTCAGTCGGACGGAAGGTACGCTCTACCACACCACCGTTGATGACATTTTTTAATTTTGTTCTTACGAATGCAGCTCCTTTACCAGGTTTTACATGCTGAAATTCAAGAATCTGAACGACCTGACCATCGATCTCGAGGGTAACGCCGTTTCTAAAATCTCCTGCTGAAATCATTCTGATTTTTCCTCCTTAACATAGTACGATGCGCCAAATGCGCACCATAGGCTTATCTTATAATATAATATTTTTCCCGATTTTTCAACTGTTTTTTTTCGTAATCCTGCCGCGGGCCAGATCACGCTCATAAAAGAACAGTACAATGTGCTCCAGATACCGTTTCAGAACGATCTGAATTTCCTCTTTCGGATTGATCGGCTCGGTCAGAATATTGTAAAGTCCGGTCCGTTTTGCACCGTACACATCGGTGAAAAGCTGATCCCCGACAAAGACCGCCTGCTCCTCTTTGATCCCCATTCTCCGGCATGCCTCCTGGTAGTTTTTCACCGAAGGCTTGTGCGCATTTTCGATATAGATAGAACCGACCGCATCGGCAAACGGAGCCACACGCGGTTTCTGATTGTTGGAAAGCAGACAGGTGGAAAAACCAGTCTCCCGAAGAGACGCAAAGAACGCAGCCGCCTCCTTCGTCGCCGGCGCACCGTGCGGAACAAGCGTATTATCGATATCAAAAATCACGCCTCGGTATCCTTTCCGGTACAGATCCGCGTAATCGATCGTATAGGCACTTTTTTCTCTCCGGTCCGGGTAAAACATCCGCATCAGTATAGTTCCCCGGTTCTTCTGGTTTTTTCCACTCATCTTCTTTCTCCAATCCTCTTTTCGTTTATACAGTAACTTTATTCTTCTTTCAGAAACTCCTGCAGAGCCTCAAAATTTGCTTTCATCTGGTCATAGCCGTGCTGGTAAAATTCCCGCAGCTTCTCCTCGTCCTTTTCGAGACGCGATACCGCCGGTATCTCCGGGCGGATCACAAAGACGGAGCCTTCTTCTTCCCATTTTTCGATGCATTCGAGCACCTGGTTATAATGTTTCGCGCGGTTTACAAGCGCACGCACGAGATTCGGGTATTTGCGGAATGCCGCCACATACAGCTCCCAGCCTCTCGTTCCCTCTTTTTTGCGGTAACCGAAATTCCGTGTCAGAATAATGACATTTTTTCGGTGTCCCGTCTTTAGGGAACGGATAATCGGGATCGAATCGGCAACACCGCCGTCGACGTACTCGTTTCCGTCGATCTCCACCATCGGGCAGGCGATCGGCATGCTCGATGATGCACGGCCAATTGCAAGCAGACGTTCTTTATTTTCGCGGTCATCCAGATATTCCGCGCGTCCCGTCTCACAGTTTGTCACAACCAGCTCACACGTCTGCGGCGATGCAAAATACGTATCAAAATCAAATGGAAAAATTTCATACGGATACCGTTCGAACACCATATCCATGTCGAGCAGTGCTTTTTTCTCAACGATTGTCTTGATATTCTTATTGACGTAGCGGTTTTTCTCATCCGTGACAATCATACAGTCCCTCGTTCTGCCAATCTGGCGCGATACATAGTCCAGCGCATTGCAGGCTCCGGCGGAAACGCCGATCACATGAGGGATATAATACTCCTGCTCCATCAGAAAGTCCAGCGCTCCTGCTGTAAAGACGCCGCGATTGGCCCCTCCTTCCAGTATGACTGCTCCGGATTTTGTTATGCTGTAATTTTTTGTCTCATTCATTCTCCTGCACTCTCCTATTTTTCACAATGACACATTACTTCCTGCACAGAGCAATGCCGGAGCAGATCGGAAAATCCCGACACGCTCCGGCCTTTCTGCCTGTTTTATCTGTTTTCCAGTGGAACATAGTCCACTTCATCTTTGACACTCTTGTACGCCGGGCGGATGATCTTGTCGGTGTTGATCAGTTCCTCCATCCGGTGTGCACTCCAGCCGACGATACGCGCGCAGGCGAACATCGGGGTGTAGAGCTCCAGCGGAAGATCCAGCATGCTGTAAACGAAGCCGCTGTAGAAGTCGACGTTTGCGGATACACCTTTGTAAATATGGCGCTCCTCGCCGATGATCTTCGGAGCCAGTTCCTCGACCATAGCGTACAGCCGGTAATCTTTCTCTCTGTGTTTTTCTTTTGCCAGCTGCTCAACGAAGGTCTTGAAGATGCGCGCACGCGGGTCGGAAATGGAGTAAACCGCATGGCCCATACCGTAAATCAGACCTTTCTGGTCGAACGCCTCTTTGTGCAGCAGCTTTCTTAAGTAATTCGATACTTCTTCCTCATCCGTCCAATCTTTGACGTGTGACTTCATATCGTCGAACATCCGCACAACCTTGATGTTTGCACCGCCGTGCTTCGGTCCCTTTAAGGAGCCGAGCGCCGCTGCAATTGCGGAGTACGTATCGGTTCCGGAAGAAGAAACAACATGTGTTGTAAAGGTCGAGTTGTTACCGCCGCCGTGCTCCATGTGGAGGACGAGGGCAAGATCGAGGATCTTCGCCTCCAGCGGGGTGTATTCCTGATCCGGGCGGAGCATCAGCAGAATATTTTCTGCGGTGGAAAGCTTCTTCGACGGATTGTGGATATATAAACTTTTTCCCTTGATATAATGGTTGTACGCCTGATAGCCATAGACGGACAGCATCGGGAAAACAGAAATCAGGTTAATGCACTGGCGAAGCACATTCGGAAGGGAGGTATCATCTGCGTGGTTGTCGTACGCGTACAGGGTCAGAACGCTTCGGGACAGAGTGTTCATCATGTCCTTGGTCGGCGCTTTCATAACAACGTCACGCACAAAGTTCTTCGGCAGGGACTGCTGCTGTTTTAAGATTGTCTTAAAATGATTGAGCTGCTCTTCATTCGGCAGATTTCCAAATAAGAGCAGATACGCAACTTCTTCGAATCCCATACGGTTTTCACTTAAAAAGCCCTGGGTCAGTTTTTCCACGTTGATGCCGCGGTAGTACAGACGTCCGTCACACGGCGTTTTGACGCCGTCAATGATATCCGAAGACACAACGTTTGAAATCTGTGTCAGCCCCGCAAGGACGCCAACGCCGTTGACATCGCGCAGTCCGCGTTTTACATCGTATTGCCCATACAGCGAAACATCCATTTTGGAGTTATCCAGACAGATGTTTGTCAGTTCCTCTATTTCCGGTGTTACTTTCATGCTAAAAGCCATATGCATTCCCCTTTCTCTTCTCTCTTTTTACTCACTTTCGCTCATTATAGCATTAAACCAGGGGATTCGTATACTGAAATTTTTATAAACATTCGGAAAATTTTCGTAAGATTTTGTCTCACAAAAGGTATCAAGCTTCTGTTTTACATGCATCGAAGGCTTGATCCAGTGCGTCCAGGAAGTCTCCCATCACGTAATACAGCGTCTCAAACCGTAGATAATCGAGGACGTTTTCATCCCACATAAACTTCAGCACCGGCGGGAATTCCTCATCGGACTCCCAGAACTGGAAGACGAGCGGCAGAAACGGAAAGACATGAAAAACAAAAGCAGCGTCTCCAGGGGAATATGGTTTTCCGCTAAGGGAAACGCATGCTTTTTTCAGCTGTTCCACATGCCCGTCATACCGTGCGGCGCGGCTGTCGTGAACGCCGGACGCAATCGTGCGTCCTTTGATCGTTCCCTTTAAGGAATTGGTGCGCGCATACGTGCCGGCGAGCACAATCTCCTTCTTTCCGCAGCAGAGCAGGTCGAAAATCGTCAGTGTCTCATTGAAACTGCCCTGGTGCACATGAAGAAAATGGTCTTTTGAGCCCTCCACAACGCCGGTATGGCGGTTCACTCTCCACTCCTCAAAAAGGTACGGCACATAGAAATAATCGTCATCAAAGGCAAAGCCATACTTCCCTTCGATCTCCTTCTGATCATACGTCAGAAAGCGCTCCTGCATCTGATCGCGCATTTTAATATAGTTCGATACTTCCATTTTTTCTGTCCCCCGCTATTTGTCGAGCATCTTTTTCAGCTCGTCCATGAACGTGTTGACGTCCTTGAACTCGCGGTAAATCGACGCAAAACGGACGTACGCCACCTGATCCAGGTCTTTTAAGTAATGCATGACCTTCTCTCCGATCACAGAGCTTGGAATCTCGCGTTCCTCGCCGTTGAAAAGCTCCGTCTCCACCTTGTTGACCATCTCGTTGATCTTCTCGGCGGACACCGGCCGTTTGTGGCAGGCGCGCAGGATGCCGGTCTCAATTTTCGAGCGGTCATACTGCTCGCGGTTCATATCTTTTTTGATGACGATCAAAGGGATCGTCTCCACTTTTTCGTATGTTGTAAAGCGTCTGCCGCAGACATCGCACATCCGGCGGCGGCGGATCGCATTGCTGTCTTCAATCGGGCGTGAATCCACAACCCGGGTATTATCCTGATTACAAAATGGACATCTCATATCTTTCGTCCTCGTTTCTAAATAAGTATTTCGGAAAGTTTTCTACTTTTACAGTATACGCATTTTTCCGTGAAATTCAAGTCAACTGCAGCAACATTTTCGCATATGTTTTTCCATAGGAATCTGTAAAAAGGAGCACCGCATGCGCGTTGTAGATCTCCGCCAGAAAGAAGTTATCAATATCTGCACCTGCAAAACGCTCGGCTGTCCGATTGATGTGGAATTCAATCCAAAAACAGGACATCTTACCGGACTCGTTCTTCCGGGTCCTGTGAAATTCTGTGGCTTTTTCTGCCACGGCGAGGATTTTGTGATCCCATGGGACCGCATCTGCCAGATCGGCAACGATATCATTCTTGTCGAAATTCCGGAAAAAGAGAAAAAGCAGCCCTGATCAACGGATATGAAAACCGAATTCCGATTCCAGCGGAATCTTCGTCCATTTTGCATCCGTGATTTCGATGTAGCTGGAGGTGCGGATCCTTTTGATCATCTCCATGATCGTCTCCTCATCACCCTGCACCTCCATCTCCACCGTCTCATCCCAGCAGTTTCTCACCCAGCCGGTCAGTCCGAGCTGGTAGGCAGCATAATACGCCCGGTAACGGAACCCCACACCCTGCACCTGGCCGTAGAAAATCACATGGTACCGGATTTCTTCTTTTTCGTCTCTTCTGTCTCGTTTCTCTGTCTCGTTCATATTTCTCTGCCTCCCAACAGTCATTGCCTAAAATTCGTCTGCCGTCGCACAGTACAGCGGAAGCGGGAACCAGTCGGATGGAATGTTCTTCCAGATTTCAGATGGAACCTTGCTTCCCTTACTTGCCAGCGGTGAAAGAAGCAGTTCCTGCGCCTGCTCCCGGTTGAGTACATCTGCCCCCGGATGGGCTTCCCGTGTCACGGTCACAGTTCCATCTTTTACCGTCACGGTCAGCGGCTGTCCCTCCAGTACGGCGAACCACGTTCCATCGCTGATGCCCATCGTCTCTGCTTTCATGGTCAGCATTGCCTCGATGACGTCTGCAAATTGGAAAATACGGTACATCGCGGAACCGCAGCGCTCTTTTGTGAAGCTTTCGCAGACTTCCGATAACGCTGCTGCTTTTCCGGTCTCATACACCGGAATGGAAATGAAAAGAGAGTCAAGCGCATTTTCTTTTAAATAAGCGGCAAGTGCAGGAACGAAATCCTGTTCCTCCAACACTTCTGCTTCCACAACCTGGTTTCCGCCGCAAAGTGCCAGATATCCGATCCGCTCACCGTTTTTCCAGATTGCAATTGCCTGCTCGCCGAACGTTTTCAGGCAGGCTTTCACATCCTCTCTTACCACGTAAAGCGGTTTTTCCTCATTCAGCTTCTTTGCAAAGGCTGCCGCCTCTTCGTCCGCTTCGCCGTTTTCCGGAAACAGCAGCGCAAAGGTGTAAGCGGAGAGTTCCCCGTTTTTCCAGGTATGGCGCACATTTGCCACATCCAGGTAAAACGTGTATTTTTCACTTCCCGGCGTAAAGCCAAAGTAGGCATACCGCTGTCTCTGGCCGTCCAGTACCAGAAGATCACACGTTCCTTCCAGATCCGTAATCCAGTCGCCAAGAAGACGCTTCATGTGGCCTTCGCCCCTTGCCTTTGGATGCACGGAAACACTTCCCACATATCCTGCGCGGAGCAGCTTACCCCCTGCTGCCATTTGCTGCGGAAGCACCGCAATCTCGGCCCGGAGTCTGCCGTTTTCCGCAACAGCGACGCGGTGGATCCGTGCCATTTCCGGTCCTGCCTGATAAACCCTTGGAATTAACTGCTCAAAGTCGTGCGGACGGTGTGCCGTGCTGAACACGTAGTTTGCAAGTTCGATGCAGTCCTCCCACTCTTCCGGCTTTGCAAGTCTGTACTCTGTCATAATGTAAAAACCTCCTGATCCTAAAAACCCTTTTGTTTTTGCTCTTCTTTTTCTCTATCCTAACGGATTTTTGTCCTTTTGTCACGAAAATTCCGAACAAATTGCAATATTTTTGCTATATCTGGTAAAAAAAAGAAACGCGCCCGGAAATTTTCATTCCAGGCGCATTTCCCTTTTCTCAATGTTTTCTGTTTTACTGGATTCCTTTTACGGTGTAATCCTGTGCCTCTACGGCTGTTTTCAGCACATCGTCTGATACCGGAACTGTCAGTGTTACAACGGCTGTTCCTTTTTCATGGCTTACTTCTGCGGATGCAACACCCTCGATTGCCTCAAGTGTTTTCTTCACTCTTGCCTCGCAGTGGCCGCACATCATGCCCTCGATTGTCATGGTTTTTACCATTCCCTGTTCTGTTGTCATGTTCAGATCCTCCTTTGGAATTTCGTTTTTGATTCTTTTATCTTTTGACGCGTCGTGCATCCGAAACAGATTCAGACGCAGGGCGTTTGTCACAACACAGAAGCTCGAAAGGCTCATCGCCGCCGCACCGAACATCGGGTTCAGCTTCCAGCCGAACAGCGGGATCCATACGCCCGCAGCCAGCGGAATACCGATGATATTGTAAATGAAGGCCCAGAACAAATTCTCGTGAATGTTCCTGAGGGTCGCACGGCTTAAGCGGATCGCTGCCGGTACATCGGAGAGGCGGCTCTTCATCAGGACAACGTCTGCCGCATCGATCGCGATATCGGTTCCTGCTCCGATGGCAATACCGATATCCGCACTGGTCAGAGCCGGTGCATCGTTGATGCCGTCTCCTACCATCGCTACTTTTCCTTTTTCTTTCAGGCGGCTGATGACCGCTTCTTTTCCATCCGGCAGAACGCCTGCGATGACTTCGTCCACACCTGCCTGTGCGCCGATGGCACGCGCGGTGCGCTCATTGTCTCCGGTCAGCATCACGACACGGATTCCCATATTCTGCAGCTCTTTCACCGCACGCGGGCTGTCCTCTTTGATGACATCCGCAACCGCGATCATACCGAGCATCTTTCCGTCTTCACTGAAGAACAGCGGTGTCTTTCCTTCTTCGGAAAGTTTTGCTGCCTGCTCTTCCATCTGTTTCGAGAGAACCGCTTTTTTCGTAATCAGTGCACGGTTGCCTCCGCAGAGCTCTTTTCCGTTCCGTTTTGCCACAAGGCCGTTTCCAGGAAGTGCAGAGAAATCACTGACCTCTTCGCGGGCCAGGCCTTTTTCCTCTGCAAGTGCAAGAATCGCACGGGCCAGCGGATGCTCACTTTTCTGCTCCAGTGCAAAGGCACCTTTTAAAAGCTCCTCCTCACTTACACCGTCCGCCGGGACAAGATCGGTTACCTGCGGCTCTCCGCTTGTGATGGTTCCAGTCTTATCGAGTGCAACGATCTGTGTTTTTCCTGTCTCCTCGAGAGAAACTGCGGTTTTGAACATCGTTCCGTGTTTTGCTCCCATTCCGTTTCCGACCATGATCGCAACCGGTGTTGCAAGGCCGAGCGCACACGGGCAGCTGATAACGAGAACGGAAATACCTCTTGCAAGAGCAAAGCCGACGCTCTCTCCTGCAAACAGCCAGATCACAATCGTAGCAAGTGCAATGCAGATAACGGCCGGCACAAAAATACCGGAAACTTTATCGGCCACTTTGGCGATCGGCGCTTTTGTCGCTGCCGCATCGCTGACCATCTGAATGATCTGGGAGAGTGTTGTGTCTTCTCCGACTCTCGTCGCCTCACAGGTCAGGAAACCGGACTGGTTTAAGGTCGCCGCCGATACGCGGTCGCCGGCCTCTTTATCCACCGGAATACTCTCGCCAGTCAGCGCGGATTCGTTGACGGCACTCGTTCCCTCCAGGACAACGCCGTCCACCGGAATATTTTCGCCCGGGCGGACGATGAAATGATCGCCCTTTTTCACCTGATCAATGCCGACTTCCACTTCTTTTCCGTCTCTTAAGAGAACGGCGGTCTTCGGAGCCAGCTTCATCAGACTCTTTAACGCATCGGTCGTTTTTCCTTTGGAAATCGACTCCAGCATTTTTCCGACGGTAATCAGGGTCAGAATCATGGCTGCGGACTCGAAGTAAAATTCATGCATATAGCTCATGACTGCATCCATGTCCCCCTGTACCTGCGCTCCCGTCATGGCAAACAGGGCGTAGACGCTGTATACAAACGATGCGGTAGAACCAAGCGCTACCAGCGTGTCCATGTTCGGTGCTTTATGCCAGAGGCTCTTGAAACCGCTGATAAAGAATTTCTGGTTGATGACCATGACCGCAATGGTAAGCAGGAGCTGTACCAGTCCCATTGCGATGTGGTTTCCTTCAAAGAATTTCGGCAGCGGCCATCCCCACATCATATGGCCCATGGAGAAATACATGAGCGGAATCAAAAGAAGAACGGAGCTCACCAGACGGCGTTTCATGACCGGTGTTTCCCTGTCTTTCAGCATCTCTTCGTATTCTGCTGTGGAAGCCGACTGTGATGTGCTTCCCTTCTCGCCTTTTTTCGACGCACCGTAGCCTGCATTTTCCACGGCGGCAATAATCTCTGCCGGGGAGGCCGTTCCCTCCACGCCCATGGAATTTGTCAGAAGGCTGACTGCGCAGGATGTGACACCGGGTACCTTTGACACGGCTTTTTCGACACGGGTCTGGCAGGCGGCGCAGCTCATGCCGGTTACATTGTACTGTTCCATCGTATGTCTTCCTTTCTGTAGTTCTGGATTTTCTTTTCCATATACCCCAACGGGGTATCTTATTTTCTTCTATACTATATACCCTGTCCGGGTATTTTGCAAGTGTTTTTTCAAAAAATTTCCACTTCTCTTCTGCCATCCCCCGCACAATCCGGCCGGACCATCCTCAGAAATCCCTTGACAACCCGGCGCATGTATTTTATATTGAAGCAATCATGGATGATTTTTTGTTACAGTTCACAGGTACCCTGCGAACTGTAACATTCGCAGCCCTCATTTAAAGTTTTGCTTCGCAAAAGGA
>OLVT01001077.1_pt1 | contig 25538 bp, 22 predicted proteins | sample 1673241 | NCBI WGS metagenome assembly OLVT01 (sample SAMEA3178936, study PRJEB25190) | human gut metagenome | biome: human gut; feature: human-associated habitat; material: faeces | place: Austria | collected 2013 | reverse complement strand
AAGGCAGCTGGTAGAGCACAACCTTAGGAGGCGGTCGCTCTATCCAACTGAGCTACGCAGACATTTATAAATATTAAGTTTTTGACACCCAACTACCGAGCAGAGTTGATTGTTGTAACGCCACCTTAGGAGGCGAACGCTCTATCCTGCTGAGCTACAGAGACGTATATCAAATTTATTCCATTTTTCCATTCAAAAGGCCTCCTAATTACAGGCCTACCGTTTATATTAACCTATCCAAACTAAAAAATCAAGCTGAAATTTTCATCCTGCTTTCATTTTTCCGCACTGGTCCAATTCACCCAAAAAAGCCTTAAAACTTCACAGTCCCCTGCAGCCAGATTTGTCCCTTAAACCGTCTGCCCGGCAGCGGCTCTCCTAAGAGGTCTTTCTGGTTAATCGCCACATGAAAATTCATATCATTGCAGTCCAGGGTCAGATTATAGATTTCCTCCCCGGTAAGATAATTTTTCATGCGTTCCACCTTCCGGATTTCTCCAATTACAGAATACTGATCGCACTCCACTCCACATGGCATAAAACTGGTATCGATAATAGAGTAGATGTCTTCATTCATAATCCGGCGGGATACCATGGAATAAAGGTCAATGTCCTCAATTGTCAGTGTTTCTATCGCCTCTTCGTCTCCGTTCTTAGTAGCCTCCAGCAGCTTCGTACGGTTTTTTGACGCCATTTTTAAACTTTCTGCTTGCTGCTTGGTCTTTTGCACCGGAAGCAGAATCTTTCCCTGGACGGATAATCCTGTCATGGCAACACCCTTGGGTTTGATTCTTTTGCGTCCTTTCAATTTACGAAATTCTACCGCATTTTCCATATAAAAAATCAGGGAAATCCCCACCCGGTACTCATCCAGCATCCCTGCATAAGTTTCCTTCTCCGCATGGCGCTGTATCGAGCACTCTGCCTTTGAGCTTATCTCTGAACTGGTCACATAAGGATAATAATATTCCAAGGTGAAATTCCGGTCATCATCGATCTCTCCGGCCAGGGCAACTCCCATGCCTTGATCCATCTCCGCCCGGATCTCACAAAAGGTATGGGACTGGCCTGCCTCCGCCAGTTCCTGCTTGATTTTTGCCTCCGCCGCCAGTTTCTTTAGCAGTACATCCATATCCCGCTTGTTCTTATACTTAGAAAAACCCACGGTCCGCATATATTTATGCATCATTCCACCTCTTTCCTGTCTTTGTTTTGACTCAGCCTCTTCGCAATCAGGCCTTTCCGTTTCTTTGCTCATTATATACTACTTCCTCTCAGATTACCAGCCCTTTTTCATTCCCTGGAAAAAATGCGTCTTTCTTCCATATTATGATAGGTGTTTTCGTTTTCAACTAATACCATCATATTATTTACATATATATTGACTATATTTTTCCCTTATGCTAGAATACCTTTAGATAAACTGCACAATTTTCGGATGATGGATCTGGGAGAGACCGGCAGGTGAGCCGGCGCCGAAGGGGCTGCGGATAACTCTCAGGCAAAAGGACCAGATACCGGACGAACCTCTGGAAAGCGGATACGCACCGAAGAAGCAAAATCTTTCAGGTCAAAAGACAGAGCGCACGAACGTTTTGTTCGTGCGCTTTTTTCCGTTTTCCGGAACATCCAAATCCCATTTCACGAAAGGAGAAACCTTATGGCAGCTGAAACCGGCCTCAAAACGCCACTCTACCACATTCACACCGCCCTGGGCGGCAAGATGGTCCCCTTTGCCGGCTACCTCCTTCCGGTCCAGTATCCAGCCGGACTCATCAAGGAGCACATGGCCGTGCGGACCCAATGCGGTCTGTTCGATGTGTCCCATATGGGGGAAATCCTGCTGACCGGTCCCGATGCGGTAAAAAACCTGAACCATCTTCTGACCAACGATTACACCCATATGGATGACGGTCAGGCCCGCTACAGCCCCATGTGCAATGAACGAGGCGGCGTTGTGGATGATTTGATTGTCTACAAGCAGGAGGAAAACCGCTATCTTCTGGTAGTCAACGCCGCCAACAAGGACAAGGATTACCAGTGGATTGCCAGCCATCTGATTGGAGATGCAAAAGCTCAGGACCTTTCCCCCCAGTTTGCCCAGCTGGCCCTCCAGGGTCCCGCCGCCCAGGAAATCCTCTACCGCCTGGCAGACCACTCGGACCTGCCGGAAAAATACTACACCGCCTATTTTGACAGAAAAGTAAGGAACATTCCCTGCATCATTTCCCGGACGGGGTACACAGGAGAAGACGGCTTTGAGCTCTACCTGGCACCTGAGGACGCCCCGGACATGTGGAATCTCCTGATGGAAGCCGGGGAGGACTTAGGCCTTCTTCCCTGCGGACTGGGAGCCAGGGATACCCTGAGACTGGAGGCCGCCATGCCGCTGTACGGCCATGAGATGGATGAGGAGATTTCCCCGAAAGAAGCAGGGCTGGGCATCTTTGTAAAAATGGACAAGGAGGACTTTATCGGAAAAGAAGCCCTAATCCGGAGAGAACCTCTGATCCGGAGAAGGACCGGATTAAAGGCCACAGGCCGGGGCATCATCCGGGAACACCAGGACGTGTACTTTAAGGACCAGAAAATAGGCGTCACCACTTCCGGCACCCACTGCCCCTATCTGGGGTACCCTGCGGCCATGGCTTTAATCGACGCAGCGTACCGAGAGCCCGGAACCATGGTGGAGGTGGATGTAAGAGGCCGCCGCATAGCCGCCCAGGTGGTCCCCCTTCCGTTTTACAAGCGTTCACGATAACCCCGCCCAACCGTTCAGGACGGCAAAACTGTCCTGGACCGCCATTATTTCACAGGAGGTATGATTATGAATATTCCCAAAAATCTCAAGTACACCAAGTCCCACGAATGGATTCTGATGAATGAGGACTCCACCGCCTCCATCGGCCTCACCGATTACGCCCAGGACGCTCTGGGAGATTTGGTTTTCGTCAACCTGCCGGAACCGGAGGACGAGCTGACGGCAGGGGAGGCCTTTGCGGATGTGGAATCCGTCAAAGCCGTATCCGACGTCTATTCCCCGGTGGACGGCAAGGTTTTAACCGTCAACGAGGATTTGCTGGATTCCCCGGAATCCATCAACAGCGACCCCTACGGCGCCTGGCTGATTACCGCCGGCGAGATTACGGGAACCGAGGAGCTGCTGACGCCGGAGGAGTATGAAGCGTTTCTGGAAACGCTGGACGATTAGAAAAGGAGGTGCGCTATGGGTTCCTATGTCCCCAACACGCCGGAGCAGCAGCTTGACATGCTCCGCTCCATCGGACTTGAGAGCTTCGATGAACTGTTTGCCGATGTTCCCCGGTCCGTCCGTTTAACACAGCCCTTAAACATCCCTCCGGGCCGTTCGGAACTGGAGGTTATGGCCCATATGGAGGAGCTGGCGGGGGAAAACCGGGTCTTCTCCCACATTTTCCGGGGAGCCGGAGCTTACCGCCACTATATCCCGGCCATCGTGCCCGCCGTGGTCTCCAAAGAAGAATTTGTCACCGCCTACACGCCCTACCAGGCGGAAATCAGCCAGGGACTTTTGCAGTCCATTTTTGAGTACCAGACCATGATTTGCCAGCTCACCGGCATGGACGCCTCCAACGCCTCGGTCTACGATGGAGCCACGGCTGCCGCTGAGGCCGCCGCCATGTGCCGTGACCGGAAGCACCGCACCGTTTACGTCTCCCAGGCCGCGCCTCCCCAGGTCATCGAGGTCATCCGCACCTACTGCTTCGGCAGCGGGGCCGAACTGGCAGTCATCCCTCATCAGGATGGAATCACGGACCTGAGCGCCCTGGAACATGCCCTAAAGGAGGACCCCTCTCCCGCCTGCCTCTACATCCAGCAGCCCAATTACTTCGGATGTCTGGAGCCGGCAGAAGCTCTGGGCGAGATTGCCCACAAAGCGGGCGCCAAATTCATCATGGGCTGCAATCCCATCTCCCTGGGACTTTTAAAATCCCCCGGAGAATGGGGGGCCGATATCGCCGTGGGAGAAGGACATCCCCTTGGCATGCCCCTGGCCTTTGGCGGGCCCTATCTGGGATTCATGGCGGCCAAACAGGACATGGCCCGGAAGCTTCCGGGGCGCATCGTAGGGGAAACCACCGACGCTCAGGGCAACCGTGCCTTTGTGCTGACCCTTCAGGCCAGAGAACAGCACATCCGCAGAGAAAAGGCCAGTTCCAACATCTGCTCCAACCAGGCCCTCTGTGCCCTGACTGCCAGCGTTTACCTTGCGGCCATGGGCGCCGACGGATTAAAGCAGGCCGCCCGGCTGTCCATGTTCAATGCCCATTATCTCCAGGACCTTCTGGCAAAGGCCGGACTGACCCCCGCTTACAGCCAGCCCTTCTTCCATGAATTCGTCACCACAGGACCGGCGGGCTCCTGCCAGCCTCTTTTAAAGGCGCTGGAAACCCAGGGAATTTTAGGCGGACTGCCCCTATCGGACCGCCATCTCCTCTGGTGCGCCACGGAAATGAACACCAAACAAGAAATGGACCAGGTAGCCGGCATTGTCTCGGAATTTTTATCCACCTGGGGAAAGGAGGAATCCAACAGCCTATGAAACTGATATTTGAAAAAGGCGCTCCCGGACGCCATCTGGATTTGCTGCCTCAGCCGGACGTCCCTGAGATTACCCTTGACGAAACCTGGAATCGGAAAGAACCCCCGAAGCTTCCCCAGCTGTCGGAGACGGAAATCAGCCGCCACTATACCCAGCTGGCAGGGAGGACCCGGGGCGTCAACGGCGGATTTTACCCCCTGGGCTCCTGCACCATGAAATATAATCCCAAGGTCAACGAAGCGGCCGCTGCCCTGCCGGGCTTTCAGAATCTCCATCCCCTTCAGCCGGAAGACACCGTTCAAGGCGCTTTAGGGGTGCTGTATGAGGCCGGGCTTCTGTTAAATGAAATTACCGCTATGGAGCAGATGACCTTTCAGCCGGCAGCCGGTGCCCACGGGGAATTTACGGGACTGCTGCTGATTAAGGCCTGGCATCAGAGCCGGGGAGAGGAACACCGCAGAAAAATCATTGTCCCCGATTCCGCCCACGGCACCAATCCGGCCAGCGCGGCCATGTGCGGCATGGAAGTGGTATCCATTCCCTCCGCCCCCGACGGCTGCGTGGACTTAGAGGCCCTGAACGCGGCCATGGGTCCGGATGTGGCCGGTCTTATGCTGACCAATCCCAACACACTGGGGCTTTTTGACCGGAATATCGAGGATATCACCCGGATTGTCCATGAAGCCGGAGGCCTGTGCTACTACGACGGCGCAAACTTAAACGCCGTTATGGGCATCGTAAGGCCGGGGGATATGGGCTTTGACGTGGTCCATCTGAACCTTCACAAAACCTTCTCCACCCCTCACGGCGGCGGAGGTCCTGGGTGCGGAGCCGTAGGCTGCAAATCCTTTCTGGCTCCCTTCCTGCCCGGCATGATTGCGGTAAAAAATCCCGACGGAACCCTGGCCTTTGAGAAACCTGCTCAGTCCATCGGAAGCGTTAAGGCCTTCCACGGCAACTTCCTGGTGGTAGTGAAGGCCCTGGCCTACATCCTGACTCTGGGCCGGGAGGGCATACCGGAGGCAGCCCGGAACGCGGTACTCAACGCCAACTACATGCGGGCCAAACTGTCCGACGTCTATGACATGGCCTGCCCAGGCCTGTGCATGCATGAATTCGTTATGGATTTGGGGAAACTGAAGCACGAAACGGGAGTCACCGCCATGGATGTGGCCAAATCCCTGCTGGACTACGGAATCCATCCGCCTACCATGTACTTCCCCTTAATCGTCCATGAGGCCCTCATGGCGGAGCCCACGGAGACCGAAGACCGGGAGACACTGGATGAGGCCATCGAAGTTTTCCACAAAATTTACCGGCAGGCCTATGAGAATCCACAATACTTAAAAGAAAGTCCACACAACACGCCCATCGGACGTCCCGACGAGGTAACGGCGGCCCGCAAGCCGGTGCTGTGCTACCGCTGGGAGTCCGGGGAATCATGAGGGGAACATCCCCCGGCGGCCCAACGGATTTAGTTGTCATCCGCACTGCTCACACCAGCCCCTATGAAAATCTGGGGCTGGAGCAGTATTTAACCGGCCAGGCCGCACCGGGGCAGTGCATCCTCTATCTCTGGCAGAACCGCCCCACGGTAGTCATCGGGCGCAATCAAAATGTCTGGGCGGAATGCCGTCCGGAGGCCATGGAGGAGGACGGAGTCCTGCTGGCCCGGCGCTTATCCGGCGGCGGCGCCGTCTACCACGACCTGGGCAACCTGAATTTTACCTTTATCGCCCGCTCCGCCCTCTACAGCGTACCGCGGCATCTGGAAGTGATTTTAAATTCCCTCTCCCTTTTGGGAATCCCGGGGGAAATCAGCGGGCGCAACGACCTGACTGTCCGGGGAAGGAAATTTTCCGGAAATGCCTTTTACCGCAGCGGGGATTTCTGCTGTCATCACGGAACCCTGCTGGTGGACGCCGACCTGACGGCCATGAGCCGCTATCTCAGCGTATCAAAGGAAAAACTGGCCTCCAAGGGGGTGGCCTCCGTCCCGGCCCGGGTGGTGAACTTAAAAACCCTGGCCCCGGACCTGACCATCGACGGACTCTGCCAGGCCCTAATCCAGGCCTTTGGCCAGGTTTATGGCGCCTCGCCCAGAGAGATTTCCGAGGAGGACCTTCCCTCAGAGGAGCTCTCCCGGCTGGCCGAAAACTTGTCCTCCCCATCCTGGCTTTACGGCAGGAAAATCCCCTTTAACAGCATAGCATCCGGGCGGTTTCCCTGGGGAAACGCGGAACTGCTTTTTGTGGTCAATGAGGGAAGGGTTCGGCAGGTTCAGTTTTTCTCCGACGCCATGGACCAGGAATGGGTCCGCCGGACGGAGGAAGCCCTCCCCGGACGCCCCTGGAGCAAAAAAGCCCTGGCGGAGGCTCTTGCGGCTCTTTCCCAAACTCAGCAGCCCGGCTCCCTCCGGACTCAGATGGCCAAAGACCTGACCCAGTTAATGAACACCTGTTTCGCAGATGATTTCAGCTGACAAGAAAGGACCATCCAATGAACGAGACCATTTCCAATCCACAGTACGACCTTGCGGTCATCGGCGGCGGCCCCGGGGGCTATGAAAGCGCCTTAAAGGCGGCCCGCCTTGGGATGAAAACCGTTTTAATCGAGCGGGACGCCCTGGGCGGAACCTGCTTAAACCGGGGCTGCATCCCCACCAAAACCCTGCTCCACGGAGCGGAAACCTACCGTCAGGCGGCTGCCGCCTTTTCCGTGCCGGCCCCGGAAACGCTTTTCCCGTCCCTGGCCGACCACAAGGACCAGGTCGTCTCCCAGCTCCGGGAGGGAATCCGCTCCCTTTTAAAAACCGCCAAGGTGGAATTCATCCGGGACCACGCATCCATCCTGGCTCCGGGGCTTTTAAAGGTGGGCGAACAGCAGCGTTCGGCCCGGCACATCCTCATTGCCACCGGCTCCCGCCCCGCCCTTCCCCCCATTCCGGGCCGTGACCTGCCGGGAGTCCTGACCAGCGACGGCCTTTTATCCTGCCGGGAGCCCATCCGGAGCCTGACCATCATCGGAGGCGGGGTCATCGGCATGGAGTTTGCCTCCATCTACAGCTCCCTTGGCTGTTCGGTAACGGTCATCGAGGCCATGGAGCGCATTCTCCCCACCATGGACCGGGAATTTTCCCAGAACCTGAAAATGATTCTGAAAAAGCGTGGAGTGGAGATTGAAACCGGCGCTCTGGTCGAGGAAATCCGCCTTCAGGAGGGCGGGGAGCTGCTGTGCCGTTTCCGCCGGAAGGAGGAGGAGCGGGAGGCTTCCTCCCAGTTCATCCTCATTGCCACGGGACGAACGCCCTGTACCGACGGGCTTATTGCAGGAGAGGCGCAGCCCCGGCTTCACTCCATCTTCTCGGAGAAGGGATTCATCCGGGTGGACGACCGGTTTGAAACTCCCGTTCCCGGCATCTACGCCATCGGGGACGTGACCGGAGGAATCCAGCTTGCTCACGCGGCGGCAGCCCAGGGAAAATGGGCCGTGTCCGCTATGTGTGACTCCCCGTCTTCCGGCAATGTCCTCCCGGATTTAAACTTCATCCCCTCCTGCGTCTACACGGACCCGGAAATCGCCTCCGTGGGACTGACCCTGGAGGAGGCCAAAAAGCAGGGCCTCAATCCCAGGTCCTTAAAATACCCCATGAGCGCCAACGGAAAGTCGGTGCTGACCGGACAGGACCGCGGCTTTATCAAAATCGTCGTCAGCCGGGACACGGAGCGTATCCTGGGGGCCCAGATGATGTGCGCCAGAGCTTCCGATATGATTTCCTTCTTCACGGAGGCCCTGACCTGCGGCCTGACCATATCGGATTTAAAAAAGACTATTTTCCCACATCCCACTTTCAGTGAAGGCATAGGAGAAGCCCTCTGGCTGTAAATGCCAGGGGGCTTCCCCCTTTATTTTTCCTCTTTTTCAGGGCTCTCAGGCGGAGGCTTTATCTCCCTTCTCTTTCTCCGTCTCCCCTTTCTTCTCCAACTCCTCTTCCGCGGGCATCACCTTAGCATACTCCACCAGATGGCCCGGCTGGGTCATATCCTTCACATCCAGGCACCGGTTTAACTGTTCTTCGGTCATCCACCCCTCCTCCAGCACAATCTGCCGCACCGACACGCCGGTTTTTAAAGAACGCTTCGCAATCTCCGCCGCCCGCTTATAACCCAGATTGGGGCTTAGGGCCGTAGCCAGAGCCGGGCTGGATTCCACCATTTTCCTGCAGTGTTCCCGGTTGGCGGTGATTCCCTCAATGCAGTTTTCCCTCAACGTGGCCACCGCGCCCTTTAAGGTATCCATGGATTCAAAAATCTTGTAGAAGATGACCGGTTCAAAGGCATTCAGCTCCAGCTGCCCAGCCTCCGCCGCCATGGTGACGGTTACATCGTTTCCGATTACGTTGAAGGCCACCTGATTGACTACCTCCGGAATCACGGGGTTAATCTTTCCCGGCATAATGGAGGAGCCGTTCTGCCGGGGCGGAAGGTTGATTTCCCCCAGTCCGGCGTGAGGGCCGCTGGAGAGGAGCCTCAGGTCGTTGCATATCTTGGAAAGGTCCACGGCGCAGGTCTTTAAGAGCGCGGAGGTGTGGACAAAGGCGTCCAAATTCTGGGTGGCGTCAAAGAGGTCCTCCGCCTGGATGCAGTCCGTCCGGCATACCAAGTTGATGTTCTTGATAATCTGGAACAGATACACCGGGTTCACATTGATGGCCGTCCCCACGGCAGTGGCGCCAATGTTTAATACCCGAAGCTCGCTCTTTAGTCCCTTCAGGCGCTCCACATCCCGCCGGATAACCCTGGCGTAGGCCTCAAAGGACTGGCCCAGGCGGATGGGAACCGCATCCTGCAGCTGGGTCCTTCCCATCTTCACCACATCGTCAAACTCCACCGCCTTGTCCTCCAGGGCCTTTGCCAGAAGCTCCAGCTCCTGAATCAGGGGCGGCATGAGCGCCATGATGGTCAGCTTTCCCGCGCTGGGAATCACATCGTTGGTGGACTGTGCCATGTTCACCTGGTCGTTGGGGTGAATCACCGAGTAGTCCCCCTTTGCGCCGCCTAAAATCTCAATGGCCCGGTTGGCGATGACCTCGTTGGCGTTCATGTTGGCGGATGTCCCGGCTCCCCCCTGGATGGCGTCCACGATAAACTGATTGTGCCATTTTCCCTGGATAATCTCATCGCAGGCCTGGATGATGGCCCTGGCCTGCTCCTGGGTTAAAAGGTGGGCCTCCAGGTTGGTCAGGGCCGCCGCCTTCTTAATCCTGGCCAGGTTGCGTATCAGCTCCGGGTGAATGGGCCTTCCCGTAATCCGGAAATTATGTTTCGCTCTTAAAGACTGCACCCCATAATAAGCCTTCGCCGGAACTTCCATGGTTCCAATTGAATCTGATTCCTCTCTCACTGCCATTTTATTTTCCTCCTATGCCGTCTTCTGTGGGATACCCGCCGTCCATCCGATGTGAAAATGCGGGCAAAAGCAAGCTTATAAGCAAGCTTAACGCCTGTTTTTGCCCGCATTTTCACGCCGTCCTGAACTGTTATAATTTGATATTAGCACCTTTGGAGGAGAAGTAAAATAGGAAGAAAAAAGTCCTGTTTTTATTAAAAAATGAAGTCCAAAACTTTATTTTTCAATTTTTTTGCCCTCCTAACTTTATTTTATAAAGTCTCTTCCCTCTGATTTTCGCGGACGGTCTTCTCTGCCATCAACCCATCATTTCCCCATTGCAGCCGAATTTTCACCACGGGTTTTCCTACAAATCCGCTCATACTAAAACCGGAACCGAACTTCACTTTTTTCAGAAAGGAGTGACCTAATATGGATTTTTGTCAATGCCGCTCCGGAACGGAACCTTCCGGCCGCCGTCTGGTCATATCTTCGTCTCTTTCAATCTGCCTCCGGTTAAAACGGAATACACTCCCGATACTGATGCAGGGCCTCCGCGTGCTTTAAATACCGTTTCAGCACATACCCCACCCCCGGTTCCCGGTAGCGGATTTCCTTTCTCAGCTGAGGAATCTTCTCATACCGGATAATAGGGTACAAATCCTCCTGAACAGAGTCGATCAGATGAATCAGATTCCCCTTTTCCTCCGGGAAAATGCTCCCGGTCTGGACCAGATAAAATACCTGCTCCAGCTCCGCGAACATATGCCACAGGCGGATCAGGACCTTCTGCAGCTCCTTCTGTCCCGGATACTCCGGATTCTTTTTCAAATATGCTGAGCATTCTTCATATATGGTATGAAAATAGGTCAAAATTTCCGTTGTAATAGACAGATCCGCCGTCCCCGTAACCCCTTTCCGAATCAGCTCCCAGTAATCGTTGTGCAGGCGGAACAGGGACTTAAGATTATGCCGGAACTGAATTTCTTTCCGCATGGGAAAGAAGAACCGGTTTACCAGGAATACGATTGCAACCGCAGCCCCCAAATAAACAATGCGCAGGGTGATGGCAGTCTGTTCATCCAGGGTCATGCTGGCCATAGTCAGGGCGTAACAGGTGGAGAAAATCGGCTGGTACCAGGTTCCCGGAGTGGAACAATACATCAGGGAAACCATCACCAGAGCGAACCCGATCTCCCACCACATCCCCGGAAGAACCATCTGGAAGCAGAACTCCAGGAAGCAGCCGATCAGGGTGCCGATGGGCCGGGTTTTCATGCGGTAACTGCTGTCCTCATGGCTGGGCTGAATCAGCAGAAACGCATTTAAAGGTATCCAATAGGACTTTGTAATCGGCAGAAGAAAACCTATGGCACAGCTTATAACCAACACCATGGAAAGGCGCATGGCAAAGCGCATCTCAAAAGACTCCGGGGAGCGTCTTACCCAGATCTGGTGAAACAGCTCTTTCAGACGCTGGCGGTCCACCGGCGCCACCACCTGGCTCTCTCCGGACAGATTTTTTAATATCAGAATCAGCATGTGCAGAAAGCTGCGGCAGAAAATTTTAACCCGGCCATCGGAAACGGGCATATGAGTTAAAAACTGCTGTGCCTGCCAAATCCATTTTCCATAAGCCCCGGTTTCAAACTCCTCCGAGATGGTTTTCAAAAAGTCCGACAGTCTCTCCAAAAGAAGGATTTGATCCTCTCCCAAATCCTCCCTCCAATCATCGTCGGCAATCAGATAGGAGAATCTCTGAATCAAGGTAGAAAACATGTCATACCGCTGATTTTCTCTGGTATGGCGGTAGAAAAATTTCCGGTGATAGGAAATCTGGTGAAAATCATGGAGCAAGTTTTCAAATCTTCTCTCCAGCTCTTCCTGACGCTCCTGAATCGGAAGGAGAGAAAGGAGCTCTGACAGTTCATGAAATCCCCGTCTGAGGCTGATGCCCTCCCTTTCCGGTTTTAAAAAGAAGCGTCCGTAGAGACCTATCGTTAAAATCAGGTAAAGAACTCCAAGCCAGAAGATCAGAAGCTCTGTCACAAGCTCTTTTCCGTTTTCCGGCGGTACAAGCTCCAGAAAAACAAACAGCATGGCGTAGGAAAAATAACCCTTGGGATTAAACTGGGAGCTCTGGGTAAACACCAGGACGAAGGGGACAAACAGGTTGAGGATCACGCAGAACAAAAGATTTTTCGAGCTTACATAAGCCAGCAGAATCAAACAGGTCCCCACAGTCAACAGGTGAAAATATCTTGACAGGGCATTGTCCCTCTTTTTATAGCGGGTCTGAAAAAACACTGTAAGAACAGACACAACAATCGAATATTGAAGTCCGAATACGGCGTAGACAATAAAGAAGGAGGTTAAAAAAAACAGAATAATCGGGCATGCGTTCCGAACGGCCCGAAAGAATGTTTCCACATAGGAAACGGCTCTGATGTTCATAAGTTCGGCCCCCCAACGGCAAAAATAAATCAGGGAGCTGCATCCGGCAGCTCCCTTGAACCACTGATTTCCAAATTGAATTGGCAGCTGTTCAGGACTGAACTGTTACTGTGAATTTTATACAATACCCTGAGCCAGCATAGCTTCCACTACCTTCTCGAATCCGGCAATGTTAGCGCCTGCCACATAGTTTCCGGGAACACCGTAGCGCTCTGCGGCATCCGCTGCCTTCTCAAAGATTCCGGTCATGATGCCCTTTAACTTCTCGTCTACTTCCTCAAAGCTCCAGGACATTCTCAATGCGTTCTGGCTCTGCTCCAGTCCGGAGGTTGCCACACCGCCTGCGTTCGCTGCCTTTCCGGGCATGAAGAGGATCTTCTTCTCCACAAACAGGTCAGTCGCCTCTCTGGTAGAAGGCATGTTAGCGCCCTCTGCCACCGCGAAGCAACCATTGGCAATCAGAGTCTGGGCGTCCTCCAGGTTCAGCTCGTTCTGGGTCGCGCAGGGAAGAGCGATATCGCAGGGAATGGTCCAGATTCCCTTGCCCTCAGTGTAAACCGCGGTGGGAACTGCGTCCACATACTCTTTGATGCGGCCTCTGCGGACTTCCTTAATCTCCTTCACCACATCCAGCTTGATTCCGTCCTTGTCGTAGATATAGCCATTGGAATCGCTCATAGCCACTACCTTGGCGCCCAGCTGCTGCGCCTTTTCCGTTGCGTAAATGGCCACATTTCCGGAACCAGATACCAGAACGGTCTTTCCTGCCAGCTCCTTGCCGTTGTGCTTTAACATCTCATCCAGGATGTAAATCAGGCCATATCCGGTCGCCTGGGTTCTCACCAGAGAGCCGCCGAAGGTGAGTCCTTTTCCTGTCAAAACGCCCTCATAAAGACCGGTGATTCTCTTATACTGTCCAAAGAGGTAAGCAACCTCTCTTCCGCCTACGCCGATATCTCCGGCAGGAACGTCGGTATCCTTACCGATGTGGCGGTAAAGCTCTGTCATAAAGCTCTGGCAGAAAGCCATAACCTCGCGGTCGGATTTGCCCTTGGGATCAAAGTTGGATCCACCCTTGCCGCCTCCCATGGGCAGGCCGGTCAGGGAGTTTTTTAACACCTGTTCAAATCCCAGGAATTTTAAAATGCTCTGGTTTACGGAAGGATGGAAACGAAGTCCTCCCTTGTAAGGTCCAATTGCGCTGTTGAACTGTACGCGGTAACCCTTGTTCACCTGAACATTTCCCTTGTCGTCTACCCACGGTACCCGGAATGAAATAATTCTCTCCGGCTCAGTGAAGCGCTCCAGGACACCAGCCTTGCGGTACTTGTCCTCATTGGCGTCAATCACCAGCTTTAAGGAATCCAGAACTTCTTTCACTGCCTGGTGAAACTCCGGCTCCCCCGGATTCTGGGCAACAACTCTCTCATAGATCTCATCAACGTAAGACATCTGTTATTTCCTCCTTTTTCCGTATCAATATGCGTCCATCTGCTGTCTTTTTGCACATATTGCAACATTTCAGGACATCCTGAACTGCTGCCACATATCAAAAAAATTATAGCAAGTTAATATGTTGAAGTCAATAAAAAACTGCCCGGCGCGGTCCCAAAATACAGCCATTTTACATCCTGCAGCCCCAAGATGTAGTTTCGCATAAAATTATCATGATAATGTAGTAAAAATGTAAGGTTTTTAAACAAAGTTTTATGATAATATATAAATGTGAAGAAAATTTATGTATATTTAGTTTTTGCTGCTTGTAGTTTGCAGTTATATGTATGAAGGGGGAAATGAACCATGCAGAAGGCAAAGATCGGAACCATCTTATTGACGGCTGCTCTGATCTCCGGCGCGGTCCCCATAACCGCTCTGGCAGATACGGAAATCACCAGCATTTCACTTGATATTTCTTCGGATATTGTTCCGGGAGATGACAATAATAATGTGGATGTTTCCTCTAATTCCAGCCGATATGATGTGGATGATGTGGAAGTTACCAATGAGCCCAGCAGCGATTGGGATGAGGGAGATGAACCCAGAGTCCGGGTTACTCTGGAAGCGGACAATGATTATTATTTTTCCTCTGATCTTTCCGAAGACGATGTAGAACTGAGCGGAGACGATGCGGAGGTTACCGACGTCAGCCGAAGCAGCCGAAGCAGACTGCGTGTTACCATCCGGCTTGCGGAGCTGACAGATGAAGATTACGATGGGGAATACGACCTGGATGTATCCGGTCTGGAGTGGGACGATTATGATGGCACCGCCTACTGGGATGAGGCGGAGGATGCGAACAAATATGAGGTACGCCTTTATCGCAATGGCAATTCCGTTACCTCTGTTAAAACCACTTCGGATACCGATTACAATTTCGCCGATGAATTTACCAGAAGCGGCGACTACTATTTCCGGGTACGGGCTGTACGCAACTCCTCCAATAAAGGAAACTGGGAGGAATCTGATGAACTCTCTGTTACCTCCAGCGAGGCCCGGGATATCCGCGAAAATGGCGACAGCTCTTCCAGTTCCAGCTCCAGCTCCGGTGGTCCTGGTTCCAGCTCCAGCTCCAATTCTGGTGGCCCGGGAGTTGCCTCAAGCAGTACCGGCGCCTGGCTCTGGGATGACAATGTAAACCGCTGGTGGTACTGCAATGCTGATAAAACCTATACGGTCAGCAACTGGCAGTATATCGGCAACAGCTGGTTCTATTTCGACGCTCAGGGCTACATGGTAACTGGATGGCAGTATATTAACAATAATTGGTACTATATGAACAGTGATGGCTACATGCTTACAGGCTGGCAGTCTATTAACGGCCGCTGGTATTGTCTGCACAATCCAAATGGCCAAATGCTCACCGGATGGATTCTTTCCAACGGAAAGTGGTATTACTGCGACGCCAGCGGGGCCATGCTTACAAACACAACCACACCGGACGGATATTATGTGGATGGAAACGGAGTATGGCAACAGTAGACTGATGGATGATTTTATGGAGGGAAAGCTTATGGGACGATTCTTTAAAACCTGGAAAACGGTCCTTCTCACCAGCGAGACAGAACTGTTTTTCAGGGCCAAAAATCTTCTTTATGAACAGGGGATCCCATATAAAAGCAAAACATCCTGCGGTCAGCAGCGCGCAGTCATGAATCGATGGGCCGGAACCGGCATTGCTCTGGGACGAACGGACTTTGAAAAGAATTTTTACCATATTTTGGTGTCTGAAGAAAATGAAAGAAGGGCAAGGGCTGTGCTGGCGAATATAAAACGCCCCTGACTTGCTCTTCTCAGCAGGCAGTTTCCAAAGTTCCCTTGGTTTTGGAATACTTTACCCAAATACCGCTGGTTTTTCACCGTTTTCTGTGTAAAGCCGAAAATTTTAACCCAGAAAAAACGCTCTGTGCATTTTCCTGCAAAGAGCGTTTTAACAATTCCTGAAATATTTTTTTCCAAATTCCAGCTGGGCATCTGTATTAAGATACTCATTGACAATGGACAGATGAGCTGCAACTCCTGTTTTTAAGGCTTTCTCATCCATATTGAACTTTGGGTGATGCAGGGGATAGGCCGTATCTTCTCCTGAACAGCAGCCCAGCCACATAAAAGTCCCCGGAACTTTGAAAAGGTAGTTGGCAAAATCCTCCGTAGCCGTGGAAGGCTGCGGCATAATTTTCACTCGCTCCGGTCCAATGGTTTTCTCCAATGCCTCCTTTAAAAGCATAGAAGCACACTGATGATTTACCAAAGGATTTACCGCCGGATCATTTTCAAATTTATAAGTGGCCCCCACGTTCTCACAGGCGGTCTTAATTACCTGTTCTAAATCCGCGATTGCCTTTTCCCTTACCTTCTGATTATAAGAGCGCATAGTTCCGGTCATCTTCACCGTCTCTGCAATGATATTCCAAAGGGTTCCTCCTTCAATGGTACCGATGGTAATCACCAGCGGCTCCAGAGGATCGGACTGCCGGGAAATAATATATTGAATATTATTAATCACCTGAGCGCTCAATGTAATAGCATCCACAGATTTCTGGGGCATAGACCCGTGTCCACCCTTGCCAATCAGCTCAATTTTAAAGCAGTCCAGCGCACTCCCCGCCATCGTCATATTAAATCCAATCACACCCGTAGGCTCCATTGGCTGCATATGGATTCCAAAGATAGCCTGGACTCCCTCCAGCACCCCTGCCTCCACCATTTCAAAGGATCCTGCAGGCGGCGGCGTCTCCTCACTGGGTTGGAAAATCAACCGTACTGTACCGGCAAATTCTTTTCTGTGTTCCTGAAGAAGCCTGGCTGCACACAAAAGCATCGCCGTATGGCCGTCATGACCGCAGGCATGCATCCAGCCCGAATGGGTAGAAGCAAATGAAAGTCCCGTCTGCTCTGTTACGGGCAGAGCATCCATATCTGCTCTAAGAGCGATCATCTTCCCCGGTTCTGATCCATGAATATCCGCTGTAATACCGTAATGGGTAGCATTTCCTAAACCTGTTTTAATATCTTCAATGCCGAAAGATCTAAGCTTTTCCTCCACATATCCGGCAGTTTTTTCTGTCTTATATGCAATCTCCGGAATCTGATGAAGCTCTCTCCGGTATTCGATTACCTCATCCTCTATTGAATCCGCTAAGGCTAAAATATTTTCAATCATAGGCTCTTACCTCCTGACAAATTGCCGCCGGCCGACTTCATCAGCGCAGTAGGTTAATAAAGACTCCCGCCAGCAAAGTTGAAGTCACAGTTACACTGGTAAATCCACCGATTAACATTTTTGACATCATATGCTCCGTCAGATAATCCTTAACATCTTGATCCTCCGTTACACTGTTAATCACTTCATTGGTAATAATCATATTAGGCGGAAATCCGTAAAGTGCGTTAAGGGAGACCGCAAAACTCATCTCCCAGGAATAATGAAGGATTTTTCCTGCGATGATAGCAAATATAAACAATCCGGCTACACCTATTACCAAAATCGCGATCAATGGACCGATAATCATTTTAAACATTTCCGGCGTTGCGGAGGAAAGCCCCGCAAATACCATTGCCATAGCCGTAGTCTGGAAAATGCCATAACTCTGAGTTTCATTGAGGCAGTTCTTTTCCAGCAGACCGACCTGGCAGAATACAACACCCAGAACCAGGCAGAATACATACCGGGATACCGCTCCTCCGGTCAGCATCTCCAGCCTGGAGGAAATCCAGACTGTCAGATATACACCGAACAGCGCCATGTAGATGGAACGGAATTTTTTTGGAACCGGTGGAATCAGACGCTTTGAGGAAACGCTGGACTTGGAATCTCCTGCGCTCCCGCCCTTTTCTTTTGCTGCAATCCAGTTGTCCCGTTGACCGTCAAACTGCGTCATCAGACGTTTTGCCTCTCTCTTCAGCATAATTGCTGTTAAAGGATAGCCCACAAAGCCCTGAACTACATAAATTACAATGGCTAAAACCGCCAGAGTCTCAAGCCCCAGCTCCGCTGCACCGCCCTGCATGATAATCGCTGCGGTCATGCCTCCGGCCAGAGGGGGAATGGAAACAATTACAGTATTCCAGTCCAATAGATTACTTCCAATAATCATCAGAAATCCTACCAAACCGCAGAGACTAGCCAGAGAAATAACCACTGTTTTCCAGTTTTCCAAAAGCTCTCTGGGTGAAAGCATAGTACCCATATGCACTACAATACACAGCATAGCCGATATACCCAACGCAGAAAATCCAGATACATCGATAATATCCGTTGGAATTGCTCCGCTCCAGAATCCCAAAAGAAACAGTACGGCCGCTACAAACACAGATGGAACAAAGGCTTTTGTCTGAGTAGATGCGATTTCTCCGATTATAAAGATAATCAAAATCACTACAGCGCATTGGATGAAATCATAGTTTAGCATAGATGACCTCCTTTTTCATCTCTAAAGCGGCCATTCGCCTCCCTGAAAACAGTAAAGAGCGGGAGAGGCTACGGCCCTTCATTTTTGTAAATATAGTACATTTTATTGGGTTTATTATATATAATTATATGCACTTTTTCTGTAAAGTATTTTACACTATTTTTATATTTTTCAAAATGTATAAATTCTTTGTTTTTGTATGATAATTATACAGCATTTTACCTTGGTCAAAAGCGAAGAAAGGCAAGGCCGTCTTTTAGCAGCCTTGCCTTTCTTAAATTATTAATAAATCTTTTTATTTCTTATAATCCGGCTCTCTTCCGATTTCCTGAATCAGATCTTTCATTCCTTCAATCATAGTATCAATATCTTTCTCATTGTTGAAGTACTGGCAGGAAATGCGGAATCCGCCCACATAATCCGTAAATCTCTGAGCAATGAAAATCTTTCTGGCGTGAAGCTTCTTTAAGATCATTCGGTCTACATCCAGATCATCATACAGTCTCGCAATTACAATTCCCCCAAAATGTCCTGGGTCTCTGTGGGTGATTACGGTTCCGCCGATCTCCTCAATGCGGTCCATGCAATAGGTAGCCAGCTGGCGGACCCTGGCCTCAATATTCTCGATACCAATTTCATTTACCAATCCAAGAGATTCTCCCAAAGCAACAGCTCCGGCATAGTTTGAGGTACCACCAATTTCATATTTTCTTGCTGTTTCCGGGAACGTCCAGTTGTTAACGGATGGCGCCGCCGGATTCTCCCAATAAGCTCCCCATCCTCCTTCCGGAACGGTGGTATTCAGATAACCTGCATAGGACTGTTTAATTTTGGACAGGCTCTCTTTATTTACATACAGAACGCCGGTTCCGTAGGGAGAGTTCAACCACTTGTGTCCCCCGGCTGCCAGCAGATCAATATGGCATTCTTTGGTATCGATCTTCGTTACGCCCAGCTGTTGTACAGCGTCTACAACCAACATAATTCCCTTTTCCTTACAGAAATTGCCCAAAGCCTTTAAGTCCGTCTGCCATCCGTTGCACCACTCGATGGTGGACATTACAATAATTTTTGTCCTCTCATCCGCCAGAGCCGCAAAGGATTCCACTGTAAATCGCTCGTCCTCCGGCTTGCAGACACGGATATCAATATTCTTTTCTTTTCTCATCACACACCACGGAAGAGCTACCTGAATAAATTCCAGATTAGTGGTAATGATATTGTCGCCATCCTCCAGCTGAATTCCCTGGGCAGCAATATTCAGACCGTGAGAGGTACTTTCGATCAGCGCAATTTCCTCCGGATCCGCATTGAGCAGCTTCTGGGCTTCCGCATACGCCTTATGACGCATATCATCCAGCGCGATATGGTGAGCACTGGAATTTGCCTCATCCTGCCTGGCAGTCATATCCGCAAACTCCTTTACCGCGCGCACCGCTCTCTGTGGAGCAAAGCTGACACAGGCCGCATCCAGAAATGTCATAGTCTCCAGTACCGGCCACTCTTCTTTTCTCATTTTTTCCCAATCGTAACTCATATGTTTGTTTCCTCCTCCATTTTTTCTTTTTTGCTCTTTACTGTTGACCATATTCTAACAGTTCATTCTGAGCTAAATCTATAAAGCGCTTTACAAATATTCTTAATCTATTTACTTTTTTTCAAAAGATCCTTATAATTATGATATTCAGCTAGCAATTATTCAATAATTTTTCAATCGCAGACAGGAGGATGCTATTATGGATGAATCCTGGGTAACAGAAACCTCCCCTTGGATCAGCTATGATCTATCAAATTGGGAGACCCTGACTAAAAACAAAAAGCCGGTTCTTTACAAGAAAAAATCGTTTCTTTTTCATCAAAATGATCCCGCCGCCTTTACATATATCGTAAAATCCGGGCGAGTACGAATTTCCTCTTTCAATATTGAGGGTATTGAAAAACAGCTCTATATTGCGGAAAATGGCTGTTGTATTGGAGAAATTTCCTGTATCATGGAAAATCCTCATACCTACTCCGCCATTGCCATCGTGGATACATTGGTATACCGAATCTCCTCATCAGAAATCATTGAGGCAACCCGACTGGACTGGGAAATGAATAAGCGGATTTATAATTCCGTATTTCGGAAAATATCCGTTTATCAGAATCAGATCCTGGAATTAAGTTTTACCAATGCCCTTGAACGCACCGCCCGTGTACTGGTGAATCTGTGCAAGCAGTACGGTATTGTGCAGAATGACGGAGTACGAATCAACATCCATTTTACCCATTCTGACATTGCCAGTATGGTTAACACCAGCCGCGTAACCGTCAGCAACCTCTTTACATATTTTGCAGAGAATAGCTATATTCATAAGCAGGACCGCTACTGCGTGGTAAATTCAGTTCAAAAGCTGGAGGAAATCGCCAATGGCGGAATTGACCTGAACCGATACTCAAAAGGACCATTGAACGGATTGTCTTCCTGATAGGAGATCGCAAAATCCTCTCCTGGCCTTTCACACCACCTAGCGCCAGACTGTCTAACAATTAGTATTCATGGTATAATTAGGTTATAAGATATGGAAATTGGAGGCTTGATTATGGCATATAGTGGAACTTGCTGATGAGAAAATCAGGTTGATTCTGAATATAAAGACAAATTGAAAACCTATCAGATACTAAAAGAAAATATCTATGTCAAAAGAAGGAACTCGCAGAAGAAGGATCCGGACAAAAGATTCTTACAGATCCGGATTCCAGACGAATGAAAAATAACGGTTCTTTAGATATTTGTTACAATGTACAGTCCCTGCAACTATAACATATTCATTTTTTGCTCAATCTCTCTGGCAGTATGCTCACTCGCCAACATCAGATGATTTCCGGCGATAGTATATTCCCGTTCTATGTATTCTTCTGTGATTGGAAAGATATCTTGTATCAGACAACCGGCAAAGCCAATCAGAGCGCTGTCCATGCCTGGGAACCAGCTAACGCAAAGGGTTTCATCGTGGCAGGTAATCAGGAAAATATCCGGGCACTCCTGACGAAGCAGACGCACATCATGCTCATAGATGGAGGTAACGCGGGTTCCCATCTTTATGCATTTCACATGTTCGATTTCCTTGCACATTTTAATCAATGTTTCAACAGGATAAAAAGCTTTGCTGGTTGCCGGATATAAGTGAATAATAATGTCAATATCTGCGCCCTCAGCCACGTCTTTTATGTACTCAAAAGGAGCATTCTCATTCATGCCAAACCGCAGCCACATATGGGGAGGCATTAACAAAATGCCGTCCGCTCCAGCTTCCTTTGCTTCTTTTGCCATCTCGATGCTCTCAATCGTGTTTTTGCAGTTAATGCCGGAGATGATAGTCATAATGTCTCCACATTCTTCATAACAGATTTCAACAACACGCTTTCTTTCAGCCCGATTCAGACCAGTAATCTCTCCGGTATGGCCGTTGCAGACAAGGCCCTGAATTCCCTGATTATAAAAGGATTTAATCCAGCGGAGATATGCACGAAACTCTTTTTCATTGATAGAATAATCCTCATTCAGAGGAACTGAAACAGCAGGGAAGATAGTTTTGAAATTTTTAACCTTAGCCATAATAATACTCTCCTTTTTTCTGTGATTTTTTCCACAAACAGGAGCTGCGCAGCAAACTGTCTGAATTGCCATCTCTACAAACATTTGTATCTGATGACATATATATCATTTTATCTTTTTATAGTCAATATTCATAAAATATGCTGCATTTATTTGTATATTTTTGTGCTCAAGGTCAATATATGTGCAATTTTTTGCATAGAGTTCCCCGAAATCAGGAAATATGATACAATGGAAACAGCTTTAAATAAATCGGAATCGGAGAAAGGAACCTGTCTATGGCTACCCTAAAAGACGTTGCAAAACTGACCAATGTAGATATCAGTACGGTGTCACGAGCTCTGAATAACACCTCTTATGTACATCCGGATACTAAGAAAAAGATTTTTGCTGCCGTAGAACAGCTAAGTTATAAACCGAATCTCCTGACAAAAGGTCTCCATCAGTGCAAACTCAAATCATCGGGGTTGTCGTTCCAAGCATTAATCTGAATGTATTCGGTGAAATTGTTCAGGAAATTGAAATCAGGGCCAGAAAACTGGGATACAGCATTTTAATTTGCAATACCCAGGATCGGCCGGATGTGGAGGAAGAATGTCTGACCCGCCTGCGAAACGGCCTGGTAGATGGCATTATCATTGCCTCCACCGGACAGAATGGCCGTATGCTGCGGAATATAAAATCTGACGGACTTTCTGTAGTTCAGATGGTTCGCATGCAGGATAAAAATTTCAGCAGCGTGGTAGCAAACTATTATGCTTCCGGCTATAAGGGAGTAAAATATCTGGCCTCCCGAGGATGCCTGCACATTGGTTTTGTCGGGGCGATTGAATTTCTGGTGCCCTATAAAGAGCGCTATCGCGGCTACAGCAAAGCAATCAAAGAACTGAAGTACCAGGAATACCGTGTCAACTTTGAAGTAGGCAGCGATGACGAAGGATATTTTCAAAATGGCTATGCGGCAGTCGGACAACTTCTTCAAATGCAGCCAAAACTGGATGGAATTATGGTTGCGACAGATATGCAGGGACTTGGGGTAATCAGAGCTTTAAATGAGGCAGGAATCTCCGTTCCCGGTCAAATCCGGGTTATGAGCCTTACCGGTCATTCTATCGGCGGGATGCTGGAAACAACAATCACATCCATGGAAATGCCTGCCAAAGATATGGGCAGACGCCTGGTAGAAATGATTATAGAAGATATTGAAGCAAAACCAGGTGAAAAGCCCAGTACCCAGCATGTTGTATTCGATACTACTTTAGTTGAGCGGGAATCTACCTAGAGACTGCTTCTAAAATATGGATATATAAATTGGCAGGGAACGCGGAGCGAGCGAGGGATAAAACCCTCGCCCACTGCCCTTTCTCTCAATCAATCGTAGATACTCTCCACATCCCAGTCAATCAGGTTTCCGGTGGTTCCGTCCACCTCAAACTCGTACTCCAGCTCTCCGCTGAAAAATTTCCCTTCATAGACCGCCCGCCCGTCGTCGTAATCCAGATGGGCCTCAATGTAGGAAACCTGGGAAGCGTCCAGCCCTGCCTGCTTCAAGGCCGTTTCCTTGGCCTGCTCTGCGGTGATGGAAGCTTCGGGACGGGTTCTGTTCGCCCGGTCTGCGCCCTCACGATTCCGGTAAGCTTCCCGGTCAAAGGAATACTCGGCATCGAAATCAAAGCTTAAAATACTGCCGTCTTCCCTGCTGATTTCATAGTCGTATTCCTTGTAGTCGTTGGTGAAAAATTCCACATCGTAAACCAGACGGCCGTCGTCATAATCGGGTTTCGCAAAGATATGGGCCACCTGGCTGCTGTCCACCTGAGCGTGCTCCAGGGCAATGTTCTTGGCCTCCTCCTCGGTAATCTGGGCCGCGAAAACATTCATCGCCATCATCCCCGCCAAAGCCGCTGCCACGCATCCTGCTCCGATACCCGCAAATAATTTCTTCATATTCATTCCTCCATCTATCATCTGATTTTGTTTTGGTATTTGTTTTGGTTTCTCTTGATGATTTTATATTAATGGGGGAAAATTAAAGGAAGATTAAAATTTACAGTGAATTTAGAAATGCCTTAATTTTTTCAAATACGGCCGGTATCTCAATGCCAATCCAGTTTGCGCTTCCAGCCCGTTCAATATTTCTCCTATAGAGCCGATTTGAAAATGTCCTGTTCACTCTGTTTATCACGTCGCTCATGTCAATCTCCCGCATGCCGGGGTCTCTAAAGATATAGGTATCCATACATTGATAAAGCCTTGTTTGTTCCACATAATCAGCGAGATAACAAAGGTCAAAAATATCTTTATATAACCTCCATCTGCAATGTCTCCATTATTTTGTTGCTTTTTGGGGCCTCCATTGCATAGTCCTGAATAGCCTGAATATCCAATTGTGGCAAAATCTTCCTATAGTTTAACAGAACTTCTTTATAATAGTCAAAAGGCAGTTTTGTTTTGTAACGAAGCAATTCCACCAGCATTCTTTCCTTGCTGTATATTTTTATAGGATATCCCTTATATATCATGATTTCAACACCCTGCTCCACAAAGGGAGATGGAACGAAGTATTGATTCACTTTTTTATCTCGAATTTTTGCTGCATTCCTGTCAGTTGCCATATCATATCTTTCCGGAATGACATCTGTCAATCCATGCAGGTAAAAGGCGCTGTACATAGTGAGAATAGCCTGACGGTATTTGAATGCAAGTACTGCTAATTCCGGCACATGACCTTCTTCCGAATATACGGCTTTTCCTACCCGAAATAATTTACCTGACTTAACTTTCTGCTGAATCAAATAATCAGAACCATATTTTTCCAGACATTCAGCTCGACTTTTCATGCTTCCACCGTCTTTCATTTATAATTTAATCCGCTATTTTTATTGTTTTGCGGATATTTTTCTAAATTATAAAAATAATCTGGCATAAAAGTCAAGTAATAAGGTTCTCTCAATTCTTTCCATACAGTCAAAACACTTTACATTCCTTCCGGAATCGGCAAAAGAAGGTCCAGGATAAACCGCTCCTCCTGATTTTTTAAGACCACTTCCCCGTCATATTTTTCCGCGATATGGCGGATGCTCCTGAGGCCGAAGCCATGGTTCTCCCGGTCTTTCTTGCTGGTCACCGGCAGACCGTCCTCGAACCGGACCGGCTCTCTACAGTAATTATCCAGATGGATATAGAGAATCTGCATCTGTTTTGTAATCCGCATGTTAATCAGCCGCTTTTCCTTGTCCTCCTCCCGCATCACGCTCTCCACCGCATTGTCCAGGGCGTTCCCGAACAGAGCGTACACGTCCAGGGTATCCATAAACTCCAGAGCCTTTCCGTCGGCCATGCAGCTGAATTTGATTTCGTACTCCTGACAGAGAAGGGCTTTCTCCCGCAGGACCGTATCCAGGGCCGCATTTCCCGTCTGGTAAACCGCATCGTAGATGGACATGGCCCCGCGGATTTCCTCCAGGTACTTCCTCCTCTCCCCGCCGTCCTCCATCTCCATCAGCGCTCTTAACTGATGCTTGATATCATGGCATTTCCGGTTGATGATATGTAAACGGTAGATAATGCATACCTCGACTTCTGGACTCGTGTATGAGAAAATAGG
>OLVT01001073.1_pt1 | contig 25574 bp, 21 predicted proteins | sample 1673241 | NCBI WGS metagenome assembly OLVT01 (sample SAMEA3178936, study PRJEB25190) | human gut metagenome | biome: human gut; feature: human-associated habitat; material: faeces | place: Austria | collected 2013 | reverse complement strand
AATTACCCTATTGGATAAAGGAAATTTCAAAATTTCCACTATAATACATTATCCCGATGATCACAGGAGAGATTCGCAGATTCCTAAGAGATGATGGCATGATCAAAGTCAGCAGATCTTTAAAAGAAAATGTGTACAAGATCATGAAAGCAAGAGAAAAGTTTTGTCAGCAGTATCAAAGGGAAGCAACGATCGAAGAGATCAGTGAGATCACGAAGATCACAAGAGAAGAGATCGTAACATCCTTAGAGGCAAGCAATGAAGTAGAATCCATTCATCAGAGTGCATATCAGAAGGATGGCAGTGAGATTTCTCTGCTGGATAAGTTATCAAAAGGAGAAAATGAATCTGAGAAAGTGGTAGATCATGTTCTGTTAAAGGAAGCCATGAAACATTTGGAACAGAAAGAACAGCAAATGATCTATTACCGATATTTTGAAGGAAAAACTCAACAAGAAATTGCAAAGACCTTTCATATTTCACAGGTACAGGTTTCAAGAATAGAAAAAAGGATCTTAAAAAAATTAAGAAGACAAATGATTGGAAATATCTGAAAAACTATGCTAGAATAAAGAAAACACAAATCTGGATCGATCGTTAAAGGATAATTCATCCATTTTCCCAGGTAAAAGGAGCAAGATAGAATGACATATGAAAAAAAGTCGGTAATTGAATTACGTGAAATTGCCAAAGAAAGAAAAATAAAGGGCATTTCGAGCTTAAAGAAAAAAGAACTGATCGAAGTATTAGAAAACTATGATCAGGAACAATCAAAACAAAAGGAAGAATCGCAGATACAACGTGAACCAAAACAATATCACTCAGAGCATCAAGAAAGAAAACACCATCAGAAAGAATTTCCAAAGAATATAAAGAGTCTGGACAGCGGAGAAAAAGCACATGGAATTCTGGAAGTTATGCCGGACGGATATGGTTTCATCCGATGTGAAAACTATCTTCCAGGGGAGAATGATATCTACGTATCTCCGGCTCAGATCCGCAAATTCAATTTAAAAACAGGAGACATCTTAACAGGAGCGATCCGTATCAAAACCCAGAGTGAGAAATTCAGTGCTCTATTATTCGTAGAATCTGTCAATGGATATAAGCCAGAAATGGCAGCGAGAAGACAGCATTTTGAAGATCTGACACCAATCTTCCCGAACGAAAGATTAGGGATGGAAACAGAGAGATCATCCATACCAATGCGAATGGTTGACCTGCTATCACCCGTTGGAAAAGGACAGCGAGGAATGATCGTATCTCCTCCAAAGACAGGAAAGACAACACTGTTAAAACAAATGGCACAAAGTATCAGTCAGAATTATAAAGATATCAAATTAATCGTATTATTGATCGATGAACGACCAGAAGAAGTCACAGATTTTAAAGAATCTATCGAAGGAAAGAACGTTGAAGTTATTTATTCCACATTTGATGAATTACCAGAACACCACAAGAGAGTGTCAGAGATGGTATTAGAACGTGCAAAACGTCTCGTAGAACATAAAGAAGATGTCGTAATTTTATTAGATAGTATCACAAGACTTGCAAGAGCTTACAACCTTACAGTACCGCCAAGCGGAAGAACATTAACTGGTGGACTTGATCCAGCCGCTCTCTATATGCCGAAGAAATTTTTCGGTGCAGCCAGAAATATGAGAGAAGGCGGAAGTCTTACCATCCTTGCCACAGCACTCGTAGAGACAGGAAGCAAGATGGACGACGTGATCTTTGAAGAATTCAAGGGAACAGGTAATATGGAATTAGTCTTAAACCGTCGTCTGGCAGAAAAAAGAATCTTCCCAGCGGTTGATATTGCCAAATCAGGAACAAGAAGAGAAGAGCTGCTGCTTACCAAAGATGAAAGAGAAGTTGTCACAGCACTTCACAAAGAATTATCCGGAAACCGTTCGGAAGAATTTATGGAACAGATGTTAGATTTATTCAAACGAACCCAAAACAACAAAGAATTTGTAGCACTCACCAAACGATCATTATTAAGAAAATAAAAAAAGTAATTGCAATTTCAAATAAACTGTGATAGAATAAAAAAGCTGTTTATAAAACAAGAAATGACGAAAGTCAAAGTATGTAAATGTTGGCAAAATCCAACAAATTTTTTAGAAGAGGTGAAAGAACATGCGTGAAGGAATCCATCCAAATTATTATCAGGCAAAAGTAGTATGCAACTGTGGTAACGAATTCGTAACAGGATCTACAAAGGAAGATATCCACGTAGAAATCTGCTCAAAATGTCATTCATTCTACACAGGACAGCAGAAAGCTACTCAGGCTCGTGGACGTATTGATAAGTTCAATCGTAAATATGGTGTTAAGTAGAAAAGTAAGAAATCAGGTTGAGGTTATCGAAATCTCAACCTTTTTTTTATGTAACGAGAAACTCAATATAACGAGAAAAATCTCATAGAAATATAGGAGACAACAATGGCGGTTCGTATAGGCGGGCAGGCAGTGATCGAAGGCGTAATGATGAAGAATATGGATCGTTATGCAGTATCCGTGCGAAAGCCCAATGGCAAGATAGAGACGAAAGTAGAAGAATGCGTAAGCTTTGCAGAGAAACATCCATTATTTCAATTACCAGTTTTTCGAGGAATGGCAAATTTCCTGGAATCTATGGTGATCGGGATGAAGACATTGAATTATTCTGCATCTTTTTACGAAGACGAAGAAGAACAAACAGAGAGCAGGACAGAACAGCTTTTAGAAAAGATTCTTGGAGAGAAAGCAGAGAAGATCATCATGGGAATCGTACTGGTATTTTCACTGGCAATTTCCATCGGATTATTTATGATCCTTCCATACATCGCATCCGAAGCACTCGGAAAGCTGATCAGGAATGAATATGTGATTTTATTTATGGAAGGTATTATCCGAATAGCGATATTTCTTGGATACATTGTGTTGATCTCCAGAATGGAAGACATCAAGAGAGTCTTCATGTATCATGGTGCAGAACATAAAACGATCAACTGTTTAGAAGCAGGTGTTCCTTTAACTCCTGAAAATGTGGATAACTTTTCAAGATTACACAAAAGATGTGGAACAAGTTTTATTTTTATCGTTATGATCATCAGTATGGTATTTTTCTTCTTTATCAGAGTGGATACCATCTGGTTACGAATCGTATTAAGATTATTGTTTTTACCATTGGTAGCTGGTGTTTCCTATGAATTTATCCGGCTGGCAGGAAACAGCGATCACCCATTGGTTCAGATATTTTCAAAACCAGGACTGGCACTTCAGAGACTGACAACGAAAGAACCAGATCACTCCATGATCGAAGTTGCGATTGCATCGGTGGAAGGTGTCTTCGATTGGAGAGAATATTTAGAAAATCTTCATAAAGGGGAACAAAAAGAAGATGAATAGAAGAGAATGGGTCCTCTATGGACAAAAGGAATTAGAAGAAGCACAGATTGAGAATGCATCCGGTGATGCATGGTATTTATTTTCCGAATGTTTTCATATATCAAGGGAAGACTACCTGTTTGGGATGACCGATGAGATCAATGATAAAGAAGCGGAAGAAAGATATAAGGAACTGATTCAGAAGAGGAAAGAACATGTTCCACTGCAATATATTTTAGGAACACAGGAATTTATGGGATATACATTTAAGGTAACACCAGATGTACTGATCCCAAGAGCAGATACAGAAACAGTATTGGAAGAAGTGCTTGATCAGTTAAAACAGTCAAAGAAACCAGATACGATACTGGATATCTGTACAGGATCTGGCTGTATTGCGATTAGTCTGACATTGATTTTAAATCCAGAAGTATGTATTGGGACAGATATCAGTGAAAAAGCATTAAAAATCGCAAAAGCTAATGGCGAAAATCTCGCACCTATGGTAAACTTTATTCAAAGTGACCTTTTTGAGAATGTTACAGGAAGCTATGATCTGATCATTTCCAATCCACCATATATTACAACAGAAGAATGTGGAAAGTTAATGCCGGAAGTGAAAGACCATGAACCGATGTTAGCACTTGATGGGAAAGAAGATGGACTTTATTTTTATAAGAAGATCATCAAAGAAGCTAAAAATTATTTAAACCCAGATGGAATGCTTGCATTCGAAATCGGATATGATCAAGGAGAAGCAGTGAAGAATTTGATGGAAGCACAGGATTTTGACTGTGTTGAGATAAAAAAAGACTTAGCAGGATTAGACCGGCTGGTCTTTGGATTTGCAAGAGAAGGAGAATAAGATGTTTGATAAGTTAGAAGGTTTAGTAGATCGTCTGGACACTGTATTACAGGAATTAAACGATCCAGATGTAGCAAGTAACCAGAATCGTTTCCGTGATCTGATGAAAGAACAGAATGACCTGACACCGATCGTGGAAAAATACAAAGAATACAAAGCGCAGAAGCAGAATATCGAAGACAGCTTAATGCTTTTAGAAGAAGAAACAGACGAAGAGATGAAAGAACTTGCCAAGGAAGAACTGAATGAATCCAAGGCAAATGTAGAAAGATTAGAAGAAGAGTTAAAGATCCTCTTAATTCCAAAAGATCCAATGGATGATAAGAACATCATCGTTGAGATGCGTGCCGGTGCTGGTGGAGATGAAGCTGGATTATTCGTAGCTGACGTTGCCCGTATGTACAGAAGTTATGCAGAAAGCAAACGTTGGAAAGTAAATACATTAAGTTTTAACGAAAGTGGAATCGGTGGATTTAAAGAACTTGTATTCATGGTATCCGGACAGGGTGCATACTCAAGATTCAAGTACGAGAGCGGTGTACACCGTGTACAGAGAATCCCTGCGACAGAGTCCGGTGGAAGAATCCATACATCTACAATTACAGTAGCGATCATGCCAGAAGTTGAAGATGTGGAAGTAGAGATCGATATGAATGATTGTAAATTCGACGTATTCCGTGCATCAGGAAATGGTGGACAGTGTGTCAATACAACAGACTCTGCGGTACGTTTAACACATATCCCAACAGGAATCGTTGTATCCTGTCAGGATGAGAAATCCCAGTTAAAGAATAAGGATAAAGCATTAAAAGTATTACGTTCCCGTCTGTATGAATTAGAGCAGCAGAAAGCACACGATGAAGAAGCAGCGAAGAGAAAGAGCCAGATCGGAACGGGAGATCGTTCTGAGAAGATCAGAACATACAACTATCCACAGGGACGTGTCACAGACCACAGAATCAAGTTGACACTTCACAAATTAGATTCCATCATGAATGGAGATTTGGATGAGCTGATCGACAGCTTAACAGCAGCAGACCAGGCAGCAAAATTAAGTAATATGGAAGAAGAATAAGAAAGCATACAGGGTCAGTCTATTTCGTAAGACTGACCCTATCAGATTATTTAAGATTATTTAAGATTATTGAGGAAAAACAAAATGAAAGATGGATTTATCAAAGTTGCAGCAGCAACACCTAAGATCAAAGTCGCAGATCCTGCATACAATACAGAAGAGATTCTAAAGATCATCGATGAGACAGAGAAAAAAGGAGCAAGTATTCTGGTATTTTCTGAATTAACGATCAGTGGATATACATGTGGTGATTTATTCTTACAGCAGCCACTATTAACAGAATGTAAAAATCAGCTCTTAAGAATTGTGAAAGCAACAAAGAAAAAGGACATGCTAGTTGTTGTAGGATGCCCGATCATCGTGAATCAGAAATTATATAACTGTGCAGTTGTCATTAATCGAGGAGAGATTCTGGGAATCGTGCCAAAGACGCATCTGCCAAACTATTCAGAGTTTTATGAATTACGTCATTTTACATCTGGAGAAGGATTAGACGAGATGGTCATGATCGGAGATGAATATATCACGGTTTGTGCGAATCAGGTGTTTACATGTGAAAATATTCCAGAATTAGTGATCGCATGTGAGATCTGTGAAGATCTCTGGGTAGCACTTCCACCAAGCACATACCACGCAATGGCAGGAGCAACTGTAATCTGTAATCCATCTGCAAGTGTAGAGACAACAACAAAAGAATCTTACAGAAGAAGCCTGGTATCCAACCAGTCAGCAAGATTATTAGCAGCTTATATCTATGCAGATGCAGGAGAAGGAGAATCCACACAGGATGTTGTATACAGTGGACATCATCTCATCTGTGAAAATGGATCTGTATTAGCAGAAGCCAAGAGATTCACAAATGAGATCGTCTATGCAGATATTGATGTACAGAAACTGGCAGCAGAGCGCAGAAAGATGACTTCATTCCCAGGTGGAAAAGTTGGAGATTATATTGAACAGACATTCTCATTAAAGGTCAAAGAAAATAAGATCACAAGAACCTTCCCAAAAGCTCCATTTGTACCAGACAACCAGGACGAGAGAGACAAACGATGTGATGAAATCCTATCCTTACAGTCCATGGGACTTAAGAAACGTCTGGAGCACACAAACTGCAAACACGCAGTCGTAGGAATCTCCGGTGGATTGGATTCCACATTAGCAGTCTTAGTTACAGCAAGAGCTTTCGATTTGTTAGATATTCCAAGAGAAAATCTGATCTGTGTGACAATGCCATGCTTTGGAACAACAGACAGAACTTACCAGAATGCCGTATCTCTGATCAAAGAATTAGGAGCGACACTCAAAGAAGTAAGAATCGAAAAAGCAGTCCGCCAGCATTTTGCAGATATCGGACATGATGAAAATAACCATGATGTAACTTACGAAAACTCTCAGGCAAGAGAAAGAACCCAGATTCTGATGGACATGGCAAACCAGTACAATGGTATGGTCATTGGAACAGGAGATATGTCAGAACTGGCACTCGGATGGGCAACATACAACGGGGATCATATGTCTATGTATGCAGTAAACTGCTCCGTACCAAAGACATTAGTTCGTTACCTTGTACTTTACTATGCAGAGACAACAGAGAATAAGAAATTATCAGAAGTACTGATGGATGTCCTAGACACACCAGTCAGCCCAGAATTATTGCCACCAGTTGATGGAGTTATCTCACAGAAGACAGAAGACTTAGTCGGACCATACGAATTGCACGATTTCTTCTTATACTATATGTTACGATTTGGATTTCCAAAAGCTAAACTATACCGCATGGCAAAATTAACATTTGACGGTGTATATGATGATGAAACGATCAAGAAATGGCTGGATAAATTTTACTGGAGATTCTTCAGCCAGCAGTTTAAACGTTCATGTCTGCCAGACGGACCTAAGGTAGGTAGTGTGGCGGTATCACCTCGTGGAGATCTACGAATGCCTAGTGATGCTAGTCCAACAGCTTGGTTGTAGAGAAATAAAAGCTATCTGGAAACGCGCTCTCGCTCGATTCGCACATAGCGGACACTTAATGAGCGGCGATGATTTTATGTTAACTGAGGAGTAAACGAATATGAACCAACAATCAAAAAAAAATCTAACCAATAGGATTGTCGCTTTAGCAGGAATCACAGTTTTTGCTTTTTTTATTGGAATTTATGTCTGTGTATTTTCAAACTATTTGAAAAAGTATAACACAAGAAAAAAATTATTCGGTGCAACTTATATGACGATGAATAATGAATTCTATAAGATAGTTAATAACCAGATTCGGATGCAGGTTGAGAAGAATGGGGACCAGATGATCACATTAGATCCAGCACTCGATCAGAAGAAGCAGAATGAACAGATTAAACAGTTGGTCAAACGAAAAGTAGATGCGATTTTTCTAAATCCAGTAGACTGGAAAGCAGTAGAACCAGGACTTGTAGCAGCAAAGAAAGCGAAGATTCCTGTGATCGTTATCGACTCACAGGTTTACAGAAATGATCTCGTCGCAATGACGATCGTGTCAGACAACTACAAGGCAGGCGTTTTATGTGCCAAGGAAATGATGAAGCAAAAAGATCAGGCGAATATCATCTTGTTAACACATAATGCAGCAAGATCTGCGGTAGATCGTATTAATGGATTTTTAGATACGATCAAGAACAATAAAAACTATAAGATCCTTGCATCTGCAGATACCCAAGGACAGATTGAACGTGCACTTCCTAAGGTAGATAAGATTATCGAAGAATACCAGAACATAGATATTGTCATGGGATTAAATGACCCAGCGGCGATGGGAGCTTTGGCGGCTCTTGACAGCAAGGGTGCAAGAGAAGGGGTTCTTGTATACGGAATCGATGGTTCGCCAGAAGGGAAAAAGCTGATCAAAGAAGGTATGATGACAGGAACAGCGGCACAGTCCCCCAAACAGATGGCAGACACAGCGGTCAATGCGGCATACCAGATTCTGCAAGGGGAGAAAGTAGCGAAGAAAAAGATCATCTCTGTTCAAATGATAACAAAAAAAAATGTAGAGCAGATTGACATTAGCCGTTGGCAGTAAAGAGGGACTGATATGGATCGAAAAAATCAAAATTTATATTATATTAAGATTCTGATGGGAGTCATAAATTTTATCATTTTATCCTTTCTTTCTGCGGTTTTCATTTTGACATTAAATAAGATCAATCGTGATTTTGGAGCAAGGAATTTTTTAGAGAATATCACATATCTCCCCAATGAACCAGTGATGTCAACAGTATTGATATTCATCGCTTTCTTTTTATTACTATGTATTATAAAAATCAGAAGAAAACAAAGAAAAAAGCAAAAAGTAGCTGTTGTTTTATATGTAGCGGAGATCGTAATATGTTTGATCATTATTAAGTTTGTTTATGTAAATTATAACGGAATTATTCTTCTGGTTATTGCAGATATCGTAACAGATATCAAAGATAAACATACCAGAGGGATTTTCCTTGTGATCATGGGAATGATGTATTTATTCTCAGATTATGATATTATTTCGATATTTACAAATATGATATCGTTTCAACAATTTTTGGATGTATATCCAGCAAAAGTTAGTATGATGATCCAAGGAACAAGAAATATACTAGTTGCATTGAATGCGATCGCGTTTATTGCATACATGATCATTTTGATGAGAAATCAGATGAAAGAGAATGCAAGGATCGGTTTGTTAAATCTTCAACTTCAGACAGCCAATATGCGCTTAAAAGAAATGAACGAACAATTAAAGGACTACTCTGAGATGGCAGAGACAAGAGAGCGAAATCGAATTGCCAGAGAGATCCATGACACATTGGGGCATACGATGACTGGATTATCAGCAGGAATTGACGCATGTATCGCGATGATCGATTTTTCTGTAGATGCAACAAAAGAACAATTAAACAAAATATCGCAGGTTGCAAGGCAAGGAATTAAAGATATTCGAAGATCGGTCAATAAATTAAGACCAGATGCCTTAGAGCATAGTGGATTGCAAGAAGCTTTAGAAAAGATGATCAATGAGACCATGCAGGTATCGGATGTCAAGATCAATTATGATTGTCAGGTAGAAGTCCTGAAATTTAATCAAGACGAAGAAGATATGATCTATCGTGTAGTACAGGAAAGTATCACGAATGCAATCCGGCATGGAAAAGCAAAGCAGATTGATGTAAACTTATGGAAGGAAGATAAGTGGCTTAATCTAGAGATTAAAGACAATGGAATCGGATGCGAAGAGATTCATACAGGATTTGGGCTGATCCATATTGAAGAGAGAATTAAAATGTTAAAAGGAACCGTAGAATATGATGGAAGTGATGGATTTAAAGTTACAGCCAGAATACCGATCAGATGGGGTGAGAAACTATGATTAAAGTAATGATAGCAGATGATCAGGAACTGATCAGACAGAGTTTACAGATTGTACTTGAGATGAAAGAAGGAATCGAAGTTACGGCAAGCGCCAAAGATGGAAGAGAAGTGATTCAGGAAGTCAGGAAAAACAAGCCGGATGTTATTTTAATGGATGTGCGTATGCCAGAGATGGATGGAGTACAATGCACACAGATCATCAAAGAACAATATCCAGATATAAAGATCATTATTTTAACAACGTTTGATGATGATGAGTATCTATACAATGCATTAAAACATGGAGCAAGCGGTTATCTGTTAAAAGGAATCTCTATGGACGAATTAGAAAAAGCAATCAAGACAGTTCATAGTGGCGGAGCCGTGATCAATCCAGAGGTAGCGACAAAAGTGGTTGATTTCTTTTCTGAAATGGCACAAAGCAATTATGATACATCGATTCATGCACAGAATGTAGAAGAAATCACAGAAGCAGAATGGGAGATCATTAAATTAGTCGGAAGAGGGTTGTCGAATAAAGAAATCTCAGCCGAGTTAAGCCTGTCCGAAGGAACAGTACGAAATTATCTCAGCACGATCTTAAATAAACTGGATTTAAGAGATAGAACTCAGCTTGCAATCTGGGAAGTACAATCAGGATCAGCGAAATACGGGAGAAGATAGATGAAACAAAAACTAGAAAAATGGTGGAAACGACTGATTGCAGTTGGATTGGTCATAAGCCTGTTATCTATTGGATTTGTGATTTATCCCAAACAACAAAAAATTGTTTTAACCTTTGGAATGTTTGCAGGAAACCAGTGGGGTGTTCCAGATGATAATTGCTATCAAATGATCGATCAGGTGATCAAAGAATTTGAAAAAGAATATCCAAATATCACGATCAAATACGAAAGTGGTGTGATGAAAGATGATTATTCAGAATGGTTGTCACAAAAGGCACTCAAAGGAAAACTTCCAGATGTTTTTATGGTCTTGCCAGAAGATTTTAGCACATTTTCATCTGTAGGAATGTTGAAGAAATTAGATTCATATGTCCAAGTCGATAAAGCGTTCAAAAAAAGTAACTATTATAAAGGGAGTTACGATGCAGGAACTTATAAGGGAACACAATACGCCCTGCCATACGAAAGTGTACCAACATTGATGCTCGTCAATAAAACATTGCTAAAAAAAGAACATATTAAAATGCCTGGAAATCACTGGACGTGGAAGGATTTTTACACGATTTGTCGAAAAGTAACCAAAGATACCGATGGAGATGGACGATTAGACCAATTTGGTGTGTATGATTATAAATGGAATGATGCCACGTTAAGTAATGGCGGAAACTTATTTAATCAAAGTGGAACAAAATGTAATCTTTCATCTGAACCAATTGAAAATGCAATTCTGTTTACAAAGAAGATTGAAAGAATATCATCATTTCGAAATCTAACCTCAGATGATTTTGACTCAGGAAATATTGCATTCCGTCCCATGACATTTTCAGAATTTCGAACATATAAGCCATATCCATGGAAGATTAACAAATACTTTGATTTTGAATGGGACTGTATCAGACTCCCTTCCGGACCAGATGGAGAAAATAAGACGCAGGTAGATAATCTTCTGATGGGAATGAGTAATCGGACGAAACATGGAGATATGGCATGGCAGTTTTTAAAGAAATTATGCTATGAAACGAAGACACAGCAGAAGATCTTTCAGTATCGCCAAGGTATTTCACCATTAAAAGCTGTGACGAATTCAAAACAAGCACAGAGGGTGTTAGAAAAAAGCATGGGAGAAAATATGACAGATAAAATGAAACTGTTAGATGAACTGATGGACAATGCCATGCAGACCCCAAAATTTCGAAAATACAATGAAGCTTATCAAAAGATTGACAGTGAGATGACAAGGATTCTTACAGATGAAGAGGAATTTGACACGAATATCTTAAAACTAAAACAAGAGATTGATAAAATTTTAAATCAGTAATAATAAGAAGATCAAAACAAACAAAACACAAATATGACATTTGTCACATAAAAAGGGACATTTGTAAATTGAAAGTCATGACAATTTACAGATGTCCTTTTTTTGCGTGATTGGTAGAATAAGCTTGTAAATAAGAGATAGGAAAAAAGAAAGGAGAAGAGGATGAAATACGTAGTATTAGTCAGCCACGGAACATTTGCACCAGGACTTCACAGTGTACTTAAGATGTTAGCTGGTGGAGAAAGAGAAGACGTGATCAGCGTCGGATTAGAGGACGGAATGAGTGCTGATGAATTCGCAGAGAAATTCAGCAATGCGATCAGCAAAATCACAGTAGACGATGAGATCATTCTTCTTGGTGACATTGTGGGTGGATCACCTCTTACAAATGCAATTGAACAGGTATCAAACAAAGGACTGATCGGTCAGACAGTGATCTTTGGTGGAATGAACCTGGCAATGGCATTGACAGCAACATTAATGAAAGACGGCGTAGACACAGACATGCTAAAAGACAGCTTGATCAATGAGGCAAAAGATGCAGTTAAAGAATTTGTTATGACATCAGCAAACGATGATGAAGAAGACGATATTTAAATTTTAAGGAGGAAAAAAATATGTCAGTTTCATTTTTAAGAATTGATGACCGTATGATCCATGGTCAGACAGTAACACGTTGGTCACTAGAATATCCATGCGATGGGCTGATCGCAGTGAACGACAAAGCAGCAACAACAGATGCACTTAAGATGGCATACAAGAGTGCCAGCACAAAGAAAACATTTGTTTGGACATATGAAGCATGGAAAAAGAAAAACCAGAAAGTATTAGACAGCAAAGACAATTACTTCCTGATCACAAAAGATCCAATCCAGATGAAGAAGATCTTAGTGGATGATGGATTTGTTCCAAGTGATGTAAAGAAAGTAATCGTAGGACCATGTAATGACAGACCAGGAGCTGTCAAACTTGGTAATAACCAATCTATTACACAGGAAGAAGCAGAAGCTTTAGAAGCAATCAGCAAAGCTGGTTATGAAATCGAATTCGCACTGATCAAAGAAGCGTCCATCGGAACATGGGACAAATTCAGAGGTCAGTTTGGATTTAACTAAAAAACCAATAGAGAGGAGAAACTATTATGACAATTAGTTGGTTACAAGCAATCATTTTAGGTATTTTTGCCTGCTTATCCAGTATGCCTGGTATGGGAGGTACAACCATTGGTAACTACACATTAGGAAGACCATTAGTTGCAGGTCTTGTCTGTGGTATCGTACTTGGAGATATTCAGGTAGGTGTTTTAGTCGGTGCGGCAATGCAGGTTGTATATATCGCATTGGTTACACCAGGAGGAACTGTATCAGCAGACGTTCGTGCCGTATCTTATATCGGTATTCCACTGGCAATGTTAGCATTAAATTCATACGGATTAGATCCTGCATCAGCAAAAGGTATCTCCATGGCAACATCATTTGGAGCAATGGTAGGAACGATCGGTACAGTATTATTCTATGGAACAGCAACGATCAACCTTGTATGGCAGCACATTGGATGGCAGGCCGTTGAAAAAGGTGAATTCAGGAGATTATACGTTGTAGATATGGTTCTTCCATGGATTTCTCATATCATCTGCAGTTTCTTACCAGCAGTTGTAATGTGTAAATTAGGAGTTCCAGTTGTAGAAGCGATCAAAACAACATTACCAATGGATGGAATTGCAATGAAAACACTGTTTACAGTAGGTAGCTTGCTTCCTTGCGTAGGTATTGCGATCTTATTAAAACAGGTAGTAACAAAAGCAGTTGACTTTATACCATTCTTCTTCGGATTTACATTAGCAGCAAGTATGGGATTAAACCTTGTATCAGTAACAGTTGTAGCAGCAATGTTCGCAATTATTTACTACAACATTAAAATGGTAGGAATCAGAGCAAAAGAAGCAGCCTTAGCTTCTGGCGGTTCCTTTGACGATGATGACGAGGAGGATATTTAATATGGCAGAGAAAAAACTATCTAAAAAAGCGTTAAATAAATCATTCCGTAACTGGGCTTATGGAAACTTAACATGTTTCTCTCAGGAACATATGCAGACATTTGGTTATCTGTGTGCAATGCTTCCATTGGTAGAAGAGTTATATGATACAAAAGAAGAACAGAAAGAAGCAATGAATACATACACAGCTTTCTTTAATACAGAACCACAGGTTGGATCTATCATCGTAGGTATCACAGCTGGTCTTGAGGAAGCAAAAGCAAATGGAAATGAAGATATCGATGCAGAAGCGATCAATGGTATCCGTGCCGGTCTTATGGGACCTTTAGCAGGTATTGGTGATTCCTTAGTTGTAGGTACATTAATTCCTATCTTACTTGGTATCGCACTGGGATTATCAACAGGTGGATCTGTCGTAGGACCGATCTTCTATATCGTAGCATGGAACTTGATCATGGCATTTGGAATGAAGTTCTTATACTTCAAAGGATATGAACTGGGTGGAAAAGCCGTAGATATCCTGGTTGGTGAGCAAGCAACCGCGATCCGTGAAGCAATCGTTATGTTAGGAACAATGGTTGTTGGATCTGTAGCAGCAACATGGGTATCAGTAAAAACATCATTCCATCTTGTAAACAGTGCAGGAAAAGAATTCTTAAATCTTCAGAATCAGTTAGACGGAGTATATCCAGGATTCTTAACAGCAGCTTTTGTAATCTTCTGTTGGTGGTTAATGTCAAAGAAAAAAGTATCTCCAGTTGTTACAATGTTAATCTTAGTAGTTGTAGCATTTATCGGAGTTATGATCGGATTCTTTAACCCAGGATTAAAATACTAAGAAAGGAAGTATATTATGACAACACAAACAAGAGCACAGCAGTTAAAAGAAATTGAATTTCAGACACAAATGCTCAATAACCTCAAAAAATGGATTCGCAATCTCATTATTCTATCTTCTATCGGAATCATACTTGCGTATTGGGGACTAGGTGCCCAAAGTAAAATGCCATTTACAGTATTTGGTGTAGCTGGAGTGATCATTACGATCATCAGTGTGATACTTTGTGTTGTCATAGGACTTGGTATTAAGCGAGGAAGAGCAAACGTAGACAAGATATTACAATTAGTGAAAGCCTAAGCATAGAACTATTGTTTTTTGATTGAAAAAGGACGATTATAGTTAGATCGTCCTTTTTTCTACAAAGAAAGGGAAAAAATATGAGGAAAGTTAGCCCAAGATTAGTAGCAATAATGATGGCAAGTGTAGTCAGTGTCACTTCTATCGCACCAGTAACAGCATACAATCATGTAACTGTAAATGCAGCACAATTACAGCAGCAGGCGATAGATTGGACATTTACAGGGAATGGAAAAGTAGACAATGATAAGATCAAGTTATCAGGAGCTGGTGATAATATCGGTATCACAAACATCAAAAAAGAAGATAATTATGTGGTCAAAGCAAAACTGACACAAGGAGAAGAAGACGGAGCTGTCGGTGTGATTATGGGAGCGAAGGAAGCAAAAGATCCAAAGAAAGGTTCTGTAGTAGCTAATGTTACTCCGTCTACTGGAGCCGTACGTTTGATCTGTTTCCAAGGAGGACGCAACAACGATCTTCAGAAAGAAAAAGTATTTGATGAATTAAAAAATAAAGATACTTATGATTTTGACATTTCTGTAAAACAACGTCATTTAACAGTTAAGATCAATGGTGTAAAAGTCATCAGTATGGAGATCACAGATACGATTTTTGAAGGAAAGGCTGGTCTTATTTCCTTCAATGAAACAATGACAGCATCTGATTTTTCTGTAGAAGATATCGCGATTCCAAAAGCAACAGCACATTTAACAAATTTACAGGTAACAGGTGGTGACTTAGATAAGAAATATACACAGGATACAAATGATTATGCGATCACAGTGCCTAATACAGTTGATAAATTATCTATCACACCAACTGTAAGTGATAATGGAACAGTGACGATCGGTGAACAAAAAGCAGAAAATGGAAAAGCAACAGAAGTATCATTAAAGATTGGATCTCAGGAAATTCCTATCACAGTGACAAGTACAAATGGTGCAGTAGAAACTACAACATTACATGTATTAAGAAATGTAGATGGTTCAGCATATACAGTGCCAACCAGACCACAATATCATTTTTCACAGGCAATGGGATGGAGCAATGACCCAAATGGAATGCTTTATTATAAGGGAGAATGGCATTTATTCTTCCAGCATAATCAGGCAAGAACGACATGGGGAGAGTTAGAATGGGGACATGCAGTTTCTAAAGATCTGATCCACTGGGAAGAATTGCCAAGACCATTAAATTATCAGGAAGATAATGGAGCAATGTTCTCTGGATGTGGTGTTGTAGATGATGAGAATACATCCGGTTTATTTGGAGATGAAAAAGGACCTGGAAAAGGTGGACTTATCGCGCTCTATACACAGAACAATGAATTAAATGGCCACAGAGGACAGAATCAGTGCATCGCATATAGCAAAGATAACGGAAGAACATGGACAAAATATAAAGGAAATCCAATCTTAAAATGGGATGAAGATCATCTAAAAAATACAGCATTCCGTGATCCAAAAGTATTCCGTCACGATGGAAAATGGTTTATGGTACTAGCGGGAGGAATCTTAAGAATTTATTCTTCTGATGATCTGATTCATTGGAACATTGAAAGTACATATAACGGAAGCAAGGATATCGGTAACCCAGAAGGATTAAGAGTTGATACAGAATGTCCTGATATGTATCCTTTAACAGCAGATGATGGAACAACAAAATGGGTTATCAGTGAAGGAGGACGTTATTATCGCATCGGTGATCTCAAGAAGATTGATGGACATTGGACATTTGTACAGGATAAAGACAGCGACCGTTATGTCATGAACTTTGGACCTCATTCTTATGCAGCAATGACATATTATATTGGTAATGGGGAAACAACCAATGGAAAACCAGAAAACCGAAGAATCATGATCAACTGGGCAAGTACATGGGCTGATGGATACTGCAATAACGTTGATAAAGTGACTGGACAGTGGGGATACAATGGATTCTTTAATCTTCAGACAGAATTAAATGTGAAGAAGATTGATGGTAAATATAAACTGGTACAGACACCAATTGACGAATATAAGACGTTACGTGTCAACGAAGCAGCAACCAAACTTGAAAATGTTACGATTCCAAAGAAGACAGAAAACAGCGAAAATCTGTTATCAGGAGTCAAAGCAGGACAATATGAAGTTGTCGCAGAACTTACACCACAGGCAGGAACAAAAGAAGTTGGATTCAAATTAAGAACAAACAAATCTGGAAGTCAGGAAACAGTTGTATCTTATAATACAGAAACAAAGAAAGTATCCATCAATGGAGAAAAATCTGGTACACATCCAGCGGGACAGCAGACAAAGAACATCGTATCCGATGCGATCGTCACGGAGAAAGATGGAAAAGTAAAATTAGATATCTTTGTTGATGAATCAAGTGTTGAAGTATATGGACAAGATGGACAGGTTACAGGAGCATTAGCAGTATTCCCATCTGTCAGTAGTACAGGAATGGAAGTATATTCTGAAGGTGGAGAAACAACAGGAAATATCACAGTTTATCCAATGAAGAGTATCTGGGAAAATAAGATCACAGATGCAAACACAGCAACAGATCTATATATCAGTACAGACTCTGGAAGTGGAGAATATAATGTCGGAGATAAGATTAGTGTAAATGCTGCAATCTCTCCAATGAAAGCAGATCAGAAAGTAACATGGAAAGTAAGTAATAACAAAAGTAATAAAGTTAAAGTTGTTAAAACAGAAGATGATGAACTTCAGTTAGAAGCACTAAAAGAAGGAAGTGTCACTGTTACAGCAACAACAGCAAATGGATTATCAAGAAGTATTGATATATTTGTTTCAGCAGCAGACGATGGTATTTCACTTAGTGACTGGAAACAACATGGTGGTAAATGGAAGATCAGTGAGAATTCTAACAGTTGTACAGGAGAAGCCAGTGGAGACGCATTCTTAATGTCAGGAACAAAGATCAGTTCAGATGATTATATTTTTGAATCAGATGTTGTTTATCACAGTGGACAGGCATTTGCATTATTATTCCGTGGACAGAACCCAGATTCTACCAGTGCATATGCAGCTAATGTAGACACACAAAGAAAAGGTAGTACAGCAAGAATCTTTACATTTGGAGGCGGAACCGGAGACATCGGAAAAGATGGAAATTACAACTTAAGCGAAGGACAGAAATATCATTTCAAAGTTGTAGTAAAAGGTAACCAGTATAAAGTGTATATTGAGGACAAGCTGGTACTGAATGTAAGAGATGTAAAAGTTGAGAATAATTACAAAGAAGGAAAATATGTTGGATTTAATGTGTTCAACGGAAAAGTAACATTCCAGAATATGAAAGTCACACCATTAGAAGTGAAAGTTCCAACAGTTTCTGATAAACTTGCATTAACAGCAGGCGAGAAAGCAGCAATTGATGTTTCCAATATCGAGGACAACAGTTTCAACATCATCAAATACAAATCTTTGGACAAAACGATCGCAGATGTAGATGAAGATGGTAACATCACAGCAAAGAAAGCTGGAACAACACAGATTGAAACGCAGGTTACAACTTTTGGAAGAAGTTACACATACAAGACTCAGGTAACAGTAAAAGAAAAAGAAGTAGAAACTCCAAAAGTTTCTATTACAGCAACACTAAAAGGTAATGCAGGAAAGACTGTCACAACGATCAAAGATGTGAAAGCAGGAGATACTCTGCCAGCATGGAACAAAGCAAAATATAAAGCAGCTGGTAAGAAAGGTTATGTATTTGCAGGATGGACATACAATGGAAAAATTGTTACAAAGATGCCAGAAAGCGACAAGAATATTACATTAACAGCTAAATTTGTTAAAGTAACAGTTGGAAAAGCAGGTTCATTATCTGTCAGATCTAAAGCAGGAAAAGGTGTAGGATTTGTAGCAAGATCAACACAATCTGTCAACAAATATGGAGAAAAACGAGGATTTAGATTCCGTTATTCCACAAGCAAAAAGATGAAATCTGCAAAATACAAAACAACAGGTTTAGCGAAAAATGTTTATACAAAAACAGGTCTAAAAAAAGGCAAGAAATATTATGTACAGGTTCGCTATTACTACTATGATTCAACAAATCAGAAAGTATACGGAGCATATTCTAAAGCAAAATCAGTGAAAGCAAATTAAAAATGAAAAGCCATCTGGGATATTTCACTCTCGCCAGATGGCTTTTCTTGCTTTATAATAATGGAAGAAATAGACAACAAAGCAGAGAAACGAAAGGATGCAGACATAATGAAAAAATATAAAGCAGTATTTAGTGATATTGATGGAACATTATTAAATTCAAAACATCAGATACCAGAAAATACAAGAAAAAAAATAAAACAGATCAACCAAAATGGAATCCCATACGTCTTAGTATCCGCAAGAATGCCCAAAGGCATGACAGCTATCAGAGCAGAATTAGAGGCGAAGAGTCCAATGATCTGCTACAGCGGAGCTTTAGTTGTTGATGAAGAAGACCATCCAATCTACAGTGTGGCAATGCCACAAGAAGTTGCCATGAAGTTATGCAGAAGAGTCTATGAATTGAATCCAAAGATTTCGGTTAACATTTACACAAACGATGAATGGCTGGTAAAAGATAAAAAAGAATATTGGGCAGCGCAGGAAAGTGATATCACAGGCGTGATTCCACAAGAAGTGTCTTTTGAAGATGAAGAAGTCTACAAAGAAGTACACAAGGTGTTATGCATGGGAGATAAAGAAGATATTGCAGCGTTGGAACAACAGTTAGTAAAAGAATTCCCACAGATCAGAATTTATCGATCCAAAGATACCTATTTAGAGATCATGTCCATGAAAGCATCAAAATCCGATGCAATCCATATGTTAAAAGACCATTTTCATGTAAAACAAGAAGAGATAATGGCATTTGGTGATAATTTCAACGATATCGATATGATCAGATATGCAGGACTTGGAGTCGCCATGGGCAATGCAGCAGATGAAGTAAAAGAGGCAGCAGATATTGTCACAGACATCAATGACAATGAAGGAGAACGCCAGATCCTGGATAAATATTTTAGATAGACGGAATTATTACAAGAAAATTTAGCACAAGGGTAATAGTAAGAGCCGTAAAATAAACGTAATCTTAGAGATTAGAAAGTTTATTTTATGGCTCCTTTTTCTTATATATAACAAACATTTATATAAGAAAGTTGGAAAAGTTGCAGAATAAACAAAAAAGAGCATAAGTTATACTAATTTCAACACCCTAAATCTTCATTCACAGCATAAAGTGTATTGGTTGAATGTTGAATTGCAAAATATCAGGTATTGAAAATATGAAATAAATATAGTATATTAAAAACATGAAAAATATACGGATATATAACAGGATGGGAGGGAATCAGTTCAAATGGCACAGCAAAAGAAAATAAAGAATCATATAAAAGCAGATCATATTTTAAAAAATTTCTGGAAAGATAATAGTAGATTTGCAGATTTATTTAATGCTTGTATATTTGATGGAGAGCAGGTGTTAAAACCTAATGATCTGACAGAAGTAGATACGGATATTTCATCATTGCTTCAATTTAACGGGCATGCAGAAACGATACAGAAAGTCTTAGATGTAGTTAAAAAAACAGCATTTGGTATTGATTTTGTAATTCTAGGAATTGAAAATCAACAGAAAGTTCATTATGCAATGCCATTGCGTCACATGGTAGGAGATGCATTTTCTTATTTAAAAGAATACAATGAATTAGCAGTCCAAAATAAAAAGCAAAAGAATTGGAGAAATTCAGATGAATTTTTATCAGGGCTAACAGCAGAGGATCGTTTACATCCAATGATTACAATCTGCATTTATTATGGCGAAAAAGAATGGGATGGCCCTCGTTCATTGATAGACATGTTGAAAGTACCAGAAAGATTTCAAGCGTTAGTATCAGATTATAAGATGAATCTTATAGAGGTAAGAAACAGCGAATATCTGAAATTTCAGAATTCAGATGTCAGTACAGTTTTTGATATCAGTAGATTCATTTATGATAAAAGATATGATAAAATTAATGATATATACAAAGAGCAATTAATACCTTCAGAACTGGGATTAGTAATTGGTGCGATTACAGAATCACAGAAATTGATTGATGATGCAATAAAGCTAGAGAAAGAAGGAGTGAAGATGAATATGTGCAAGGCGCTAGAGGAATTAGAAGAAAAAGGAAGGATAGAAGGAAGAAGAGAAGGAGAAATCAAAGGAGAAATCAAGAATAAAATTCTACTCATTCAAAAAAAATCCCAAAGAGGAGATTCTATGGAGAAGATAATAGATGATCTTATGGAAAGTATAGAATTTGTTCAGCCGATTTACGAAATGATCAAACAAAATCCAGAGTTATCAGTTGATGAAATCTATGGGATTATCATTAAATGATTTTCAAAATAGAATATCATCAATTTATTAACGGTAAAAAAGAAACATAGAATAAGTAATAAAATAGGAACCGCAGACCAAATGCAGTTCCTATTTTATTTAATAATTTTAAGATTGAGATGTAATTGATATTATTTAAGAGAGATTATTTCTTCTTAGTTTTTAAAGCTTTCTTAGCAGACCAAGCAGAGTAGATATTCTTAGATTTGTTGTTTACTTTTGTTACTTTATAGCTTCGAACTCTTACATAATATTTCTTATTCTTTTTCAGCTTCTTTAAGACTTTAGAAGCAGATTTCGCAGAAACTTTGACTGTTTTTGCTTTCTTAAAGTTCTTAGAAGTACTGTACTGGATCTGGTAAGCAGCAACTCCGGAAACTTTCTTCAAAGATTCAGCTTCTGTTACTAATTTCTGAAGAGAAGCTTTTTCTTCGTCGCTTGCAAGAGCCTTTTTGGAAACAATATTGTCTTTTGTAGCTTCAAAGTTAACTGTATAATCCTCGTAACCAAGAGCATAAACTGTTAAACTCCAATAACCTGTACCATCTGTATTTTCAGGTAACTGGCAGCGAATAGAATCTGTTAATCCAAGCTGGATTCCATTAGATTTATGCATCCAGTTATCAGCTGCAAATTTTGTTCCGTAAGAAACTAAAGCTTTTGTACGAGTGCTGTCATTACCGGCAGCATAAACACCCTCAGATGCCCAATATTCATTCCAGGTAAGTCCAGCATAGCAATAAACATATTCATCAGACTGTTCATCAGCAGCCTTAACAATGTGAGCAACATGAAAAATATTCGCTGTCACAGGAGTCGCAGTTAAAACCATTGCACCACTCATAGCGATAGCAAAGGCTTTCCCGATTAATCTTTTACGCATATAGTTTTTCCTCCGTTTTTCTGCAATATAAAATAATAGCGCGTATATAGTTAGAACACTCTTATGGACACTGGACAGGATATTGATAATTATTCTGGAAGTTACTATAATTAAGGAAGTCATATTAAGAAATTCGTAAGAATTATATCCGCAGAAACGAAAGAACCACCTGATACACTAAAACCATCAAAGATACGAGGAGGAAAAGTATGAACCAGCCAAAGATCCTGGTCGTTGACGACGACAAAGAGATCGTAGGAGCGATCAAGAAACGTCTGGAAATGGAAGACTATGAAATCATAACGGCATATGATGGTCTGGAAGCCATGGATGTCCTGATGGAACAAGAAGTCCAGCTTCTGATCATAGACGTTATGATGCCGAAGATGGACGGACTGTCCGCAACGATGAAGATCAGGGAAAGCAAGAACATCCCGATCATCATTCTTTCAGCCAAGACAGAAGAAAGCGATAAGATCCTGGGACTATCTATGGGAGCCGACGACTATATCAGCAAACCATTCCGCCCAGATGAACTAGTAGCGAGAGTGAAATCCCAGCTGCGAAGATACATGCAGTTTGGAGGAATGAACGCCGCAGAAAGCAATAAGGAACAGATCATCAATGGCGGACTGATCCTTGACATGAAAGGAAAAAGGATGATGGTAGACGGAGAGCCAGTGAAACTGACCGCAACCGAATACAAGATCGTAAGCCTTCTGATGAACAATCTGGGCAGAGTATTTTCAGCAGATGAGATCTACGAACGCGTATGGAACGAAGAAGCCTATGCAACAGAGAATACCGTTATGGTTCACATCCGTCGTATCCGCGAGAAAATAGAAATAGATGCAAAAAATCCAAGATATTTAAAGGTGGTGTGGGGAATTGGATACAAGATCGAGAAAATGGACTAACAAAGTATTGATCACACTTGTGATGATCGCTATGACCCTGTCAGGGATATATGGACTCGATACGATCCATAACATGGCAGTGACAGGAGATAACAGCTTCAGTCTGGATGAACAGGATCAATCAGACTATATCAAAAACACACAGATGTCACTGTTTGATAAATGGGCGGATCAAGAAGGTGATAAAGTCTATTATACACAGGCAAATCATGTGTCAGAAAGTTTACTGAATAAGATAAAAAAAGAATCATTTGTGAAAGTAACGATGAAGGTCAAACCATATGATAAAAAGATGGTAACGACAACATCAACATATGGAACAGAAAATGCGAACTATACTGGGGGCAGGATTGAACATTTTCATATAGAAAGAAACAAGACAGAGAAACTAAACAAAGACGGAAGTTTCAAAGGATGGGATCCGTATGACGAATACGATGAGTACAATGCGGATCAGACAGAATACTATGAATTCTATGGGGATAATTATACACTGCAGGATATATTCCCGGAACAGCTTCTGATCAATGATGAGAAGAATCAGCGTCTGGAAAATGCAGACATTGAGATTTCTTTGACAAAAAAAGCACTAACAGAGATTGAAAATTTCCGAAAAGGATCAACAAAACAGATCACGACGGGGATCAAAACGATCATCGTTGTTTCGATCATTGAAGTAATCGGAACGATCCTGCTGTGCATCTTATTTGCACTTCAGGAAAAGCGAACCAGATTCTTTAGAGGGCTTGACAGGCTCTGGTGGGAGATCATACTAGTGACAGCAATTACGCTGCTTGGACTGGTGATCGAATTATGCTTTGCAATCTGGGAATATACGATAGAATATACACAGGGCGGGATCACAGGTTCAACGATCGAGATGATCATGATGCTGAGTTATATCTCAGTCCCATTTTTCATCATGCCATTTGCCGTATGCATCCAGACAACGGTATGGAGGATCCGCCAGAAGAATCTTCTCGATTCAACATTTTGTCTGGGATATATTCGAAAATGGAGTCGTCACGCAAAGACAAGAAGAAAGCTGGAAGATGAAGCGATGTCATTTGCAGAAAAACATGCAAGAGACAGGATCAGACAGTACAGGGTCTTACGATATATTTTAACTGTCGGTACACTTGCTTGTATCATCATGGGAATGAGTGGAATGAATATTCCATCCCCACTCTTGTTTATAGCAGCAGTCATCTTTGTTTTCCTTATCAGATATTTTTCAAGATATTCAGACAAATATGCAAAAGAACAGAGAGATTTAAGCATGCTGGTCGATCAGATCGAACGTATTTCCAATGGAGAACTGACGGCAACGACCGATATTTCAAAAGAATCTGCGTATTATGAATACAGTCAGAAACTGACCAATATCGGGCAGGGAATGGAAAAAGCATTAGAAACACAGATGAAGGGCGAGAGAATGAAGATCGATTTGATCACAAATGTATCACATGATCTGAAGACACCGCTGACTTCTATCATCGGATACGTCGATCTCTTAAGCAGAGATCAGACATTATCTGCAGAATCAAGAGATTATGTAACCATCCTGATCAACAAGACCGAACGCTTAAAATCTATCATTTCTGACCTGTTTGAACTTGCGAAGGCAACAAGTGGAGATGCGAAAGTGGATCTGGAAGAAATGGATATGAAACGTCTGGTAGAACAGACACTGGGGGATATGGCAGATCAGATAGAAGAATCTGGATTTGCGATCAGATATCAGTGCGAAGCTACACACACAAGATTTATCGGAGACAGCAGCCGCATGTACCGAGTGGTACAAAATGTCATAGAAAATGCCTTAAAATACTCCCTGAAAGGAACCAGAATCTTCCTAAGGATCACCGAAGCAGATCAAAATATAAAATTAGAAGTTGTAAACACAGCATCTTATGAGATGAATTTTACAGAAGAAGAGATCATGGAACGGTTTGCCAGAGCGGAAAAATCACGTACCAGCGAAGGAAACGGATTAGGACTTTCCATCGCAGACAGTTTTACAAAGAATTGTGGAGGAGAGTTTTCGATAAGAATAGACGGAGATCAATTTCTGGTTACTATACAATTTAAACAATGTTTAGAGATAAACAAATAGATTTCATATGTTATTTAACAAAATTAAAAAAAATACAAAAAAACACGTTGAAAGGGTAGAAAACATAAATATAAAAGTATATACTAGTTGTGTCGACAATATGCAAATAGACCATTTGAGAGAGTGGTTTTTAAATCCTTTTTTCATGAAGTTTTGATACATGGTAACTTATGGAACGGTTGCGTATTTGGAGACATCTGCTTTTGAAGTCTCTCCAGACATTAAGATCTGGAGGGACTTTTTTCTATAAAATCTAAGCAGAGTACCACGTCCATATTTTAATATGGGCGTGGGTGAATGCGTCCTGACGGACACATTATCGTTTCCCCTGATTCCGAATATACTGTTTTATTGTGTGCAGACTGTTTTCACTAACAGATGAAATAAAATAACTATCTGACCAAAAATAAGGTTTCCAGTAATATTTTTTTAAAATGGTTTCGCCATACAACT
>OLVT01001068.1_pt1 | contig 25630 bp, 22 predicted proteins | sample 1673241 | NCBI WGS metagenome assembly OLVT01 (sample SAMEA3178936, study PRJEB25190) | human gut metagenome | biome: human gut; feature: human-associated habitat; material: faeces | place: Austria | collected 2013 | reverse complement strand
TCTCGGAGATGGAGGACGAATACCAGTCCGACTTCATCGAAAGCTTGGACAACAAGCAGGCCGCTAACGTGCTGGGTAACATGGACCCGGACGACGCAGCCGACATCGTGCGCGACCTGTCCTACGAGCGCGCCGAAACGCTCCTGCGCCTTATGGGCGTGGAAGACGCAACAGAGATCCGCCGCCTGCTCGGCTACAAGGACGGCACCGCTGGCGGCATGATGACCACGCAGTTCGTATCCGTCGCCGATACTGACACCGTCGGGCACGCCATTGAGGTGCTTCGCGAGCTTCCGGAGGACCATCCTTCCGTCCACTTCGTATACGTGCTGGATGAATACGACAAGCTGGTTGGCGTCTGCTCGCTGCGCACCTTGGTGCTCACTGATGATAAAACGCCCATGTCGAAGTGCATGTACGACGACCTGATCACCGCAACGCCGGACGAAACCGAAGAGGACGTCTCCGCCGACATCTTCAAGTACGACCTGACCGCCATGCCCGTCGTGGACGAGCACGGCACGCTGCTTGGCATCGTCACCGTCGACGACGCCTGGGATGCCATCGAGGACGACGTCAGCAGCGACAAAACGAAAACTTCCGTTTGGAAGTGGGTAGGCATTGCGACCGGTGCCGTGATCTTCTTGATCCTCTACACCCTTGTCGTACTGCAAATCGCAGGATTCCATTGGAGGTAAGCCGTGGTTTTGAAGCAGAACGGCAAGACCGGGCGCGTTGCCGACATCGATTCACATAACCCGTTAGAGCGCAGCAGCTTCCACACCGGCGAGGCTACGCTGTCCGCCGAACAGCTTGCGGAAAAGCAGGCGCTCGAGCAAACCGGCGGCTCCAGCAAGCAGAAAAGCAAACTGCTGCTCATCTTGGCCGCCATGGGCCCGGGCATCGTCACGGCCATGGCCGGCAACGATGCCGGCGGCATCTCAACCTACTCGACCGTTGGCGCGCAGTTCGGCTTCGCCACGCTGTGGGTCATCCCTATCATGTGCGTGCTGCTCATCGTGGTGGAAATGACCGCCGCGAAGATGGGTGCCGTCACCGGCAAGGGCTTCGCCGCGCTCATCCGCGAATCCTTCGGCATCAGGCTCACGGCGCTGGCCATGCTCGCGCTGCTCATCGGCAACGTTTGCACCACGTTCTCCGAGTTCGCAGGCATCGCCTCGGGCATGGAGATGTTCGGCGTATCGAAATACATCGCCGTGCCCGTCGCCGCGATCGCCGTGTGGCTGCTCATCGTAGGAGGCAGCTACAAACGCGTGGAGAAAGTGTTCCTTATCTTGTCGCTGGTGTTCCTCACCTACGTGATCGCGGCGTTCTTGGCGCAGCCGAACTGGGAGAATGCCGCCATCAACACCATCGTTCCCCATGTGGTGTACCAACAAAGCTTCGTTTCACTGGTCATATCCATGATCGGCACCACCATTGCGCCCTGGATGATGTTCTTCAACCAGAGCAACGTGGTTGAGAAGGGCATCAAGCCTGACGAGCTGTTCACGCAGAAGGTCGATGTGGTCTCCGGCACCGTAGCTGCTTGCTTGGTCGCGTGGTTCATCATCGTCACCACGGGCACTGTGCTGTATCCGCAGGGAATCGTCATCAGCGACGCCGCCGACGCGGCTGCTGCGCTGGCACCGTTCGCGGGCAAATATGCCGAGGCCCTGTTCGCCATCGGCCTGATCGCAGCATCGTTCTTGGCCGCATGCGTGCTTCCGCTGACCACGGCGTTCGTCATCTGCGAGGCATTCGGCTGGGAGGCCGGCGTGTCCTTCAAGTGGAAGGAAGCGCCGCTGTTCAAGAGCATCTTCACGTTCGTCATCGCGTTCTCGGCCGTCATCGTGCTCATCCCGAACATCGACCTCATGGGCGTCATGCTCATGGCCCAGTTCATCAACGGCCTGGTACTGCCGGTGCTGCTGGTGTTCATGGCGCTGATCTCGTCCGATAAGCGCGTCATGGGCAAGTTCAAGTCCGGCCGCGTGACGAAGGTGCTCATCTGGATCACCGTCGGCATCGTCTCCGTGCTTACCGCGATTTTGTTGGTTATGCAGGTGTTTGGGATCGGGTAGCGCTATCGGATTCTTTGTCGCGGATGCGCTCGATCATATTCTGCAGGGTGATGGAAGACATATACTCCTCCATTTCGTGTTCGACCGCGGAACATGCAGCGGTGATGTTCCGCAGCAAAGCGCTCGCACCCTCCCCTGCCTCCTTGCGTTCCACTCGCAGACGGTCGTTCTGCAGCGCGTTGAAGATGTCGAGCATGCTGATTTCGGAAGCGTCCTTCGCAAGGCTATAGCCGCCGTTTTTGCCTGGGCGCGCATGGATGATTCCGGCGTTGCGCAGCAGCTGCGCCAGCTGGATCAGATAATCGCGCGGAATGGACATCTCATCGGCCACCTCGCGAGAGGAGCATATCGAGCCCTTTTCCGCTAGATACAGCACCGCGCGCATCCCATATTCGACCGAAGCCTTGAAGTGCACCGTTTCCCTCGTTCCTATTTCGTGTTCGATGTTCCAAGCGGGGACTGATGGCATATACCCCTCCCCTTTCCTCGCCAACGAAATAGCTGCTCGTCCGCTATCGAGGGTTGCGTTCAACATAAGGAGCACTGGATTTCCCAATGCTCAGGCTCGGGTGATGCGCCACGAAACGCAGCGCAGGAGCCCAAGCTGGCTGGTTAGCCAGTCTCAGCCAGCTAGCTAACCAGCTGGCCAGTTGAATCGTTGCCGCGCTTCCCTCATAGCGGTCGTGGCCATCACCGGATTCAACGAGTATGCTTACATACTAGCGCAAGCGATAAACCTCTACTATATTGCTATGCTTTTTCACACGATGCTGAGATTTCGTCCATTTTCGAGGAAGACGATATGGCTTTGAAACAAGATACGCGGGCTTCGGTCCTCGCCCGACGCAAAGCGATTCCCGATGTCAAGCGCAAGGAGAAGAGCCTTCTCATCTGCGAGCGATTCCTTGCGGAAATCGACCTTTGGTTGGCAAGTTGCGAGCATTCCGAAACTTCCATCAGGCCGCTGAGCATCGCTGCTTACGAGCCCATGAGCAGCGAAGTCGACGTGCACCCTCTGCTATTTGCGGCATACAAACGCGGCTGGGAGGTGTTTCTGCCCTGCATGGCCAAGGACGATCCGGATGCGCCGGCGCACATGGTGTTCTTCCCTATCGAGCAGAACCACCTGACCGAGCAGCGCCCTGCCTTCCTCGACCATCCCGCTCGCCCTTACCTGCTTGACGACCTGCATGCCCAAGGCTGGCGGGAAGCCGATGAGCAGCTGTTCGACATCGCCGTTATCCCCCTGGTGGCCTTCGACAGCGGCCTCATGCGCCTCGGGTACGGCGGCGGGAATTACGACCGGTTCCTTCCCAAGCTGCGCGATGACTGCTTCGTGGCTGGCGTGGCATTCGAAGAGCAGCACATCGACCGCGTGCCCACCGAGCCTCACGACCTTCCCCTCCCCCGCATCTTCTCGGCATAAAAAACGAGGGCTCCCAACGGAGCCCTCTCTTTCGCATTCTTGCCACTTTTGCGGCTTGTGCCGCGCATCGGCGTTTATTTCTTCATGCCGATGTTGGACTTGTGCAGGATCTTCACCGCAACCACGATGAGCACCGCGCCCAGCACCAGGGAAATCCAGGGATTGCCCGTGAAGCCGGCAACGATGTAGCACACGAAGCAGACGACCATGACGGTGGTCGCGTACGGCAGCTGCGTGGCCACATGGCGCAGGTGGTTGCATTTCGCGCCCGCGGACGACAGGATGGTGGTGTCGGAAATCGGCGAGATATGGTCGCCGTACACGGCACCTGCCAGCGTTGCGCCCACGGCAACCAGGAACAGCGGATCGCCCTCGTTGAACACGCCGACGACGATGGGCAGGATCAGCGCGATGGTGCCCCAGCTCGTGCCCATGGCGAAGCCGATGAAGCCTGCCACCAGGAAGATGATGCACGGCAGAATGGCCAAGCTCACACCCAGGCTGTTCAGGAAGCTGCTCACGAAGTCTCCCGTGCCGAGCATGTAACGGCAGCAACCGCCCAAGCTCCATGCCAGCACCAAGATCATGATGGCGCCGACCATGGAGCGCACGCCCTCGGAGATGCTCTCCACGAAACCGCTCAGCGTGGTCAGGCCGCGCGGCAGGAACATGGCGCCGGCAACGCACAGGGCCACCGTAGCGCCGATGCACAGGCCACCGACCGGGTTCTCGCCGACAGCGGTGGCGAAGTCGACGCCTTCGAAGAAGCCGCCCGTGTACATCATGCCCAGGATCGAGAAGAAGATCAGCACCAGGATAGGCACGATCAGGTCGTAGACCTTGCCCTTCTCGGAAATGTCAAGGCCCTTGTACTCGTCGATGGCCGCCGATGCGGACTGCTCGATATCGGCCTGCTCGGTCACGACCGACTCCAGGTTCGTATGGTCGTCGGGATCAGCTTCCGCCTGATCTGAAAGGCCCATGGTGGACAGCTTCTCCAGCAGCTTGCCGCCCTCGGCACCAGCGCCCTCGGAGGACTTCGCCTCCTCCTCGGCCGCGCGCATCGGACCGTAATCGTTCTTGTTCGTGATCAGCATGAAGAACACGAAGAAGATGGTGAGCAGCGCGTAGAAGTTGTACGGGATGGACTGCACGAACGTGGTGAAGCCGTCGTCTCCCAGGTAACCGCCGACCGCAACGGCCCACGAGGACACCGGCGCGATGATGCAGACCGGGGCTGCCGTGGAGTCGATGATCCAGGCCAGCTTCTCATGGCTGACGTGGAAGCGATCGGTCACGGGGCGCATGACCGCGCCGACCGTCAAGCAGTTGAAGTAGTCGTCGACGAAGATGATGATGCCCAGCAAGCCGGTAAGCACCTGCGCGGCGCGGGCGTTCTTGATATGGGTGGACACCCACTCGGCATAAGCGCGGCTGCCGCCCGCCGTGGCGATGACCACGGTCAGCGCGCCCAGCAACGCAAGGAACAGCAGCAACGCCCCGTTATCGGCGATCTGCAGCGCCATCGCGTTCGGTACATCGGTGAATGCCGTGACCAACTGATCGACACCGACACCGTTGAGGGTGAACTGGTAGATGACCATGCCGACGAACACGCCGATGGTCAGCGACGAATACACCTCTTTAGTGATGAGCGCCAGAGCCAATGCCAGCAACGGCGGCACGATGGACCAAGCGCCGGTGCTGATAAGCTCGAAAGCCTCTTCCATTTCCCTTCCCTTTCTCCATAAGGTCCTCAAAGTCCATTGCGAATCAGTATACAAGCGCAACGGTCGAACCGCACCAGGATTCCGCCGGAGGGGTTTCACGTGAAACAAAAGGAATAGGTTGTCGGGAGGCGGGTTCTCCGCCCGGTCGACGTACGTCCAGGATATCGAACGCAACTATATAAAGAAGCGACGGACGATACGCTTCGTCCGCCGCTTCTTCGCGGGCATCAGGTTTTACGCGCTGCATCTCAGCCGTAGCTGCAAACCGTAATCGAAAGGCTATTCCGCGCCCTTGCGTTCCACAGCCAGCTCATGCTGGTATTCGCGGTCGATGGCGCCCTCGGGGCTCGGCGGGTTCACCTCGAAGGGAACGGACTTGGTGAACAGGCTGACCACCGGCACGATGATCAAAGACAGCATCATGGCCAGGGCGCCGCAGTTGATGGGGCTGGCGATCAGCGGCGTGCCCATCAGCGTGAGCACCATGTTCCCGCTGGTCAGGCACACGCCCACGATGAAGCTGCACCACACGGCGGCCTTGGAGATGCGCCCGGAGTACAGGCCCCAAAGGAACGGGCCGAGGAACGCGCCGGCCAGCGCACCCCAGGAGATACCCATAAGCTGCGCGATGAACGTGATGGAGGAGTTGTACTGCACCAACGCCAGCGCCGCGGACACGATGATGAACACCACGATAAGGACGCGCATCCAGCCAAGCTTGCTCTGCTCGCTCATCTTCTTCACCACGTTGCCCTGCAAAAGGTCGAGCGTCAGCGTGGAGGACGAGGTCAGAACCAGCGAGGACAGCGTGGACATGCTGGCGGACAGCACGAGCACGATCACGATGCCGATGAGGATGTCGGGCAAGGTGGACAGCATGGTCGGGATGATGGAGTCGTACACCGGGATGCCGGTGGGGCCGATCTCGATCTTATCGGCGTATAGGCGGCCGAAACCACCCAGGAAGTAGCTGCCGCCGGCGACCACGAACGCGAACAGCGTGGAGATGATGGCTCCCTGCTTCACCGCCGGGCCGGATTTGATGGCGTAGAACTTCTGCGCCATTTGCGGCAAACCCCAGGTGCCAAGGCTGGTCAGCACCACCACGCCGAGCAGGTTGAACAGGTCGGGGCCGAACATGCTCACGAACGGGCCGGCCATCTGCGAACCTTCGGCCGGAATCTGGGACAGCGTGGTGATAGCCTCGCTGAAGCCGCCGTTGTTCAGGATAACCGCCGCGATGACCGCGATGATGCCGAACAGCATGACGATGCCCTGCAGGAAGTCGTTCATAACGGTTGCCATGTAACCGCCCAGAACCACGTACAGGCACGTGATGACGGCCATGCCGATGACGCACACCTCGTAAGGAAGGCCGAACGCCATGCCGAACAGGCGGGACAGACCGTTGTACACGCTTGCGGTGTACGGGATCAGGAACACGAAGATGATCGCCGCGCTGGCAATGCGCAGGTCCTTGGACTTGAAGCGCTTGCCGAAGAACTCGGGCATGGTTGTGGCGCCCAGGCGATGCGTCATCTCACGCGTGCGCGGACCGAGCACCCACCAGGCCAAAAGGCTACCGAGGATGGCGTTGCCGATGCCGGCCCACACGGCGGCGATGCCGTATTTCCAACCGAACTGGCCGGCATAGCCGACGAACACCACGGCGGAGAAGTAGCTGGTGCCGTACGCGAATGCGCTCATCCAGGGGCCGACGTTGCGCCCGCCCAGAACGAAACCGTCGACGCTCGTGGTGGTGCGGCGGCAGTACAAGCCGACGCCAACCGCCACGCCGACGAAAATCAAAACCATGCAGATTTTTGCGACCATGATCGTTCCTTTACCGATCGATATCGAGTAGACCGTGGATTCTTCCCTGTTTGGAAAGCAGCTGTCCCTCGTCAAGGACACGGCTGGGCAAGCAAACGCATCTGAATCGCCCAACCCGGAAACGCACACGGCACAAGCCCGAGTTCGCTGCGAACATACGCCACGTCTAACGGACGCACGCAGCGGCTAAGCCCCGTGTGCTACAGATATCGATAGGAATAATAATAGGAAGGAAGGCAGGGCTTCGTCGCACCGCATTCACCAGCGGTCTTGCCCGCAAACGGCATCGTTTGGACCTCGAAGGCGCACAGCATGGCAGTCAGCTCAGCGGGCTGCTGAGCGCTGCGGGATGCGGCGATATGTCCGTTCACGATGCTCATGGGCGCTACTCTACCACAGTCAAGTGCCTTCCCCTCCAGGATTTTCCCGAACGGTAACATTATTTCCTAGCAAAGAGGTTCGTATTAGGAAAAGCGAAGCCGGGCACGTGGCCCGGCTTCGCTTTCATTCAACTTGTTCGCAAGCTTTTAGTAGCGGGAGTCGAAGATGCGCTTCGACTTCTTCTCGCTGCGCGGCAGCTCGCCCATGGGAACGCCCTTCGCCTCGGGGGTGCAGCCGATCTTCGCCTTGAAAATCGCCGCCAGCTGCTGCTCGCATCGCTCGCGCTCCTCGCCCTCAAGCGGCGTCTCGAACAGCACGGTGAGCACATCGCGGCCGTTGATGGCCTCGATCATGACCTGATACTCGGACGATGCGCCGTCGGTGAACTGCAGAACCTCCTCGATCTGGGAGGGGAACATGTTGCAGCCCTTCACCTTGACCATGTCGTCGGTGCGGCCCGTCAGGATGTCGATACGCGGATGATGGCTACCGAACTTGCACTTGCAGTCGCTGGGGATGATGCGCGTAAGGTCGTGCGTGCGGTAGCGGATGAGCGGCGCGCCCTCCTTGCGCAGCGTGGTGAGCACCAGCTCGCCCACTTCGCCGTCAGGCAGCTGCTCGCCGGTTTTCGGGTCGATGATCTCGCAGTACACATAGTCTTCCCAAATGTGCATGCCGTGATGCTCTTCGCAGGAGATGCCGATGCCCGGGCCGTAGATCTCGGTCAAACCGTAGATGTCGAAGATCTCGATGCCAAGCTCGTTGGCGATGCGCTGGCGCATCTTCTCGCCCCAGCGCTCGGAGCCGATGACGCCCTTGCGCAGGTAAAGCTTGTCCCGCAGGCCGCGCTTCTCGATCTCCTCGGCAAGCAGCAGCGCATAGCTGGACGTGCCCGTGATGACGGTGGAGCGCAGGTCCTGCATCATCTGCAGCTGCTTTTCGGTGTTGCCGGGGCCCATCGGGATGGCCATGGCGCCCAGGCGCTCGCAGCCAAGCTGGAAGCCGATGCCGGCAGTCCACAGGCCGTAGCCAGGGGTGATCTGGATGCGGTCGGTGTTCGTGATGCCCGCCGTCTCGTAGCAGCGTGCGAACATGGTGGCCCAATCGTCGACGTCCTTCTGCGTGTAGGGGATGACGACCGGGGTGCCCGTGGTGCCCGAGGAGCTGTGGATGCGGATGATCTTCTCATCCGGCACCGCCTGCAGTCCCAACGGGTACGCCTCGCGCAGGTCGGCCTTTTCCGAGAACGGCAGCTTCTCGAAATCTTCCTGGGTCTGCACGTCGGACAGATCGATGTCCTTGAATTTGCGAGCATAGAAAGCCGAGCGGTCCTTCAGGGTTTTGAACTGCTCTTTGATGATCTCAAGCTGCTCCGGCCTCATCTGCATAGTATTCTCCCTTGTTCAAATGGCTTGCATCGTTTTTATTCATGCTGTGTGAGGAAAAGTGCGTAGGCGCTTCAAGCCCGAAAAGGCTGCGGGAAAGCACGGCAAATCGGCCCCAAGCCTTACAGGTCTTGAAGCTAAAGCCATCGACCGGCCAACGCGTTGCGCGCGGCTAAGGAGAAGTGGATGTCGAATACCGAAGTCATACTGGTCATTGTAGGCCAAACCAAACCGCAAGCAACCCCCAAAACCGGCAACGGGACCGATTTGCGGTCCCGTTGCTTGCAATGCAAGGTTTTGCGGTGCTACTCCCCTACCGCCACGTTGATGGCTTGCAGGTTCATATCCACGAAGCGCGGCTTGACGCAAGCCGCAATCGCGGCACGAAGGTCTTCGACATCGATGGGCACGCATCCGGTTTGCAAGGCCTTTGCCAACAGCAGGCTGTTAAGCACCTTGCGGCTGCCGGCCGCCTTCGTAAGCGCGGCATCGTCGACGGGCACAAGGTTCGCCTGCGTACCCGCCAGAGCGCGCTCCATGTTCGCGATCACGTCGCTGGCGCGGTACGGGTTCTTCGACAGCGCCGCCGTGACCGGCTGAACCGCGGTGCTGGCGAACACCAGCGTCCCGGCGGGGGCAAGATAGGGCAGCACGCGCGCGGCCTCCGCCGGCTCGAACGCGATGATAAGATCAGCGGTTCCTCGGCTGACCAGGGGCGCATGCACCTGCTCGCCCTTGTTGCCGATGCGCACGTGCGACACCACGTTGCCGCCGCGTTGCGCCATGCCGATGGTCTCAGCCGTGCGCACCTGCCAGCCTTTCTCCAAGGCGGCCTGGGCAAGCACCTTCGCGGCCAGAACCGTTCCCTGACCGCCTACGCCTGTGAGCAGGATATTCAGCATGCTAGGCCTCCTTCTTCTCGCTAGCGGCGGATGCGGCATCGACCACGGAGATGCAGTCGAACGGGCACACCTGCGTGCACAGCCCGCACCCGTTGCACTGGCCGGCGTCGATAAACGCCTGACCGCGCTCCCCGCTTTTCGGGCCGCGTGCGTCGATGTCGAAGCCGATGCCGGGACACCCGATCTCGGTGATGCACTTCTTGCAACCCGTACAACGCTGAGCGTCCAACACCACGGGAGCGGCCGGCTTGAACAGCTGCACGCAGGGGCTTTCGAACATGATGGCGGAAGGTCCCTCGAAATCAATCGCCTCACGCGCAGCGTCGATGGACTGCTGCAGGTTCAACGGATCGGCGTGCACGATGCACTCGAAGCCCACGGCCTTCAGCACGGCTTCAATGGAAACCGGCTTGCGGCGCTCGCCCATCAGCGTCACGCCCGTGCCCGGATGCGGCTGGCTGCCCGTCATGGCGGTGGTTGCGTTGTCGAGCACGCACAGCGTGAAGTCGTGGCCGTTGTACACGGCGTTCACGATTCCCGGCAAACCGCTTGCGAAGAACGTCGAGTCGCCGACGAACGCCAAGGCCTTCTTCTGCGGCTCGATCACGGAGAAGCCCTGCGCCATGGTGATGCCAGCACCCATGCACAGACAGGTGTCCACCGCATCGAGCGGCATGGCGTTGCCCAGCGTGTAGCATCCGATGTCGCCGCAGAACACGGCAGGCTTCTTACTCAGCGCGCGCTTCACGGCGTAGAAGCTGCCGCGGTGCGGGCAGCCCGGGCACAGCACCGGCGGGCGGACCGGGAGAGGCTGCTTGGGGTCGGCATTGTCGTAGGTTGTCGCTTCTTCCGCCTCGGCCAATTCGGGGACGCCGAGGTAGACGGCCAGACGGGCAAGGATGTCGTCGACGTCGTTCTCGCCGCGATCGCGCGCTTCGCCCGTCAGCTTGCCGTGCGTGTTGTACTCGGCATGCGTCCTGCCCGCGAACGCCAGCAACTCGTCTTCGAGCACGTGGTCGAGCTCTTCAAGCACGAGCACATCGGCAAGCCCCTTGGTGAACTCGGCGCACGTGCGCTCAGGGAACGGGAAGGGAGTGCCCACCTGCCAGAAACGATATGCCGGCAGCTGCACGCCTTGCTCGTTCGCACGCTCCTCGAGCAAACGAAGGGCCTCGAGCGCATAAGCGGCCGACACGCCGCCCGCAACGATGCCATGACGGGTGAGCTGGCCGGCCACGTGTCGCTCGTCGACGGGATTGAATGCGCTCAAAACCGGGTTCGTCGAGTAATCGACGGCAATCGCGCGCAGGCGCTCGTTGATTTCCCCATGGCCCTCAAAGGCGCGCTTCGGGAAGATGACCCAACGCGGGCCGCGCTCGAAGCCCTCCTCGGGGATGGGCTTGGCGTGCGTTTCCTCGGCAACGTCGAAGAACGTGGAAGCATGACACACACGCGTGGTGGGGCGTACGATGACCGGCGTCTTGTAGCGTTCCGAAAGCTCGAACGCCGCCTTCATCATGTCGAAGCCCTGATCGGGCGTTGCCGGGTCGAGCACCGGCACCTTGGCGAAGTTGCCGAACCTGCGCGTATCCTGCTCGGTCTGCGACGAGATGGGACCGGGGTCGTCGGCCACGAACAGAACCGTGCCGCCCTTCACTCCCACGTAGTTCAAGCTCATCAGCGGATCGCTTGCCACGTTCAGGCCCACCTGCTTGCAAGTGAACAGCGTGCGCGCTCCGCAATACGATGCGCCTGCCAGCAGCTCGAGCGCGCTTTTCTCGTTCGTGGACCACTCCACATGGATGCCCTGAGCAGCGCCGGAAGCATGCAGCTTCGCCACGGTTTCCGTCACCTCGGACGACGGCGTCCCGGGATAGCCCGCAACAACGCGCACCCCCGCCTCAAGTGCGGCATGGGCGAACGCCTCGTTGCCCATAAGCAGTTTCTTCGTCATATGTTTCCCCGCTTCAAAGCCTGGTTTCAGGAATCGCTCCCTTCGCTGTTTCACGTGAAACAACGAAGGGAGAATCGTCTTGATACCTGTTCATGATAGCAAAAGGGCGACAGGTTGCCCCGTCGCCCTTTCGCAAGTGGCCGGCTTTACGCCTCGGCCATGGCCTTCTTCATATCGATGATCTTCTGACGAGCGCCATCGCAGCCGGTGCCCATGATCTGCACTGCCAAGATGGCTGCGTTCTTCGCGCCGTTGATGGCGACGGTGGCAACCGGCACGCCGGAGGGCATCTGCACCATGGACAGCAGCGAATCCAAGCCGCCCAGGTCGCTCGTCTTCATGGGAACGGCGATAACCGGGTCGGGAGTGTAAGCGGCAACCACGCCGCCCAGGTGAGCCGCCTTGCCGGCAGCGGTGATGATGACCTTGATGCCGCGCTCATGCGCAGTGGAGGCCCACTCGTGCACCTCGGCAGGCTTACGGTGCGCGCTGGCAACCTTCACCTCGTACGGGACGCCGAACTCCTCAAGCTGCTTCATGCAAGGCTCCATCGCGGGCATATCGCTTTCGGAACCCATGATGATGCCGATGACGGGATTCTTGTGATCGCAAGACATTTCGCAACCCTTTCAACACGTGATTTACTTTCCAAGGCAGTGTAACGCGGATGCAGGAGCATAGGGAAAACCGCACGCAAATTATGGGAGATTGAAGCATGCCCGAAAAAGTAACAAGCCCGATGGCTTTCACCATCGGGCTTGTAAAGTTCATGGTGGTCGGAGGGGGACTTGAACCCTCGGCACGGGGATTTTCAGTCCCCTGCTCTACCAACTGAGCTACCCGACCAGAAGTCGTTCGTTGCGAACGCGAGTTAGTATATTACGGCAGCAAGCGCTTTTCGTCAACCCCGATTCCGAACTTTTTTGAGATACGTTCCCCTTCTCAGGAAATCGCTCCCAAGGTCGACCGGCCAATTACTTGCACTCAGCGCAGCCGCTGCCGAACAGCAGCTCCTTCTCCTCGCCGGGAAGCGCGGCACGAGCCTGGTCGCGCAAGTTGTTCACGCCGATGAAGAACTGGCGCATCATGACGACCAGCAGATAACGGCCCTTCGGGGTCAACGTCAGCTCGTCGGCGTTATCGGTGGCGAACGCGCCCGAGGCCTTCATGAACGCCATCTCCACCGGCAGGCCGACCTCCACCGAGCAACCGAAGTCCTTCTTGAACTGGCGCTTATCCAGGCGCAGACCGAACAGCTGCATCATGAAGCGGTAACGCATGCGATCGCGCTTGCTGAAGGTGGTTTTGCCCATAATAGACATATGACCTGCCTCGATGCACTTGTTGTAATCCTTCACACTGAAGGTGTTCACGTACAGGTTGCTGCCCAGGTAGGTGATTCCGCCGCTACCGATGGCCGGATACTCCTCGTAATCGACCACGTACTCGTCGATCATGGCGTCCTCGCCGGCAGCCGACGTGTTCCTCTTGTTGAACGTCCACGCCGAACCGTGCTCGAACAGGTGCAAGGGACCGCCCGTCAGCAATTCGCTGATGATCTCGTAGAACTTCTGCTCGCGGGCGTAGTCCACCTTGCCCACGGTGCGGGCCAGGCTGCGCTCGACCGACGGCGATGCCATAAGCGGGTAGAACGTGGTCTGTGTGCAACCGCTCTCGATGACGCGCTCGATGTCGTTGATCAGGATGTCCCCAGTTTGCGCCGGGAAGTTGAAAATCATGTCCGCGTTCATGGACACGAAGTACGGGCTGGCATCCTGGATGCGCTCGAGGATTTCCTGGCCACAGCCGTACTTGTCGTAGCGGTCCATCTGCTTGAGCAGGCCGTCGTCGAAGCTTTGCACGCCCACGGACAGGCGCTGCACGCGGCCCTGCAGCTTGTCCAGATAGCTCGGGATCAGGTGGTTCGGGTTCGTCTCACTCGAAACCTCCTGGATATTGAACAGCTCGCGCGCCTGGTCGATGGTGTCGCACAGCTCATCGATCATGATGGTGGGAGTGCCGCCGCCGATGTAGACGCTGTCGAAGTCATAGCCCAGATCCTTCAGCATACGCATCTCCTTGCGCATGTTCTCGAAGTACGGGCGGGCGCGCTCCTCGCTGAACGGGAACCTATTGAAGCTGCAGTACGGGCACAGACGCTCGCAGAACGGCACGTGCATGTACAGCATATAGCGTTTCCCCTGCTCAGGTGCAGGCATCATCACCTCATCGGTGGGCTTGAGCTTCAGGTACTGGTTCGTGCATTGGCGAACCACGTTCGTAAGCAGGCGCTCTGACAGCATGTACGCGCGCTCCTTTTCTCGTCCTAGTGAAAACGGTAGGAATTATATCCTACCGTTTCAGTCTCATATAATCTCGACGAAAGCTTCGCTCCTCGTGCACGAAAGGCGAGGCCTTACTCCCAGGCTCCGCGGCCTGCAGCAGCCTTCGCGCCGATGTCGGAGCGCAGCTGCTTGCCCTCGAAGTTGATGACGTCGCAGGCCTCGTAGGCCTTCTCACGGGCATCGTCGAACGTCTTGCCCAACGCAACCACGTTCAGCACACGGCCGCCGGCGGTGACGAGCTCACCATCGGCGTTGCGAGCGGTGCCGGCGTGGAACACCGTCACGCCATCCATGGCCTCGGCATCCTCAACGCCCAGGATGACCTTGCCCTTCTCGTACTTGCCCGGGTAGCCGGCGGAAGCCAGCACCACGCACACAGCCCACTGGTCATCCCACTCGAGCTCGATGTCGTCGGGACGGCCTTCGGCCACGGCCATCATGACATCGACCAGGTCGGTCTTCAGGCGCGGCAGGACGACCTGCGTCTCGGGATCGCCGAAACGGGCGTTGTACTCCAGCACCTTCGGGCCCTCGGGCGTCAGCATGAAGCCACCGTAGAGCACGCCGCGGTAATCGTTCTTGAAGGGCTCGCGCGCCGTTGCGGCTGCGGCAACCCGCATCATGTGCGTCATGTTCGCCAGCTCCTCATCGGTGACGATGGGCACCGGGGAGTACACGCCCATGCCGCCCGTGTTCGGGCCGCGGTCGCCATCGAAGGCGCGCTTGTGGTCCTGGGCGGTTGCCATGCAGTGAGCCTTACCGCCGGAGACAAACGCGAGCAGCGAGCACTCCGGGCCGGTCAGGCACTCCTCCACAACAACCTTGGAGCCCGCGGAGCCGAACGCCCCGTCGAAGCAGCTGCGCACGGCGTCCTCGGCAACCTCGATGGTGTCGGCGACCACGACGCCTTTGCCGGCGGCCAGGCCGTCGGCCTTCACGACGACGGGGGCGCCCAGCTCATGCACGTACGCAAGCGCCGGCTCAAGCTCGGTGAAGCTGCCATAACGAGCCGTGGGGATGCCGTTGGCCTCCATGAACTCCTTGCTGTACGTCTTGCTGCCCTCAAGCTGCGCACCCTGCGCATCGGGGCCGAAGACCGCCACGCCAGCTTCGCGCAGCACGTCGGCCACGCCCGCCACCAGCGGCGCTTCCGGGCCGATGACCACCAGGTCGATGGCATTGCCCTTCACGAACTCCAGAACGGCCTGGCCGTCCTCGGCGTTCAGGCCCGCCACGTTCTGCGCGACGGAGTCCGTCCCGCCGTTGCCCGGGGCCGCGTACAGGTTGTCGGTACGGGGGGATTTCGCCAAGGCCCACGCAATGGCGTGCTCACGGCCGCCGCCGCCCAAAACCAAGATGTTCATGTAACTAACCCTCCATTTCCAGCTCTCGGATAATATGCGTGTGCGGGACCGCAGATTCATGCAGCCCCGCACGGGATTCGCTTCGCTATTCAGTGACAGCAGTCCATCGAGTTTATCGGCGTCTTACCAGCCGCGCATGATGGTCTGGTCGCGATCGGGGCCGACGGCCACGATGCTGATGGGCACGCCCACCTTCTTCTCGAGATACTCAACGTAGCTCTTGGCGTTCTCCGGCAGCTCGTCGAACGTGCGGCAGGAGGTGATATCCTCGCCCTTCCAGCCGGGCAGTTCCTCGTACACCGGCTTGGCGTGGAACAGCACGCTTTGCTGCATGGGGAAGTAATCGTAACGCTCGCCGTTGCACTCGTAAGCCACGCACACCTTGATGGTGTCGAAGGCGGAAAGCACGTCGAGCTTGGTCAGGGCCACATCGGTCAGGCCGTTGACGTCGGCAGCGTAGCGCGCGATGACGGCGTCGAACCAGCCGCAGCGGCGCTTGCGGCCCGTGGTCACGCCGTACTCATGGCCGACCTGGCACAACGTCTCGCCTTCCTCGGCCTCAAGGCCTTCGCCGCCGTCCTCGGCGTACGTCAGCTCGGTGGGGAAAGGACCGCCGCCGACGCGGGTGATGTAGGCCTTCTGGATGCCCAACACGCGGTCGATGTTGACCGGGCCCACACCCGAGCCCGTAGCGGCGCCGCCGGCGCAGCAGGAAGAGGACGTGACGTAGGGGTACGTGCCATGGTCGATGTCGAGCAGCGTGCCCTGCGCGCCCTCGAACAGGATGGACTTGCCCTCGCGCACGGCATTGTTCAACATCTGGCTGGTCTCGGCCATATACGGCTTGAGGATGCGGGCGTACGGCAGGTACTCCTCGCAGATCTCCTCGACCGTGTAGGTGTGCAGGCCGTAGATCTTCTCCAGGATGGCGTTCTTCTGGATAAGCGCCGTCTCGACCTTCAGGCGGAAGATCTTCTCGTCCATGAGGTCCTGGATGCGGATGCCCTTGCGAGCCACCTTATCCTGGTAGCACGGGCCGATGCCGCGCTTGGTGGTGCCGATCTTGTGATCGCCCAGACTCTTCTCGTCGGCGCCGTCAAGATCCTTGTGGTACGGCATGATGACATGCGCGTCGCAGCTGATCTTGAGGTTCTTGCAGGAGATGCCCTCGGCCTCGAGCATGGCCATTTCCTTGACCAGCACGCCGGGATCCACCACCACGCCGTTGCCGATGACGGGAATGGCGTTCTCGTACATGACGCCGGAGGGCATCAGGTGAAGCGCCAGCTTCTTGTCGCCGTGGATAACGGTATGGCCTGCGTTGTTGCCGCCCTGATAACGGACGACGTAATCGTATTCGCTAGCAATGAGATCGGTGATCTTGCCTTTGCCTTCGTCGCCCCATTGGGCGCCAACCAGAACGGTGCTGGGCATGTGTGCGCATCCTTTCGATAACAGTGTCGCAACCCTCACAGTGTACTACAGAACCACTTCGGTAAGGCCCGAATCGGCCACGCGCATGGTTTCAACGATTTCTTCATGGCAGGTCAGCAAAATGACCTGGCGATGGCGCGCCAGCTGGGCCAACGCCTTCGCCGCGCCCGCGCGGCGCTGGGAATCGAAGTTCACCAGGATGTCGTCCGCGATGATGGGAACGGCGCGGCCCACGTTGTCGGCGGTGACGAGCAGCGCGATGCGCAACGCCAGATACAGCTGCTGGCACGTTCCCAGCGACAGGTGCACGGGCTCGCGCACGGTGCGCAGCGCATCGGTCACCTGAAGTCGGCCATCGGCGCTCATGGACACCTTCACCCACTTGCCGTCGGTCATCAGGCTGAGCAGCTCGCTTGCGCGGGCATACACCTCGGGCTGGCTTTTGCTCTCCCACGACGCTATGGCCGCCTCGAGCATATGACGCGCCAGCAGCAGCTTCGCGAACTCCATGGCAGCCTCGTCGCGGCGCGTTTTGAGCTGCTGGGCCTCAAGCTTCAGCTCGTCGAAGCTGCGTTCGCCCTTCGCCTGGGAAAGCAGCTGCCGAAGCTCGCCGTAGCGGCGGTTCAGGTGCTCGCTCGTCTCCATCAGGCCCTCGCGCTGGCGCGTTTTGCGCGCGATGAAGGCGTCCACGGCCTCGAGCGTGCCGCGTTCGCGGCGCATGCCGATCTCCGCATACAGGCTCTCGCGCATTTCGCGGGCCTTCTCAAGCGACTCCTCCAACGCCGTGCGGCGCGACACGAGCGCCTGCTTGCGCTGCATGTACAGGGCGTTCTCCGCGCGGACGTCCTTCGCCTCGTCGAGCAGCGCGCGAGCGTGGCGCAGGGAGTCTTTCGCTTCGGAAAGCCCCATGGCAGCGAGATCGTCCTGCACGGCTTGGCGTTGCTGCTCCTGCTCGGCCAGGCATGCTTCCAGCTTCTTCTTGTCCTGCAGCATGACCCAGTGCCGGTCCTGAACGCGCTGGGAGCGCTCGTCGCCTTTCCTGCCCGGTTTGAACAGCATGATCAGCGAGGCTGCGGCGAGCACCACCGCCACCAGCACCAGGAAAAATCCCAGCGCGGTGAACGACAGGCTGGTGATCTCGCGGCCATGCATGAACAGCGGGATGCCCGCGAACATGAAGGCCACGGGCAGCGCCACGGAAAGGCCGATCTGCACACGCTGCTGACGGCGTGCGCGGATGGCCTCGTTTTGCTCGTCTTGGGTCTCGAGCATCGCCTCGTAGGCCGCCCTGGAAGTTGCGTAGTTGTCGCGCGCCAGGTCGACGGCGTGCTCCGACTTCGCCTCCTGGACGGCAAGCGCCTCGATGCGGTCGCGCAGATGGCGCTCCTCGGTAGCCGTGATGCCCGCCAGCTCTTCGGGATGTTCGCGCTGCGCCAGCCTATGCTCGCAGCGCAGGCTCTCCTCCTGAGCACGCAGATCGGCGATCTTCTCCTGCAGCTCGACCTCGTCCGCCTCGGTCTTCTCCAGCGTTTTACGGTTCGCCTTCAGCGTCTCGATGGCGGTGTTCAGGTCGCCGATCTTGGCCAGCAGCTCATCGCGTTGCGGCTTCAGCTCGGCGAACTCGCGATCCTCGCGCTTCAGACGCTCCACGCGGTCGGATTCGGCGGCGATGCGACGGCGCAGCTCATCCTGCTCCGATTCGAGCTTCACCAGCGATTTCTCGGACGCCGCAGCCCTTGAGGTGAACTGCGCCAGGCGCTCTTGCAGCGCGGTCAGCGCATGCGCCGGGGAAGCCCCCGTGCCGGAGCCGGCCGTGAGCAGCTTGGCCGTCACGTCGGTGGTGTTACGCAGCTGGCGCAGCTCGTCGCTGGTCAGGCTGAACATGGTGCGGTACGTTTCGCGGTCGATGTCGTCGGCGACCGACGCGTCGCCCTGCAGGCCGTCGGCGTTGCGGATGCGCGATGCCTGCGAGTCCCCAGTCCCGTCCTCGTTGGCGAAGAACAGCGTTCCCGCACGTTCCGCGTTATCGGGCTTGTAAGTGTTGCGCTGACCGCGCGCCTCTTCCCAACCGAACAAGACGCCACCGACGAACTGGGCAAACGTGGTCTTGCCGGCCTCGTTGCGACCGAACACCACGTTCATGCCCGGCCCGAACGGCCCGATCAGGCGGTTGGAGAACGCGCCGAACGCGTCCATCTTGATATGTTCCAGATATTTACCCACTAGCGCTCTTCCCCCTGCGACAACATATCGAGCACCAGGTCTTCGGCCTGCTCCGACAGCTTCCCGACCCTGCCGGCACAGCTCGACGGCATCTGCAGCCCTCGATCGAGGAACTCCTGCTGCAGGAAGGCTATCTGCTCTTCGGGAAGGGACCGCTGCGTTTCGGCCACGCGCAAAAACACCGCCGGGAACAGCCCCTCCTCGCGCAGGGCCTGCTTATCGCGCGGCTCCTGCGTTTCGTCGACCATGGTGTCGCAGAAAAACGACGCATACGAATCGTTCACGTGCTTGCGCAGGTCCTCGAGCACGTCGGGGCGGGAAAGCACCTCGTGAAGCGCAGTCGTGCCCGTCAGCGCGATGCGCGAGATCATCTCCTCGCAATGCGCCTTGCCGTTCGCGCGGAACAGCTCCCGGATGATCAGGTCGCTGATCTCGGGCAACGTGGTGCAATCGGACACATCGACGCGCAGGCGCTGCCACACCACGCTTGCCGTGGGGATGAATTCAAGCTGCGGGACCGCGCCTTCGGAAAGCGTTACCAGCTGCGCTCCGCGCGGGCCCGTTTCCTTGATGTCGCGCCCTTGGATGCACCCGGAAAACGCGATGCGCGGACCGTTTTCGCTAGGATGGATATAGCGCATGTGGATATGCCCGCACGCCCAGTAGTCCATGCCGGCGGAAAGCAGCACCGAGGGGTTGACCGGCGCCTTTACAGGATCGAGGTTCAGCCCGGTATGCAGCATGCCGATAGCGAAGGGGGCTTGCGCGACATCTGGCTCGCGCTGATGAAGGGCCGACAGCGCGGCGGTGCGCGTGATGCCGTCGGCGATGCATTCGTCCATGGGCCATGATTGGTTGTAGTATCCACGACCGCCGATGATGCAAAGCGGCTTCCCATTGCGCCTGAACAGCTGGAAACCCGGCTTGTCCGCCGGCAGCATGTGGACGTTCTCCGGCAAGGAGAACGCGCTTTGCTGCCATGAGGTGTAGGGGTCGTGGTTGCCTGTGATCAGGTATACCGGGATGCCCGCTTTCCCCAGCGTGCGCATCCCCTCAAAGAACCGCAGGTAGTCTCCGTACGATGCGCGCGACTCGTCGAACACGTCGCCCGAGACGACCACGAAGTCGACCTTGTGGGAAACAGCCGTGTCTATGACGCGATCGAACGCTTCGGCGATGGCCTGCACCAGTCGGGCAGCCCACGCAGGCGACACCTTGGCAAGGCCGCGGAAGGGTGCGCCAAGGTGAAGATCGGCGGTGTGGAGGAATGTCAGGCTCTCAGTCATAGCTTCAGTTTACCCCGGTCCCGTCGTTGCGTGCGTTACATATAGTCGGGAACGCGCGAATCGTCGATGAAGTCCATGAAGCGGGTGTATTCCGCGTTGAAGGCGAGCGTGATATCGCGCGTGGGGCCGTTGCGGTGTTTGGCGACGATCAGCTCTGCCGTGCCCAGATCGGGACGGTCCTCGCTTTCCGCCTCCATCTCGTCCATGCTTCGGTCGATAAACATGACGATGTCGGCGTCTTGCTCGATAGCGCCGGATTCACGCAGGTCGGACAGCATCGGACGCTTCTTGCCGCGCATCTCCACGGCACGGGAGAGCTGCGACAGCGCGATGACGGGCATGTCCATTTCCTTGGCAAGCACCTTCAAACCACGGGAAATCTCAGCGACCTCGACGGCGCGGTTGCCGTCTCGGCGCGCCTGCGGCGGCTGCATCAGCTGCAGGTAGTCGACGATGATCAGACCCTTTTCGGCGTCGCGCAGCTCACGGCGCGCCTTCGCGCGCAGCTCTAGGATGGAAAGCGCCGGCGTGTCGTCGAACTCGATTTTCAGTTTGGAAAGGTTGCTGGAAGCCTCGATGATGGCTGCCCAGTCCGCGTCCTGCACTTGGCCGGCGCGCAGCTTCGACAAGCTCACGCGCGCCTCGGATGCGAGAACACGTTGGACCAGCTGGGAGGCGCTCATTTCCAGCGACAGGAACGCCACGGTAGCACCCAATTTCGCCGCACTCGTGCACAAGTTCAGGGCGAAGGCCGTCTTGCCGACACCAGGACGTGCTGCAAGGATGACCAGGTCGCCGCCGCGAAAGCCGTGGAACAGGTCGTCAACGTCCTTGAAGCCCGATGCGACGCCCGAGATCTTGTTCTCCTGCGCCGCCATCTCCTGCAGTTCCTCGAAGGCGTCGACCAGCAACGTGTCGATGCCCGTGAACGCGCTGGACACGCGCTTCTCCGTGACCGCGAACAGCGTTTTCTCCGCCTGCTCCACGACAACGCCAAGGTCATCAGGAGCATCGTAGGCAAGCGAGCGGATTTCCCCGGATGCACGGATCAAATCGCGCAGGATGGAGGTGCGCTTGACGATTTCAACATGATTCTGCCAATTGACTAGGGCGAACGAATTGCTGGCGAGCTCCAGGATGTACGCCTGGCCGCCAACGGCCTCAAGCTGGCCCGATGCCTTCAGATTATCGGCAACCGAGATCTGGTCAAGCGGGATATGACGCGTGTAAAGATCGAGCATGGCCTCGAAAATGCGCTGATGGGCAGCTCGATAGAAGTTGTCGGGGATGAGTTTTGCGGCAACATCCTCGATGGCCTCCTGGTTGAGCAGGCACGCTGCTAACACCGACTTCTCGGCTTCTATGTTCTGGGGCTCCATTTTGCGGATTGAGGAGCTCTCAGGCACCTCAGGGGCAAAATCAGGATTATAGGGAACGTCAACGGGCATGCTGCTCATCCTTTCTTGTATCCGGCTTATCATACCGCAGTCGGAGTTGCGCCGCGGATGCCGCAGGGCGTCATCGACAGAAGAGCCAAGTAAAAGCGATGCTATGCACACTGCCTGAATCTCTGCCGGACAATAATGCACCCCTTTTCAGCTGAACGTGATAAGCGTTATTCGAAATACCCAGATAGGATTCGCTCACCCCTTTAGCCTTCATATGAATGAAGATTCGCTAATGGCTCCTAAATAGAAAAAATCCCCCGCACTAACATACGGGGGATTTGCTAGTTCGCTTTAAAGCGCTGAGCTATTCAGCGGCCTCTTCAGCAGCAGCCTCCTCGGCGACGGCCTCGGTCTCGACCTCTTCGGCCTCTTCCTCGGCAGCAACCTCGTCGATGCCCACCAGCAGCGTGACCGTGGCCTTGATGTCACGGTAGATGGAGATGACGACCTCGTGCTGACCGGCGGTCTTGATGGCCTTGCCAGCCTCGACGCGGCGGCGGTCGATCTCCACGCCCAGAGCCTCCTTGATGGCCTCGGCGATCTGGGTGGCGGTAACGGAGCCGAACAGCTGGCCCTCTTCGCCGACCTTCGCGTCGACCTTCACGGAAGCACCGTCGAGCACGGACTTCAGCTTGTCAGCATCGGCCAGGCGAGTAGCCTCGCGCTTGGCGATGTTGTTCTTGCGCATCTCCAGCTGCTTCAGGTTGCCCTTCGTAGCCAGGATGGCGATGCCCTGCGGCATCAGGTAGTTGTTGGCAAAACCGGGGGCCACGTCCACGACGTCGCCTTCGCCGCCCTTGCCCTTGAGCTCTTGGAGCAGGATGACTTTCATGGTTCCTCCTTGCGCCTAGCGATTGCGGCGGTCGCCGCGGCCGCTAATTGCGGGAACCGCGTAGGGCATCAGAGCCATCTCGCGAGCGCGCTTCACGGCGTTCGCGATGTCACGCTGGTGCTGGGTGCAGGCACCCGTCACGCGGCGCGGCTTGATCTTCCCGCGGTCGGTAACATACTTGCGCAGCATCTGAGTATCTTTGTAGTCGATGTACTCCGCGTCCTCTTTGCAGAACTGGCAGTACTTGCGACGAGGCTGCTTCGCGTAATCGGACATTTCGTAAACCTCTTTCGCTTAAAACGGGATATCTTCGTCGTAAACCGAAGCAGAGGCATTCATAATCGGTGCCGGAGCAGGCTGAGCAGCCATCATAGGCTGAGGCTGTGGGGCGTAGCCAGCGGACATGCCGTTGTCGTAGCCCTGGTTCGCGCTGTTGCGGCTCGACATGAACTCCAACTCGTCAACGATCACTTCAAGCTTGCTGCGGCGCTGACCGTCACGCTCCCAGGAGCTGTAACGAAGCTTGCCTTCGATGGCCACTTTCGTGCCCTTCGTGAGGTACTGCTGAAGCTTTTCCCCGCGGGTACCGAACATGGTGCAATCGACGAAGTTCGGGTAATCCTCCCAATCGCCGGTCTGGGGGTTCTTGCGACGGTCATTGACCGCCACGCCAAAGCCCAGGATTGCCATGCCGGATTGCGTAGAGCGAAGCTCTGCGTCGCGCGTAAGATTTCCGCTGATCATTACTCGGTTGATGCTCATGTGAATCTACCTCTTCTCATGCTGGGGCCTATGACGAGAAGGCCCCTACGTCAAATCCTAATCGCGGTCGGTGCGCTTCACGATCATGTGGCGAACAACAGCATCAGTGATGCGAAGCACGCGATCGAGTTCTGCAACCTCGGCGGGATCAGCGTGGAAATCGATGAGGGTGTAGACACCGTCGGTCAGACCATTGATCTCGTAAGCGAGTTTACGCTTGCCCCACTCGTCAACGTTGTCGACGGAACCCTCGGCGGACGTGATAACGCCCTGGATACGATTCATCGTATTTGCACGGGTTTCCTCGTCGGTAGACGGAGCAATAATAAACAGCAGTTCGTAAGCCTTCATCAGCTCACCTCCTTTGGACTTTACGGCCCCGGGCTGGTGAAGGCACACACCGGGGCAGGAATTAGCCCGTCTATATTAGCAAAAGGCTGCTTCCTGTTCCAGACAAACATCCATTACGAGCGCATCTGCATCTTTTCACCACATATCGCCTGTTCAGCACCTGCAAACGTAGCAGCTCATCCCGACCGCAGCTGCCATGATGGCACACGAACCTTGCAGACCTTTTGCCGATATAGCGAACGAGGTTCGTCGAGACCTTGCCGACGAACCTCGTTTGTTTGTATGCGCATGTTGCGCCGATGCGCGCAAAACCTTGCAGATATCTTAACGGCTACAGCCTTCCCATATGCAATGCGGCTTTAGCGGAGAAACGTGCTATTCCTCAGCATCGTCTTCCCTTTCGGCTTCTTCCTCGGCGGTGTACTTCTCGTCAATCTCGTCGTCCGAGTACTCACCAGGGGCCTTCAGGGCAATCATGAAGTTCGGGGCGTGGCCGATGTAAGCAGGCTCTTCCTCGAATGTGATGGTGCCATCTTCGTTTTGCTCGTAAAGGTATCCAACCGCAAAGCCTTGGTCGGCACCAGGGACACCGCCTTCGGCTACCAGCGCGTCTTTCGTGCCTTCGTCGATTTCGACGTAACCGTCGTAACAGAACGAATACGCCTGCGCGCCCTGCGCGTGCTGCACCGTATGCTGCGCCGCCGCAAAGCAAGCGTCAACGGTTTCGCCGGGATGGCTTTCAATGAACAGGTTGTCCTTCACCACCAGCGACGTGAAGGGAACCACTTCGTTGCTTTGCGCCAGCTTTTCCTTCGCTTCGTCAAGCGAGAACAGCAATACCTTTTCCAATACTTCGGGAATCTCGGGAACCTGATCGTCAGAGCTTTCAACAACACGGTCTGCCATTGGTGCATCCTTTCTTCCTTGAACAAGGGAAGCCGCGCTCCCGCATGCATCTATGATGCATCCAGTGTAGCGCGGCTTGCTGTGAGAGGTACCTATTTGATGTGGGAATCGTTGAAATCCCGCAACCTTTAGCGACGATGCTTCTTGCGGCGAACCTTGTAGCCCTTCCTCTTGCCGCTGATGCCCTTTTCCTTCATAGCAACGATAAGCTTCTCGGTGATGGCGTCGAGCTGCTTGACCTCCTCGGCGGTCAAGCAGGACAAGATTTCATCGGCCGTGCGATCGTTCGCGGCGACGCGCTTTTCGGCAAGCTCGCGACCAAGGTCGGTCAGCTTGACGGCGTAGGTGCGCGGCTCGTCAACGCTTTCAATGGTGACGTACTCGTTGCGCTGCGCCTTCTTCACAACGTCCTTCAGGTTGCTGCGGTTCATGCCGAGCGTCTTCACCAGCTCGCGCTGCGGGGCACCGTCGTTTTCCAGCAGGGCGCGCAGCAGGGCACCCTGCCCGCGCTTGTAGCTTTTCGGGCCGTTCTTATGGAACGCCAGGCGAACCAGCTTATTTGCTTTCTTCAGTTGCGCAAGAGACTTTGCGGCTTCGTTCATGGTACGTCCTTTCATTTGGAGAGTGGCTAAAGTATAGGACGTGCCTTATATCGATGTTTCACGTGAAACGCTTTATACACAAACACTTCGCGGATTAATATTTTCGCAGGTTATTCTGCAGTTTAAATTATTCACGAATTACGAATATCAACCCGACAGCATTGCGGATTCGCATATCAGGACCACATCTTTAGACACCCCGCAAGATGCCCTACGCGCTCGAAAGGCAAGTTCGAACCAGAGAGACCCTCGCCTCTCGGTCCGAATCCTCAGCAAGACCCCTGGAAAAAGAAAAGGTCCCTGCAATTGCAGGAACCTAAAATCGCGTGGCGGAGGAGGAGGGATTCGAACCCTCGTCACCGGGGTTTCCGGTGAAACGGTT